>Ga0070685_10001737_pt1 | contig 11426 bp, 4 predicted proteins | sample KBSS13LmetaG_FD_65651 | JGI IMG/M metagenome (GOLD analysis project Ga0070685, IMG submission 65651) | Switchgrass rhizosphere microbial communities from Kellogg Biological Station, Michigan, USA - KBS S1-3L metaG | ecosystem: Host-associated > Plants > Roots > Rhizosphere ...
GCGTCACCCCTCTCCCCGCGGTTGGGGAGAGGGGCCGGGGGTGAGGGGCCTCCCCGGCCGCGCACCGTCGCCCATCGCCCACGCCCAAACCCATCACCCCATGCCCATCCGCCTCCGCCCCGCGGCGCTCGCCGTCGTTGCGTCGTTCTCCGTCATCTCCTCCGCCCACGCCCAGGCGCTCACGCCCGTGGAGCGGCGCATCGCGGCGTACGCGCAGGCGCACGCGGAGGAGGCGATCGCGCTGCTGGAGCGGACGGTGAACGTCAACAGCGGAACCGGCAACCTGGCCGGGGTGCGCGAGGTGGGGCGGATCTTCGCGGCGCAGCTCGATTCGCTGGGCTTCGAGACGCGGTGGATCGACCTGCCTGACTCGCTGCACCGCGCGGGGCACCTCTTCGCCGAGCGCCGCGGCCGGCGGGGGAAGCGCCTGCTGCTGATTGGCCACCTGGACACCGTGTTCGAGCGGGAGAGCCCGTTCCAGCGCTTCCAGCGCAGCGCCGACATCGGGTCGGGGCCGGGGGCGAACGACATGAAGGGCGGCGACGTGATCATCGTCTACGCCCTGCGCGCGCTGGAGGCCGCGGGCGCGCTGCGCGACACGCGGATCGTGGTGGCGATGACGGGCGACGAGGAGAACCCCGGCCGCCCGCTCTCCATCGCGCGGCGCGACCTGGTGGAGGCCGGGAAGAACGCCGACGCGGCGCTGGAGTTCGAGGGCGCCAGCCGCGACTCCACGGGGCGGGAGACGGCGGTCACCTCGCGCCGCAGCTCGGGCGCGTGGACGCTGCGCGTGGCCGCGCGGCCGGGGCACTCGTCCGGCGTGTTCGGGGAAGGCGTTGGAAGCGGGGCGATCTACGAGGCGGCGCGGATCCTGGAAGCCTTCCGCACCGGGCTGCGCGAGCCGGGGCTCACCTACAGCGCCGGGCTGGTCCTCGGCGGCACCGAGGTGGCGTTCGACTCCGCCGCCACCCGCGGCAGCGCGTCGGGGAAGACGAACGTGATCCCCGCCTCGGCCGTGGTGATGGGCGACATCCGCACGCTGACGGACGAGCAGTACCGCCGGACGCAGGAGCGGATGCGGGCGATCGTGGCCGCGAGCCTGCCGGAGGCGCGCGCGCGGATCTCCTTCGACGAGGGCTATCCCTCGATGCCGCCGACGGAGGGGAACCTCGCCATCCTCGCCACGCTGAACGAGGTGAACCGCGCGCTCGGCCTGCCGGCGGTGGACCCCAACGACCCCGCCCGCCGCGGCGCGGGCGACATCTCCTTCGTCGCGCCCTACGTGAGCGGCGTCGGCGGCCTCGGCGCGCACGGCGCGGGGAGCCACACCGACCGCGAGACCATCGACCTGGCGACGCTTCCGCGCCAGATCACCCGCGCCGCCCTCCTCATCTACCGCCTGACGCGGTGATCCGCACTCACCCCCGCGCGTGCGAGCCGGGCGGGCTCGCTTCGTGAACGCTACCCGTGCCGATGCGTTCCGGCCCCACCCTCCGGCGAGAGGCCTGGAGCGACGATCCGGTTCTTGTGCAGCTGGAGGGCGTCCATCAGTTCGGTGCGCGAGCGAACGCCCACCTTGTCGTGGATGTGCTGCACGTGGTGACGGACCGTGTGGACGCTGACGCTCAAAGCAAGCGCGATTTCGCGGTTGCTCCTTCCCCGCATCACCAGGCGCGCGATCCGGATCTCCGCACGCGTCAGCCCTGCCCGCTCCAGGTCCTGATCCGAGAGGGGATCCTGTGAATCGATCAGGATGAGGGTGGTCGGGCTGCGGCCATGATGGGGGACGCCCAGGTCCACTGCCCGCAGGTGCACTACACGCCCATCCAGCGTCACCCGCCGCTCCGCCTGGGAGACGAGCTCCATTTCTTCCCGTCCGGCCTCCTCGGCGATCTGAAGGTGAAGGCCCACGCAGAGGAAGCGGATCTCCTCCCTGATGCTCATCGGTTTTTCTCCCGCATCCAGCCGTTCCCGTGCAGCGAGGTTTGCATGGAGGATCGCTCCCCCGGGGCTGCACAGGACCAGTTCCGCGGGGAAAACATCCATCATCCTCGCCAGGGCGGTGGTCAGCGTGTGAAGGCTGACCTCGGCTCCGAGACGGGGGGTGGCATGGACGAACGGATCGCCCTCGGGCCATGCCGGGCGAATCCCGTCTTTAACCGCATCCGCTTTCGCGTTCGCGTCGTGATCCGTTCCCATCGGGTTTCTTCTTCCGGCCGGAGCGCCTGCTCACGCCAGCGCTCAATGTGTATGGGTCCCCGCATGCTGTGATCGTTTCTACGCTGTGCCCGCTCCAGTGGTGTCCTGACGTAACCACTTATATAGGCATTTCAGGCCACGAAATATGGGCAGCTACGGTCGATGTACTCGGCCGCTCCGCGGCGTATCGTGTTCTCATGCCCGGCGCCCGCCGGGTCGCCATGCCTTTCTCCAGTGCAGGCCGCACGCTGCCACCGGGGAAAGCGTCGTCCATTCCAGCCCCTCCCGGAGGAAACCCATGAAACGCCTGCACGTCCTCGCTGCCGCGGGGCTCGTCGCCCTTGCGGCGTGCACCGACCAGCCCACGGCCCCCGCCGCGCGCCCCGAACCCAAGGCGCCGAACTTCTCGATCGCCGTCACCCCCTTCACCACCGCGAACGACCTGGCGCAGTCGCTGGGGGGACCGGGGGTCACCATCCAGAACGTGACGTACTCGGGTTCCACCGCGGCCTCCGCAACGTACACGGGCGGCGCGGGCAATGTCGGCTTCGACGGCATCGTACTCGCCACGGGGAAGGCGACCGAAGCGGCGGGGCCGAACAGCGGCTTCAAAAGCAGCAGCCTCGGCACCCCGGGCGATGCGGACGTACAGGCAGTCGCCGGGGTGCCCACGTTCGACGCGGCCGTCCTGAGCTTCGAGATCGTTCCCGCCACCGGGGACAGCGTGTACTTCGAGTACGTGTTCGCCTCGGACGAATACCCGATTTTCGTCGGCGGGGGTTTCGCCGATGGCTTCGTCCTCCTGGTCAACGGCCAGAACTGCGCGGTGGTCGGGGACCCGCCGCAGCCGATCACCATCAACACCGTCAACGCCGGGTCGAACGCCTCCCTCTTTCGGGACAACGGCCCTCCGGGGACGATCGACATCCAGGCCAACGGCCTGACCACCGTGCTGACCTGCAGGGCGGCCGTCAACCCGGGCGTGCCGAACACGGTGAAGCTCGCGATCGCGGACGGCGGTGACGCGTCCGTCGACTCGTGGGTCTTCATCAAGGCGGGGAGCTTCAGCACCACGCCCCCGGGGGGTCCGGTGAACACCGCTCCGGTGCTGGCCCCGATCGCCAACCAGGCCGTCAACGAGGGCTCCACGCTGAACTTCACCGCCTCCGCGACGGACGCCGACGCGGGCCAGACGATCACCTACTCCCTGATCGGCGCGCCGGCGGGCGCGAGCATCAACCCCACCACGGGCGCGTTCTCGTGGACGCCCACGGACGACAACCCCACCGCCACCCCGAGCGATGCCTACAACTTCACCGTGCGGGCGACCGACAGCGCCGATCCGGCGGCCTATGCCGAGCAGCCGGTCACCGTCATCGTGAGCAACGTGGCGCCCACCATCACCGCCGTCACCGCTCCCACGAGCCCGACCGGGCTGAGCGGCGGCAGCGCGTCGGCGCCCGTCTCGTTCTCCTTCACCGACCCGGGCTCCGGCGACACGCACACCGCCTTCATCGGGTGCGGCAACTCGACCGTAGTCAGCGGCACGGCGGGCAATTGCACGTACACGGCGGCCGGGGTCTACACTGTCACGTTCTTCGTCACCGACGACGACGACGGACAGGATACCGAGACCTTCCAGTACGTGGTGGTCTTCGACCCCGGCGCGGGCTTCGTCACCGGCGGCGGCTGGATCACCTCGCCGGCCGGCGCGTACGCGGCGAACCCCACGCTGACCGGCAGGGCCAACTTCGGCTTCAACGCCAAGTACCACAAAGGCGCCCAGGTGCCCGACGGCCAGACGCAGTTCAGCTTCCAGGCGGCAGGGTTCAACTTCCACAGCACCGTCTACCAGTGGCTGGTGGTCGCCGGCGCCAGGGCCCAGTACAAGGGCTCCGGGACCATCAACGGCAGCGGCAGCTACTCCTTCCTGCTCACCGTGATCGACGGGCAGCAGCCCGGCGGCGGCGGAGTGGACCGGTTCCGCCTGAAGGTCTGGGGACCGGGTGGAGTGATCTACGACAACCAGGCGGGTGATGCGGACAACGCGCCGGCCTCGACCGCGCTCGGCGGCGGCAGCATCGTGATCCACGACTGATCTGCTCCGGTGGCGGGTCGGCCCATGCGGCCGGCCCGCCCAGCTTGCGCCCCAGGCACACGGCCCGTCGCGGCGCCCGTTCCTCGCCCTCTCCGGCGTCAGCCGCCCGTACCACCGACACAACCAGAGGCATCGGGCAGGGTGTCGCGCCATTGCTGCCGGTTGTAGGCGTGCGAGGAGAGGGGGAGCGCCGAAGCTGCAATTTGATGCGTCCGCACAATGCACGGTTGGCATGAAACAGGCCGCACTACATGTGACATCGCTGGCACGACGTAACTGTATATGCACCTATGGATCGCGTAGAATGAGGGACTACATTTTTTTTGCCGGAAGGGGCAGAGCGGGGGTGGGTTGCATGGATTTAGTGCATTTTCTGCCCTGATTTGCCGCATCCAGGGCCGGCCAGCCCCGGACGGGGAAAGGCCCAAAGCTTGGGGACCCAACGAGTTATCCCACTTGTAGAGGTTCGATCAAAATCATCGCAGATCCATAAACCGAATGCCTCATACCAAATCGGGAGATTGATTGTGCATTTTTCACCACCCCGAACATGTCATCCTGAGGGAGCCGCCGCGCTACATCAGCGAATTACATCACCGTCTGGCGGCGACCGAAGGATCTAAACTCGCCGTCCGAGCGATAGGCCGACTGTCGCTCGGACGCATGCGATAGATCCTTCGTCGCCGCCATGGTTCGGTGTGGGTGATGGCTACGCGCGGCGGCTCCTCAGGATGACATGGTGGTGGGTGCAAATGCACAACTAATTTGCAGATCTGGTATCACATCACACGGAGTCGACGGAGTCAGCAGGGTTCGACTCCGCTGACTCCGTTGACTCCGTGTGAGACGCCGTTTCAGTGGACGTCGGCCCCCGCGCGCCCCTTCCCCTTGCGCATGAAGAGCAGGAGCGGCAGCCCCAGCGCCATCCCCATCCCCGAACATCAGGAAGATGTGCTGGTAGCTGAGCATCGCCGCCCGACCCATCACCTGCTTCTGGATGATGCCGATCGCCTGCGTCTCCGCCATCCATGCGCCTGGGTGCGGGGATCGGGGGGAACGCGCAGGACGATGCCCCCCGCGGCGCCCGGCCGCGCAAGCGGGCGCCGACGCCTCGCCGGACGGCATCGCGGAACGTCTGTTCTCCCCGCGCCCCAGATGAGGCCCGCCGTCCCCATTCCGCGGCGGGCCCGGGGGCGCGCCCGCGCGGTCGCCGGGGCGCGCATCTCCGCTCCCCATATCGGCATGGCAAACCCGACGGCGCGTGCGGAGCGGCGGGCCCGCGGCTTGCGGCGGCGGCGCCCGTCCCCTGCTACCGCAACTGGTAGCAGATCTCCTCCCCTGCCTCTCCCGTACCTACCATGGAGAACCTGACCCCCGCCGAGCGGGAGATCTGGAAAGCGCTGGGCATCCCCGCCGAGGACGCGCGGATCAGGCGCGTGGTCTTCCTGGACGACTTCTCTCACATGGACTGGGACTGGCTGGCGACCTTCGACGACTACTACGAGAACGACCACTGCTTCGACGGCTTCACCCAGCACGCCGTCCGCACGATCCTGCAGGCCGCCGCCGACGCGTTCACCGCACCGGTCGCGACCGATTCGCCCTTTCGCTGGTCCGTCTGCGAGGTCGCCTTCCTGGAGCGCTTCGCGGCGGACCGGCCGGACGGCTTCGCGAAGCTCACCGCGGCGGGCGACCGCCTGCGAATCGTCGGCGGGGGGATGGTGAGCCCGGACTCCCTCGTCCCCGACGGCGAGGTGATCCTGCGCAACTTCCTGCTGGGCAACACCTGGGTGCGCGGCGCTTTTCCCGTCGCGCCGCCCGGGGGCGGGGCGCCGCTCCCGCCGCTGCGGCAGGTGTGGCTCCCCGACAACTTCGGGCACGACGCGCAGCTTCCCGTGCTGCTGGAGGCGATGGGGATTCAGGGCGTCGGCTTCGCGCGCATCCCCGGCGACCCGCTCCAATTCTGGGCCTTTCCCGGGCCGGACGGCGGGCCCGACCTCGCCGCGGCGCAGCTCACGCGGGACGGGTCGGACTTCGTGTGGCTGGCGGCGGACGGCTCCACCACCCTCGCCCACTGGATGCCGCAGGCCTACTTCCAGGGGCAGAACATCAAGGGAGACGGCGCCCTGGGCCAGCTGGAGCAGGCGTACGGCTTCAACGCGCCGCTCTCGCCCACCCCGTACGTCTACGTCCCCGTCGCCAACGACTTCTCGCGCCCCGTTCCCACCCTCCCAGCCACGGCCGCGGAGTGGAACCGCACGCGGCTGGCGGACACCGGCGCCTGGGCGGTGGCGGCCAGCTTCGACGACTACCTGCGCCTGGTCGCCTGCCGCGCGTCCGCGCTCAGGACGCGGGGGACGCCCACGGGCGGCGGCGTGCTCCCCTTCCTCCCGACGCCGTACTGGATGGGCTTCTACGCGAGCCGCCCGGAACTGCGCGTGCTGCACCACGCCGCCGTGCGCGCGCTGCTGGCGGCCGAGGCGTTTGCTCTGGCGGCGGACCGGCTCACCGGCGGGTGGACGGCGGCCGACGCGACGATCGCGCGGGGGTGGGCGGACCTGGTCCCCAGCACGCACCACGACTACATCACCGGCACCGCCGCGAACGCCGTCTACGCCGACGAGCAGGTCCCCCTCCTGCGGGAGGCGCTGCGGGAGGGAGAAGCGGCGCGGGAGATGGCGCTGGACAGGCTGGCCGCCTTCCTCCCCGCGCCGCGGGGCGGCGGCGTCCCCGCGGCCGTTTTCAACCCGCTCGGCTTCGCCCGGGGCGGGCTGGCGGAGCTCCCCGCCTTCGACGGTCCCGTGCCCGCGGGCGTGGTCGCGGCGGACGGCTCGTCGGCCCCCGTGCAGCGGACGGCCGAGGGCGGGTGGATCTTCCGCGCTCCACGCGAGGTCGGCGCCCTCGGCTGGCAGGTGGTTTCGCTCACGAGCGATCCCGCCGCCCCGGGCCCGGCCGCGACGGTTACGGCCTCTCCGGACGGCGGCTCCGTCACCCTCGCGAACGACCATCTCTCGGCACGGCTGGACGCGGCGCAGGCATGGGGCGTCGCCTCCCTGCGCACGGCGGCCGGCGTCGAGGTGCTGCGCGGCGCCGCGCACGTCCCCCTCTTCTTCCCCGACTCCGGCAACATGTGGCAGCTCGGCAGCGAGCGCGCCCCCTTCCCCGCCGCCGCCGCGGCCACGCTGCGCGGCGCGGTGGTGGAGGTGCTGGAGGAGGGGCCGGTGCGGGCGCGCGTCCGCGTCACGGGCAGCTTCGCCGTCGCCGGCGTGGGGCAGCCGGTGCGGGTCGCGCGCGAGTACGCCCTCGTGGCCGGCGAGCCATTCCTGCGCCTCACGGCCACCCTGGCCGCGCCGCACCCGTACTCGGTGATGGTCCCGGTCCCCTTCGTGGGCGCGGCGGTGGGGCTGGTGCACGGCACGCCGGCCCACTGGGACGCGCAGCCCGCCGTCCCGCCCTTCAACGCGGACCACGGCGGCACGCCGCCGGTCTTCGCCTGCACGCAGCGCTACGTGGTGGCGCGCGGGGCGGACGGCGCGCCTCTCGGCGCGGTGCTGCACGCGCACCTCCCCGCCTGGGCCGTGGCGAAGGACGGTTCGCTCCTCGGCGTCCTGGCGCGCAACCCCACCGCGGGGAGCCACGCCGGGATGGAGGGTCCCGGCGACCCGGATGAGCACACGGTGGAGTACGCGCTGCGCGTCCCCGGCGGCATCGCGGCGCCGGAGACCGGGGCGCAGCTCTGCGAGGCGCTGGCCTTCGCCGCCCCCCACCTCGCGCGCCCCCTCCCCTCCGGCGGGGGCGGCGCCCTGCCCCCGGCGTGGTCGCTCGCCGCGCCCTCCGACCCGCGCGCCCTGGTCGCGGCCGCCCGGGCCGGCACCGTGCCGGGGGAGAGCGAGGGGGCGCTGGTGCTGCGCGTCTATCAGCCGACCAACGCCGCGATCCCCCTCACGCTGGCGCTTGGCGCGGGGCTGGGCGGCGCCTCCGGCGCCCGCGGCGCGAATGCGCTCGAGCTCCCGCTCCCCGCCGACGCGGAGGCGGCGCTCGGGGTGACGGCGTCGGGGGATGAGATCGACTTCACGGCGCGGCGGGCGCTCACCACCCTCCTCGTCCCCGCCCGCGCTGAGCGCTCCCCGCCCTTCCCCACCCATCATCCACCCCTCCCAGGAGAGACGACATGAGCAGAGATCCCGAAGGCCGCGGCCCCTCGCCCCGCGAGCCCCGCGAGTGGGAGGTCCGCGGCTGGTTCGCCCGGCGCGCGAGCGACGCCCCCGCCGACGGCGCGGAGGTCTCGTCGGCGGCGCTCGACGCGGCGGGGTGGCTCCCCGCCGTCGTCCCGGGCACGGTGCTCGGGACGCTGGTGGCGAACGGCCAGGCGCCGGACCCCTACTTCGGCATGAACGCCACGCAGATCCCTGACGCCTCCGAGCCCGGCGGGGTGGACCTGTACACGTACTGGTTCCGGACCGTGGTCGAGGCGCCGCCTCTCCCGCCCGGGGGGCGCCTGTGGCTGGACTTCCGCGGCATCAACTACAGCGCCGACGTGTGGGTGGACGGGACGCGCCTCAACCCCGAGACGCTCCAGGGGATGTTCCTGCGCCGCTCCTTCGACGTCACCGGCCTGGTCGCGTCCGCACCCGGCCCGCACGCGCTCGCCGTGCGGGTGGTGCCGCCGGACCCGCCCGGCGTCCCCGGCGGCAACGGCGGCGAGCAGGGGACGCCGAACATCGGCGAGAACGTCACCATGCGCTACGGCGTGGGGTGGGACTGGGTGATCCCCATCCCCGACCGCAGCACGGGGATCTGGGACCGGGTGACGATGCGCGTCACCGGGCCGGTGCGCATCCGCGACCCGCACGTGGTCACGAAGGTGCTGGACGACGCGGGCAACCCGCTCGGTTACGCCACCATCCGCGTCTCCGCCGAGCTGCAGAACGCCTCGGACCAGACGGTGCAGGCCATGCTGCACGCCACCATCGGCGGGCTCTCGGCCCAGGTGGCGGCGATCCTCGGGCCCGGCGAGTGCGCCACGGTGGCGTTTCCGGAGTCGGTGATCGAGAACCCGCGGCTCTGGTGGCCCAACGGCTACGGTGCGCCCGAGCTGTACGACCTGGAGCTGGCCGTGGTGGCCGGCGGCGCCGTGAGCGACGCGGAGACGGTGCGCGTCGGCATCCGGGAGTTCACCACGGGTCAGACGACGGTCGCCGGCGGGAGGAAGACCCGCTTCTTCCTGGTGAACGGGGAGCGGATCTTCGTCCGCGGCGGCAACTGGATCGGCACCGATGCCATGCTGCGCCTCTCCCCGCAGCGCTACGCCGACGAGGTGCGCATGCACCGTGAGGCGGGGCTCAACCTCATTCGCGTGTGGGGCGGCGGCATCGCCGAGCGGCCGGAGTTCTACGCCGCCTGCGACGAGAACGGCATCCTGGTGATGCAGGACTTCTGGATTTCCGGCGAGTTCGCGGGCCCCTTCCCGGCAAGCTGGCAGCCCACCTTCCTGGCCTGCGCCCGCGACACCATCCTCCTGCTGCGCAGCCACCCCAGCCTGCTGTTCTGGTCCGGCGGCAACGAGCAGGAGCCGCCCGCGGCCGTGCTCGCGCAGCTCCAGGCGTGGATCGAGGGGCCGGGCGACGACGTGCTGGACGGCACGCGCATCCTGGTCCCCCTCTCCACCGACATCTCCGGGACCTCCACCAGCCCGTACGAGGACGGGCCGTACGGCATCCTCACGCTCGACTGGTTCTTCCCCCCGCCGTCGCAGCCGTTCAACCCCGAGCTGGGCTCCATCGGCACCCCGGTGGCCGAGAGCATCCTCGCGATGATGACGACGGCCGACGCGGACGGCTTTCCGGAGTGCGAAACGTGGCCGGCGCCGCCCACGTGGACGCAGCACAAGTACATCCCCTACTTCAACGACAAGGGGCCCATCGTCCCCGACCAGGTGTGCACCTACGGAAACCCGGAGACGCTCGAGGCGTTCGCCCTCCGCACGCAGCTCACCAACTACGCGCAGTACCGCGCGATGTTCGAGGGCTTCACGGCCGCGATGTGGACGCGGTTCGCGGGGTTCATGCTGTGGAAGTCGCAGAACCCCTGGCCGGGGCTGCGCGGCTCGCTCTACGACTGGGAGCTGGACCAGAACGGCGGCCTCTTCGGCGTACGCTGTGCCACGGAGCCGGTGCACGTACAGCAGGACGCCGCCACGGGGCGGGTGCAGGTGGTGAACGCCTCGCGGGCGGACGCGAGCGGCCTGACCGCCTCCGCCACGCTCTACCTGCTCGACGGCACCGCCTCCGCCGCGGGGAGCGCGCAGGTCTCCATTCCCGCGGGCGGGGTGGCGGACGCCTTCCCCGTCGCCCCGCCTCCCACCGACGGGGCATACTTCCTGGCGCTCGCGCTCACGGACGGCCTGGGCGCGACCGTCTCGCGGAACCTCTACTGGCTCACCACCGCGGCGGACTTCACCTCGCTGCAGGGGATGCCGGCGGCCGGGGTGGACGCCTCCGCCCGCGGCACGGTGGAGGGGGACCGCGCGGTCGTCCGCGTTTCGCTGCGCAACGGGGCGCCGGGCGCGCCGGTGGCCTTCTTCCTCCGCCTGCAGGTGCGCGCGGCGGGCGGGGCGGAGCGGGTGCTGCCGGTCTTCTACACGGACAACTACCTCTCCCTCGTCCCTGGCGAGACCCGCCAGGTGACGCTGGACTTCGCCGCGGCCGCGCTGGCGTACGGGGCGCCCGAGGTGTGGCTGGAGGGGTGGAACGTAGCCCGTGCGCGCGTCCCCGTCGCCTGGGACGTGGCGGTCCCCCTGCCGCCGCTCGCGGAGCCCGCGCCGGCGTGAGCCCTCCACGCTGTCCGCCTTCGCGGACATCAACGGCCAGGAGGAGGCGATCGCGCTGCTGGAACGGTCGGTGAACGTGAACTGACCCGCTAACTGCATCTCACACAGAGACACGGAGGCACGGAGAGAGAATCCGCGTTCTCTCCTCCGTGCCTCCGTGTCTCCGTGTGAGATTGCCGTTAATGGACGTCGGCCCCTGCGCGGCCCTTCCCCTTGCGCATGAAGAGCAGGAGCGGGAGGCCGAGTGCCATCCCCATCCCGAACATCAGGAAGATGTGCTGGTAGCTGAGCATCGCCGCC
>Ga0070685_10001739_pt1 | contig 11423 bp, 8 predicted proteins | sample KBSS13LmetaG_FD_65651 | JGI IMG/M metagenome (GOLD analysis project Ga0070685, IMG submission 65651) | Switchgrass rhizosphere microbial communities from Kellogg Biological Station, Michigan, USA - KBS S1-3L metaG | ecosystem: Host-associated > Plants > Roots > Rhizosphere ...
GCCGACGGTGGCCTCGTGGGTCATCGTCGTGTCGTCTTCCTGGATGTCGATGTACGGGTAGGTGTCGCTGCGGCTCTCGTCATCGAGCATCAGGGCATCACAGCGGACGCTGGCGACCACGTTGGTCGCACCCGGCGCGACCTTGAGCTGGCCACGGTACGTCGCCCGGCCGCCGTCCTTCGAGACCGACTTCGAGACGATCCGTGAGCGCGTGTTCGGGGCGAGGTGGATGGCCTTGGCGCCGGTGTCCTGGTGCTGCCCCTTGCCGGCCACAGCGACCGAGATGATGTCGGCGGTCGCTCCCTCGCCGCGCAGGTAGATCGCGGGGAACTTCACGGTCTTGCGCGAGCCAGTATTCGCGTCGATCCACTCGACGGTGCTGTTCTCGTACGCGTGGGCACGCTTGGTGACCAGGTTGTAGACGTCGTTCGACCAGTTCTGGATCGTCGTGTAGCGGACCTTCGCCCCCGGCAGCGCGACGACCTCGACGACGGCAGCATGAAGCGAGTCGGTCGCGTAGATCGGTGCCGTGCAGCCCTCGATGTAGTGGACCTTTGCGCCCTCGTCGACCACGATCAGCGTCCGCTCGAACTGGCCGGTGTTCTCACCGTTGATGCGGAAGTAAGCCTGCAGCGGGAGTGGCACCTCGACGCCCTTGGGCACGTAGACGAACGAGCCCCCCGACCAGACGGCGCTGTTGAGCGCCGCGAACTTGTTGTCCTCGGGCGGGACGACAGTGCCGAAGTGCTTCTTGAAGATCTCGGGGTATTCCTTGAGCGCCTGGTCGGTACCCATGAACACGACGCCGATCTTCGTGAGCTCCTCGCGGACGCTGTGGTACACGACCTCGGAGTCGTACTGCGCGCCCACGCCGGCGAGGAACTTGCGCTCCGCCTCAGGGATGCCGAGCCGCTCGAAGGTCGCCTTGATCTGCTCCGGGACGTCGTCCCACGACTTCTCTTCGCGCTCTGACGGCTTGCGGTAGTAGACGATCTTGTCGAAGTCGATCCGATCGAGCCCGTCCGTCCAGGTGGGCATCGCTCGCTTCTCGAAGTGCTCGAACGCGCGAAGACGGAACTTCAGCATCCACTCAGGTTCGTCCTTGAAGCGCGAGATCTCCTCGACGGTGTCACGCGTGAGCCCGCGCTTGGTCTCGCGCAGGTAGACGATGTCGTCGTGGAAGGCGAATTTCTCGCGCTGGTCGGTGACGATCTCGCGGGTAGCGGTCATGCAGTCCTCGTTCCGGGGAACATCGGGACGCGCCTGGCGTCGGAGCCCGACGCGTGCGGTAATTCCGAGTCAGATTATCGGGATTACGGGCCGCAGCGTCAACGAGCCGTGAGCGCGGTCAGGATGCCCCCAGCGCTCGCCCTAGCGGTCGCGGGTCGCGACGACCGCGTCCGCCGCCGCGTACGCAGCGGGGTGGCCCGTGACGGCGGCCAGGAACGGTGCCCGGTCGATCGCGAGGAGCGTCGTCGGCTCCCTTGCGAAGACCGATGCCGTCCGCGGAACGTCACGGAGGATGGCGATCTCGCCGACGCCCTCCCCCGGCACGGTGACGTTCCGGAGATCGACGCCGCCGCGTTCCACACGCAGGGATCCTGCCGCCAGGACGTAGAAGCGATCGCCCGGATCGCCTTCCCGGATGAGTCCTGCGCCTGCGGGAACATCGAGCCATACCGCTCGACGAGCGACCGCCTCCAACTCCGGTGCGGGCAGGGGCCGGAAGATCGCTCCGGCGCGCAGGAGCGCGATCTCGCGCGCAGGGACGCCCACACCGCGCTCGAGAGCCGCCAAGCGCCGCCAACGGAGCGCGACGAAGACGGGCAGGATCGCGGCCACGGCGATGACGGCACCGACGAGTCCGAACGCCTCGACGAGGATCGGGACGAGCACGGCTCCGGCGGCAAGACCCGCCATCCCAAGACCCTCCTGGAGGCCGAACACCCGCGCGAGGATCTCGTCCCGGATCGAGCGCTGGAGCATCGTCCGGCCGCAGATGTCGACGATGGCAAGCCCTGCGCCGCCGATCACGACAAGTGCGGGGGCCGCGAACGCCGAGGGGACGATCCCGACTGTCGCGATCGCCGCTCCCCATACCAGCGCCCCGGTGGCGGCGACCGCAGCGAGGCGCGGGCGACCGACGATCGTGAACGTCCCAGCGCCGCCGAGCATCGCACCCGCACCGAGCGCCGCAGCGAGGATCCCCGCGCCCGGTTCGCCGGTGTCGAGCAGCTCCAGGGCAAGGAGTACGAACAACACGTCGCACGCGCCGATCACCAGCATCCGGGCGGTCAGTAGCCCGACCAGGACCCGGGCGTCGCGATCGGCGAGGACGAGACGCAGGCCGCCGAGGAGACCGACCCCGTCGTCGTCGGTCGCGAAGACGATCGGTGCCATCCGGGTTCGGACGCCCACGGTCACGAGCAGGGCCACGCCGAGAGTCGCGGACCCGGCGAAGAACACGGTCGCAGGGGTCCCGACCGCGAGGATCGCCGCGGCGGCAAGTGGCCCGATGAGCTGTCCGCCGCCTTCGAAGAACCCGCTCGCACCGTTGGCGACAGTGCAATCGGCCGGTGCCATCGCGAGCGACGGCAATAGTGCTGATTGGGTCGGCCGCGTCACGACCAGCGACGCTGCGGTCGCCGCCGCCACCAGGTACGTCACGAGCGGCGGCGCATCGGCAAGCATCGTGAGACCGGTGAAGAACATTGCCAGCGCCTGGACGGCATAGCCGACGGCAAGGACGCGTTCGCGCGGGAACCTGTCCCCGAGCGCGGATGCGGCCGGCGCCGCGAGGGCTGCCGGGACGAGCTGGATGAGGGCGACCAGGCCGACCGACATCGGGCCTGTCCGCTCGTAGGCATAGAGCAGGATCGCGACCCACGTGCCGTATTCGGCAGCGCTGAAGAGCAGGAAGGCGACCAGGATGCGGCGCAGCGGACCGTTGCCGATGAGGCGCCGGCCGAGCCCGGTGGCGACTGGGCCCACGGTGGGCGTCACCTGTTCGATGGTAGGGACTCGGCGTCGGGCCGCCGCAACGGTCTCGCAGGAATCAGGACACCGCCCCGGGAGGGGGCGGTGTCGATGAGGCTCGAGTCAGGTCAGGCGCGGGCGGGGACGTCGTCCGTGATCTTCGACTCCTGGTCGTTGCCGAGACCTTCGGGAAGCGGCGTCGGCGGCTCGGCGTACGGGCTGTCCGTCGAGCCGAGGGCACCGCTGTATGTCGCGGCGTGGACACCTGCGGTCGGCGCCTCGTCGAAGGCGCGCGGCTCATCCCACGTGGAGCGTCGCTCGTTCATGCGCTCGCGCGCACGCTGGGCGCCCTCACGCAGCCGCATCTTGACGCTCGGCGAATTGGCGAATGCCCAGGTCACGAGTCCGAGGGTCACGAGACCCGCGAAGACGAATGGGATCCGTCGGTTTCCGCGCCGCTCCACGAAGCCGGCGTTCTCGGCGGCCTTGCGCGCTTCCTTGACGACCTGCATCGCGTTGTCACGCGCCGTGTCGGCCACCTGTTTCGCGCCGTCCTTGGCGCCATTGGCGATCTTCTCGACATCGACCGAACTCAGGTCGACGGCCGAGACGCCCCGGGGCATCTCGAAGTCCTGGCGGAAGTCGGCCAGGTCCTTGCGGACGTCCCGGATCTCCTTGCGCGCCTCACCGAGTGCCTTGGCGATATCGTCGCGGGTCATCTCGGGCAGCCGCAGCTCCGGGAGCCGGGTTCGTAGATCCTTGAGATTGAGTTCTGGCATCGCACGCCTCCTCGTCACGGAGACCAAGGATACCTGCTTGAGCCGCACGAAACCCCCGTCGCGATGCCCGCTCAGAGGTTTCAGCGACGTTCCATCCGGGCCTCTTCGTCCGGACGGTGCACGCGCCGCTGCGGCCAGGGAGCCGTCAGCGCGTGGTCAGGGCTTCAGCGTCTTGGTCGCCCAGGAACCCCAGTTGCCGTTGCGGTCGCGCTCGCGGACGCGGAACTCATAGGTCCAGCCTCGCCGCCACCACTTGGTCATCCGCGTGGCGGTCGTGATGCCGGCGTTGATCCAGCTTCCCCCGGCGACGCGCCACTGGGTCTGGAAATAGCGGTGGCCGGCCGTGAGGACCTGCAAACGGATGTCGCCACCCGAGTAGTAGACGGTCCCGCGGGCCCAGACACTGCTCAGATAGGTCTTGGTGAAGCTGCCGGTCCTGGCGTACCCGCCGGTCCGGTCCGGACCCTTGAGGTACACGCCCGCCCAGTAGCGGGTGCCATCGGGCGCGATGGCCAGCCCGAAGCCGACGTAGTTGTAGAGACTCGAGAGCACGATCGCCTTGTGGCTCGGCGATCCCATCCACCCGTCGACCGCGAACTCGGCGGAGTAGTCGAGCGGGCCGGCGGTGTTCCAGGCGATGATCTCTCCGGCGGCGTACCAGGTGATGTTCGCCGAGTCGATCATGTCGAACACGTCGGTGCCGTTCGACTGGGTATGGCTGAACTGACCGGATTGCGCCATGTACTGCGCCCGGTCTCGCGCGAGCTCGCTCAGACGCGCATCAAGCCGCAGCTTGATGAGACCGCGGCGCGTTCGCTGGGCATTGGTCAGGTCGAGCGCATGGATCTCGGCGGCGCGCATCGCAGCGGTGCTGGTGTCGATCTCGGCCGCCGTGGCGGCGGGGACCACGCCGATCAGCAGGACGATGATGAGCGCGACGGGACCCAGGTGGCGGAGATGGGAACGCATGTCCCGATGGTCGGAAGCCGTGTCGCTTCGCGGAACCGGTCACCGGTCCCAGCGGCGACGGGAGGATGGTCCCGAGTCGACCCTCCCGCATCCGACCCGACCCCACATGACCATCCCGTTCCCGACCAGCGCCTCCGACGGCCTCCGAGCCGACCTGCGACCATTCACGGCGAGTCAGGGATAGGAGGACGTCATGGCACAGGTACGTCGAGCCGAGGCCGTCTGGTCGGGCGATCTCGCCACCGGCAGCGGGACCGTCAGCGCGGTCTCGAGCGGCATCTTCCGTGACACGCCGGTCAGCTGGCCCGCCCGCACCGAAGAGCCGGGCGGAAAGACCAGCCCGGAGGAGCTCTTCGCCGCGGCCCACGCGTCGTGCTTCGCGATGGCCTTCTCCGCAGGGCTCGGCCGGGCGAAGACCCCGCCCGAGCGGCTGACGATCTCGGCCGAGGTCACGTTCGACAAGGTCGAAGCCGGCTGGCGGGTCACCACGAGCAACCTGACGGTCCGAGGCATCGTCCCCGGGATCTCCCAGGAGGACTTCGCCAAGGCCGCCGAGGCGGCCAAGGTCGGCTGCCCGATCAGCCAGACGCTGCAAGGCAACGTCGAGATCAACGTTGACGCGACGCTCGAGTCCTGACGGTCAGGCGATCGAGAGCAGCCGCCTTGGGTTAGCGACCGTCAGCGTCTCGATCTCGGCCTCGCTCACGCCGGCATCGCGGAGCCGCGGCAGGAAGGCCGAGGCGAGATAGGTGTACCCGTTCCCGCCGTAACGCTGGAGCTGGGAGTCGTGGCAGACATCCTGTGACAGCAGGATGTGCTCGACGTGGCCGCGAGACAGCAGCTCGCACAGCAGCTCGACGATGCGCCCCTCGCCATGTCGCTCGGCGGGGGTGAACGACATCCCGAGGAAGTCGAACTCGATCGCCGCGCCGCGCTCGATGATCGCGAGGTAATGATCGAGGTGCGGGTAGGAGTCGGCGTGGCCCACGACGACCCGCGACGGATCGGCGCCCTCGTCCTCGAAGATGCGCAACTGTTCGAGCCCGACTGGCGATAGGACGCTGTGCGTCGTCAGACCGAGACCCGTCCGGCGAGCTGCCCTGGCCGCGGCCCGATGGACACGCTCCTCGAGCGCTGACACCCACGGCTTGTCGGTCCCGATCTCGCCGATGATCCCGGGCCGGATCCCGGTGTCGCCGACACCATCCGTCGCCTCGCGCACGAGCTCGTCGGCGAGGTCATCCACCGACCGTCGGTCGATCAGCGTCTCTGCCGGGTAGTAGGCGCCTCGATACCAGCCACAGCCCATGACGACGTTGAGACCGGACGCGCGCGCGATACCTGCCAGCCACACGGGATCCCGGCCGACACCCGGCATCGTGAGGTCGACGATACCGCCGCCACCGGCCTCCCGGAACGCCGCGAGCTCCTCGAGGATGAGCGGCTCGTCGCGGGTCAGTTGCCAGTAGTCCCAGCGCGCCGGGATATGCCACAGCGAGATCTGGGTGTGCTCGTGCGGGAGCGTGAACCCGAGGTCGCCCGGGTCGATCGGGCCGAGGACGGTTTGGACGTGCGGCATCGCCGCTCGATGCTACGCCGTGGCGACGGCAGGTCGCTCGGCTCCCCGGACGGCGAGCAGGACATCGAGGATGGCGTTCGCTCGCCGCGTCGACTCCTCCGGTCGATAGGCGTCGCCGGCCTCGATGCGCTGGAGGAGCAGGCCGTCGAGGAGCGCCATGAAGCCGCGGCCGAAACCGTCGACATCGAGCCAATCGGGTAGCTCACCGCGGGCGATGCCCTCGCGGAGCAACAGCTGGGCCGCACCGAGCAGGCGCTCGCGGCGCCGGGCCAGCATCTCGCGGACACCCGGCTCCTCGCCGGCTTCTGCCCATGCCCGGACCAAGCTGACCTGGCCCGGCTGGTCACCGAAGTCATCGATCGTCTCGACGTAATAGGCGACCGCCGCGCGCAGGCGCTCCGCCGTCGATGTCAGCGGCGCGAGCCGTGTCGCCAGCTCGTCAAGGCCCTGGCCCGAGATCAGGTCGCAGCTGTGGAGGAACAGCTCTTCCTTGCCCGTGAAATGCGTGTAGATGGCACCGACCGACAGGCCCGAACGAGCGACCACGTCGGCGATCGTGGCGCGGTGGTAGCCCTTCTCGGCGAAGACGGCGACGGCCGCACGGATGATCCGGTCGCGGACCTGCTGCTCCTGGGCGGCGGTGAGGCGAGGCACGGGTGCGAAGGTGCTCCAAAGCGAATGGTTGCTCCCCGAACGTTACCGCTTGTGAACCCGCGACGCAATCGCTAGCGGTTGACAAAGGGAATGACCATTCTCTATGTTTCGCAGGCCAAACCATTCGTCCGACTGGGGTCCGTCACGATGTTCAGTGCCTGGGGAGCGTTCGTCTATCGCTTCCGCCGTCCCATCGCCCTCGTGTCGATCGCGATCGCGATCGTGTCGTCCCTGCTTGCGTCCAATGTCACCGGGGCGTTGAGCGCGGGCGGCTGGACGGACCCCGATTCGGAATCGGCGGCCGTGACGACCCGGCTCGGCGACGACTTCGGAGCGGCCGGAGGCTCGATCGTCGCGGTCTACCGAGGCAAGCCCGGCGATGACGCGCGGTCGGCCGCCTTCCAGACGGCGATCTCGGACTCGCTGAAGGACCTCCTCGATGACAAGCGGGTCGACTCGCCGATCGGATACGCCGAGACCCACGACGACCGCTTCATCAGCAACGACGGCACGTCGGCTTACGTCGTCGTCCGGCTGAACATCACCGACGAGGAAGCGGTCGACGCGATGGATGACTTTCGGGCGCTCATCCACCAGCCGTCGGACGTCACGCTGCAACTCACCGGCGTCGGGCCGGCCACGCAGGACCAGGCCAAGCAGTCGGAGAAGGAGCTCGTCCAGGCGGAGACGGTGTCGTTCCCGTTCGCCGCGCTGATCCTGATCCTCGTCTTCGGTTCGCTCGTCGCTGCCGGGATGCCGCTCCTCGTCGCCGCGCTCGCCATCCCCACGACCCTCGGCGGTGTCTTCCTCGCCGCCCAGGTCACCGAGCTCTCGATCTACGTCCAGAACGTCGCGACCATGCTCGGGCTCGCGCTCGCGATCGACTACTCGTTGTTCATGGTCAGTCGATTCCGCGAGGAGCTCCGGCGCGGCCGGGATGTCGGCACGGCCGTCCAGATCACGGTCGCGACCAGCGGCAAGGCCGTCACGTTCTCCGGGCTGGCGGTCGCCGTCGGCCTGTCCGGGCTGCTGCTCTTCCAGCCGACCGCCTTGCGCTCGTTCGGTATCGGTGGCGCGCTGACGGTCGGCGCATCGGTCTTCTTCGCCCTCACATTCCTGCCTGCCGTCCTGGGCATGCTCGGTCCACGGGTCAACTCACTGAGCGTCCAGGCGCTTCGCGACCAGATCCGGCGGATGCTCGGCCGACCGGTCGGCGACGCCGCCGAAGCCGCGAGTGCCTCGCGCTGGGAGCGGATGGCGCACTGGGTGATGGCCCGTCCGTTCGCGGTCCTCATCCCGACACTCGCCTTCCTGCTCATCCTGGGGACGCCATTCCTGCGCCTCAGCCAGGGCATCCCCGATGCATCGATCCTGCCGCCGGGCATCGAGAGCCGTGAGGCCTCCGTGGCCCTCTCCAATGACTTCCGGGCGGGCGAGACGTCACCCATCGTGGTCCTCGCCAACGTGGATGGCTCGCCGACCGATCCGGCCAATGTCCAGCGGATCATGGACCTGTCCGCCGCCATCGCGAAGGTCGACCACGTCGATCGCGTCGAGGGCCCGTTCGCGGGGATCAAGGATCCGCAGACCGGAGGCGACCTCGATGCCGCCGGCATCTCGGCGCTCTTCGGGATGCAGCGCGATCTGCTCCCGCCAGAGATGGCCGCAGGTCTCGACCAGCTCGAGGACACGTACATCCGTGGTTCGACCGTGCGGCTCGACGCGATCAGCCCACTGGCCCCGCTCTCGCCGCAGGGCACCGACGTCGTCGTCGGCGTGCGCGACGTCCGTGTGGCTGGCGTCACGACGCAGGTCGGTGGACTCGCCGCGAGTGGCCACGACTTCATGGTCAGTCAGTCGGAGACGATCCCGTACGCCATCGCGCTGACGCTCGGGGCGAGCGCGGTGATCCTGTTCCTCCTGTTCGGGTCGATCGTCATCCCGATCAAGGCTGTGATCATGACGCTGCTCTCGATCACGGCGTCCTTCGGCGCGCTGGTCTTCATCTTCCAGGAAGGCAACTTCTCCAACGTGCTCGGGTTCACCAGCCCGGGATTCACGGTCGCGGGCAACCCGATCATCATGTTCAGCGTCATCTTCGGCCTATCGATGGACTACGAGGTCCTGCTCCTCTCGCGCATCCAGGAGGCCTACCGGCGGACCGGCGACAACACGGCATCGGTGGCTGAAGGACTCTCGAAGACCGCGGGCGTGATCACGGGCGCGGCTCTGATCATGGTGTCGGTGTTCGCCTCATTCGCGCTCGCCGACTCCATCACGATCAAGAGCATCGGCGTCGGGATGGCGATCGCCGTCCTCATCGATGCCACGATCGTCCGCATCCTGCTCGTGCCGGCGACGATGCGCCTCATGGGCAAGTGGAACTGGTGGGCGCCGGGGCCGCTCGCGCGGTTCGCCGATCGACTCGGCTTCGATCACGTCGAGGACGAGGTTCCGCTCGACGCGCCCGACCCCTCGTCGCCCCGCTCTTCCCAGTCGATCCAGTCGATCCCTGACGCCGCCACGTAGGCATCGACCGCGGTCCCGACCGTCGGGTAGAACGAATCGTCGCCGATCTTCTGCAGGAGGCCGTAGCGGCTCAGCCAGTCCTTGACCGGGTCTTTCATCTCGGCGAACCGGAGCTCGATCCCGGATCGGCGGAGGTCGCCGAGGAGCTCATCGAGGATGCCGGCCGCGGTCGTATCGATGTCGGTGATCGGCTCGGCCGCGACGACGACCCAGCGGGTGGCGGTGGGGGCCATGTCGACGGCACGCTCGACCGCTTCTCGGAACGCCTCCGCGTTCGCGAAGAAGAGCGGTGCATCCCAGCGGAAGAGGACAAGCCCATCGAGCCGGCGGGCGTCCGGATAGCGCGTGATGTCGTGATAACCCTTCATCTCCTCGACCCGGCCGAGGATGGCGGAATGCGGTCGCCACGCCCGCCAGAAGAACGCCGCTAGGGCGATCACCACCGCCGCGAAGATACCGGCGATGACGCCGACGAACGCGACCCCGGCGAAGCTGATGATCGACAACCCGGCCTCGGTCGGCCGAAGCCGGATGAGCCGTAGCGTGCCCGCCAGATCGACCAGCGAGGTCGCAGCGACGATGACGACGGCGCCGAGGGTGGCCTGCGGGAGGTTGCTCGTGATGCCGGGCGCGACAAGGAGCAGCGCGATGATCGCGACCGCCGCGACGACGCCGGTCATCTGCGTCTTGCCTCCGGCGGCCTCGGCGACGGGGGTCCGCGACGCGCTGGCACTCACCGGGAATCCCGATGTGAAGGCACCGCCGATATTCGCGGCGCCGAGCGCGACCAGCTCCTGGTTCTGATCCACCCGGTCCCCGGTCCGCGCGGCGAAGGTCCGCGAGAGCACGCTGGTGTCGGCGAGCGACACGACGGCGATCGCGAAGCCCCCCGCGAGCATCGCCGTCAGGTCGCCGAAACCGACAGCAGGGATCGCCAGCCTCGGCAGGCCCTGCGGCATCGCACCGACCACGTCCACGCCCGCCGCGGCCAGACCGGCGACCGCGGTCACGACGGTCGTGGCGACCGTGGCCAGGACGATCCCCACCGCGGCGCGGTCGATGAGCCGCGCGACGACCATGATGGCGAGCGCCGCGATGCCCACGCCGAGCGTCAGCGCATGCGCATCCCCGTTGGCCACGCCCTGGGCGAAGGCGATCGCCTCCGGTACGAGGCCATCGGCGTCCGTCGAGAACCCGAAGAGCTTCGGCAGCTGCGAAACGATGACGGTCAGCGCGATCCCGTTGAGATAGCCGATCCGGATCGGGGTCGACAGCAGGTCGGTCAACAGACCGAGGTGCAAGAGACCGAACGCGATCCCCAGTGAGCCCGCGATGATCGCGAGGCCGCCGGCCAACTCGACGGCTCGGCTCTGATCACCGGCTGCGAGCGGGACCACCGTCGCCGCGATGATCGCCGCGAGCGAGGAGTCGGGACCCAGGACCAGGATCCGACTCGGGCCGAGCACCGCATAGATGAGCAGCGGCGTGATCGTCGCGTAGAGCCCGGTGATGGCCGGCAGGCCAGCCGCCTCGGCATAGCCCATCCCGACCGGTACGAGGACCGCGGTCAAAACGAGACCGGCGAGGATGTCCTTCGGCCACCAGGCGCGCTTGTATGCGCGCATGATGTCAAGGCCGGGCACGCTCAACCCGGCGAGTCCGGTGACCGCCACGGTCCCCTCCATCGCGCCCGCGAGGTTGGTTCGCGGGTGGACAGGGTACGCTCAGCCGATGGACGAGCATCAGGGCACCGACCCGGCCGCGTCGCCGGTCAGCGGAAGCGTGACGAGGCTCGGCCCCGATAGCGGCGGCCGCGCGTCCGGCGACGCCGACGTCCGGGTCGACAGCTGGGAATGGGGCACCGGACGTCCCGGCGATCAGGGCCGTCGACCGGGGCTTCCGTGGATCGGTGTCTTCTTGCTCGTCCTGGGCGGACT
>Ga0070685_10001740_pt1 | contig 11423 bp, 4 predicted proteins | sample KBSS13LmetaG_FD_65651 | JGI IMG/M metagenome (GOLD analysis project Ga0070685, IMG submission 65651) | Switchgrass rhizosphere microbial communities from Kellogg Biological Station, Michigan, USA - KBS S1-3L metaG | ecosystem: Host-associated > Plants > Roots > Rhizosphere ...
GGTGGTGGTTTCGGTGGCAGCGGTGGCGGCAGCTTCGGCGGAGGCGGCGGCTTCAGCGGCGGTGGCGGCAGTTTCGGCGGTGGCGGTTCATCGGGGAGCTGGTGAGATGGCACGCACGCAACGTCTGCTGATGAATCTGTTCGACGGCTGGTTCCAATTGCGCCGTCGCTTTCCCAAGAGTCTGCTCGACGAGATGGCCACGGCGATTGCCCATGGCGAACGCGAGCATCGCGGCGAAGTATGTTTCGCGATCGAATCGCGCCTCGCGCCCGGCGCGGTGTTTGCCGGCTTGAACGCCGAGCACCGCGCACGCCAGGTGTTTGCGCAACTGCATGTGTGGGATACCCAGCACAACAGCGGCGTGCTGTTCTACGTGCTGATGGCCGAGCATCGCGTGGTGATTCTCGCCGACCGCGGCGTCGCGGCAGCGGTCAGCCAGGCCGAATGGGACGAGGTGCGCGACCACATGCTGGCCCGCTTCGCCCGCGGCGAATGGCGACAAGGCTGCCTCGACGGCATCGCCGAGGCGCATGCGCTGTTGTTGCGGCATTTTCCGGGCAACGACAAGAACGCACCGGACGAGCTGCCGGATCGACCGGTGTTGCTCTGATCCATCGTTAGGCAAGATCGAGTCGCGCGCTCGCGCGCTCCCACAAGGTCGCAGCGAACTTGTGGGAGCGCGCGAGCGCGCGACAGCGACGCTTCGTTGTATCGCCAGGTTCCACCAGGCATAAAAAAAGCGGGCCCGAAGGCCCGCCTTTTCGAAGTGTTCGACTCTTTCGAGCTTAGAACTTCTGGTTGTACGACACGTACCAGTAACGGTCGATGTCGAACGCCGGGTTGTACGGCGCGCTGCCGGTACCGGAGGTCGGCACCGAGTAGTAGTACGGACCCTTCTTGTTGAAGATGTTGTTCACACCCACCGAGAAGGTGCCCTTCCACGGAGCCGTGTAACGGAACTGCGCATCGTTGAACGCCACCGAACCCTTCTGGCTCATGCCGTAGGTGCCCCACCACGGATTGGTGTATTCCGGCGAAGAGCACTCGATGGTCGCGGTGTAGCACTGGTCCTTCAGGCCCGAGTAGTAACGGACCGTCCAGCTGGCGCCGAACTGCTTGTAATCCCAATCCAGCTGCAGGTTCGAACGCAGACGGTAGAGCGCGTCTTCGCCGTTGGTGAAGAAGCCCACCGGCGTGTTGGCGACGGCGCCCGGACCGGACACGGTTTCGTACTTGGTCAGGTAGGTGCTGTCCGAAGCGATGCGGAAGCGGCCGAACGAGGTTTCCGGCAGACGGTAGTGGATACCGACGTCGTAGCCTTCGGTCTTCAGCGTGCCCAGGTTAGCCAGGCCTTCGTTGAGCGAGGAGATCGAGCCTGCTGCCAGGTTCGAGGTCGACGTCGCGCTGCGCTGGAAGTTGTTGCAGAAGTTCTTGTCGTCGTTGATGTAGCAGTAGTTGACGATGTCCTGCGCGATCACCGAGGAGATGATGTTCTTCACGTAGATGTTGTAGTAATCGACGGTGAAGTCCAGGCCTTCCACGTAGTGCGGGCTATACACGAAGCCCAGCGTACGGGTGATCGAGGTTTCCGGCTTCAGGTTCGCATTCGAACCGGACAGGAACGCCACCGGCGTCTGGCCACCAGCGGTGCTGGTGATCTGCGCGCCGGTCTGGTCGACCTGGCGATAGTTCGCCGGCACGCCAGCGGCCGAGCAGCGAGCCTTGACCTGCGAGTTGGTCGCGGCAGCGCCGTAGACCGAGTCGCACGGATCGAGGAAGGTCTCGAAGCTCTGGCCGGTGCCACCGTACAGATCGTTGATGGTCGGTGCACGGAAGCCCTGGGCCCAGGTACCACGGACCAGCAGATCCGCGAACGGACGCCAGCGGAAGCTGTACTTGTTGTTGGTGGTGCTGCCGAAGTTGCTGTAGTGCGAGTAGCGGCTGGCGATGTTCAGGCCCAGCTCCTGCGCACCCGGCAGGTCACGCAACAGCGGCACGTCGAGCTCGGCGTACGCTTCGTTGGTGTTGTAGGCGCCGTCGGTCGGGGCGCTGGCCAGGTTGGTGGTCAGGCCGGCGGCATCGGCGGCGTCGGGGCGGAACACGCCCTTCTCGCCACGGTGCTCAACGCCCACGGCCAGGCTGACCGTGCCTGCCGGCAGGTCGAACAGACCGCCGGACACGTTGGCGGTCCAGTCGGAGGTGTAGCTGGCCTGGCGATCGGTGCTGACGTAGTTCAGGTAGTTCCACACCGACTGCGGGGTAGCGCCCGGACCGGCAAGGATGTTCCAGGGCACGCAACCGGCAGCGCGATCGGCGGCGCTGGCGCAAGCCACCTGGCCGTTGATCATGGTGGTCGGGCCAAGAGCCGCCTGAGCGTTCGGCAGGTACAGGTTGCCGGTGCCCTGGATGCGGATCTTGTTGGCGTCGTAGGTGAAGCCAGCGTCCCACGACCAGTCGTGATTCAGGAACTGGAAGTAGCCTTCGGCGCCCAGGTCGATGTGCGCGAGCTTGGACTGGGTGTCGGTGACGCGCGGCATTTCCACCGTGCGGCGGAAGAATTCGACGTCCTGGCCCGGGAACGGGTTATAGGCGTTCTGGCCGCTGATCAGGATGGCCGGATCGGCAGCGCCCGACTGGAACGGGTAGCCCGACAGCTGGCTGGAGGTATCGCGCTCGCTGTAGCTGGCAGCCGCATGCAGCGTGATGTTGTCGGTGAGCTTGTAGCGATCCTGCAGGTACAGATTCTTCAGCTTGGTACCGGCGCGGAAGGTCATGTCCGACTGCGTGTTGTACTTGTCGACGTTGCTGGTCGGGTCGTACAGGTGGTAGCCGTTCGGTGCGCCCGCGGTCTGACCGGCCGAGCCGTGGTTGTACACGTACTGGTTCGGCGTCCAGTTACCGTCGGAATCATACGCACCAGCGCCCGGCGTGCCTTCGGCGCGCGGATCGACGATGCGGCCGTACGGGCCAAGGCCCAAACCAGCCGTCGGGTGACGCGGACCCTGCGCGTACGAGGTTTCCGGACGCTCGCTGTTCCACATCGGATCGACGTTCTGGTACGACGCGCCGAGGATGATCGAGTTCTTCTCGGTCGAGTGACCCCAGGTGAAGTCGTAGTTCTGCGTCTCGCCGTCGCCCTTGCCGTTCTGGCCGTAGTAGACGTTGGCTTCGGCGCCGTCGAACTTCTCCTTGGTGATGATGTTCACCACGCCGCCGATGGCGTCGGAGCCGTAGATGGAGGAGGCGCCATCCTTGAGGATGTCGATGCGCTCGATCATCGAGACGGGAATGGTCGACAGGTCAGTTAAACCTGACAAGCTGGTGCTCCAGCGACGACCGTTGACCAGCACCAGGGTGCGCTGCGAACCGAGGTTGCGAATATTGACGTAGCGACCGCCGACGTCGGCACCGGAGGACAGCGTGTCCTGCGGGGTGATGTCGGGCGTACCGGCCGACGGCATGCGGGCCAGGATGTCGTTGACGTTGGTCAGGCCGGTGGCCTGGATGGCTGCCTTGTCCATGGTGAACACGGGTTGCGAGGTTTCCACGTCCACGCTGCGAATGCGCGAGCCGGTGACGGTGACGGTCTCGAGGCTCTTGGCCGAGGACTGTTCGGCCTTAGCCGGCGCAGCGTCCTGGGCAAAAGCCACACTTGCGCCCACCAAGCTGCCAGCGGCGATGGCGACGCGGATGGCCATGGCCAATCCGCCGCAGTTTAAAGATTTCATAGGTGTCCCCAACGTTTAGTTATCTAAGAAGCGCCTTGCCATCAGCTGGCTGCGACCCGTCTCCCGCTGAGCATTTGCCAAAGGCACGCTCGCTCGGTCGCGCGGCCTTTTGATCATGTTTTTTTCACTTTGAGATGCCCACCGCCATCCTGCTCATCCGCTTGTAAGCATTTGCCTGGTGATTCGTCGGCGTATGCGTGCGCGATGTCAGGACATGACAGGGGCGGGCGAATCGGTGCACGGTTTCGGATTTGTCTTGCGAATGGCGGCGATAAGCCATTTCGCGATCAAATTTCGATCCCGCTCGAGCACCTGCGCTGAGCGACGGCTCGGCACAAACTGAGTAGTTGGCGGCGTCCAACGAAGTCGGTATCGCTGTCGGTCTCTTAGCTGCCTGCCTACGGGCCCCTACGTCGGGTCGCCGCGTTATCGATGGGCAATGCAGAAAAGGTGCGTGACTGGGTGGCTGCCAGATCGATGGCTCGCGCCGGTGGGAACAGGGCGACAAGCAAAAAAATGGGAGCCGAAGCTCCCATTTTCTGCGGACTAAGCCTGAAGCTTTTTAGAATTTCTGGCTGTATTGCAGGTAGAAGTAACGGTCAATGTCCAGCGTCGGGTCGAGGTGCGCGGTGTTTGAGTTGTCCACCGAGTAGATGATGGTGGGTTGCTTGGCAAAAAGATTTTTAACGCCGACGGATAGCACTCCCTTCCATGGGAAGGAGTAGCGCGCTTGTACATCATGGTAGGTACTGGCGCCCTTGCGATTGGCCCCGATGCCCGAGTCCCAGCTGGGACCTTGATAGTCAGGCTGATTGCACTCATCCGTGTACTGGCAAGTATCGCGCAGCGCTCCGTAGTAGCGCATCGACCATGTCGCGCCCCAGTTGCCGTTGCTCCAATCGATGCCCACGTTCGCCTTGTTTCGCGGATAACCGTACTGACCGGCATAGGTATGAATGTCCGCGTCATCGGTAGAGCGCGTGTTGTAGGACGTCAGGTAGGTGCCGTTGAGATCTATCGTCAACTGCCCCCAGTCGAACTTCGGCAGACGATATTTGACGTCATAGTCGTAGCCGGATGTCCGCAACATGCCGAGATTCAGATTGCCGCGATTGAGACCAATCACTTGATGGCTGCTTGGGTCTCGCGAAAAGTCGTTGCAGAACTGGCTGACGCCATAGACATAGCATTGGTCGAGCACGTAGGTGGATTTGATAGGGGAGATGTCATTGACGATGCGGATGTCGTACCAGTCCATGGTGACGTCCAGCCCTGTCAGCCAGGAGGGACTGTAGACAAAGCCCGCCGTGCGGCTGATGCTGGTTTCCGGCATCAGGCTGGCGTTGGCCACGCCGGTGTAGAACGGCGTCGTACCTTGCGATTCGCGTCCGCTGACGTTGCGTCCGTTGACGTCGGTCTGATGGAAATTGGCGGGCGCGCCGGCGGCTCGGCACGCATTGGCCACCGAGGGCTTGGTGGCTGCCGGGCCCAGGCTGCTGTCGCAGCTGTCCGTGTAGTAGTCGAAGCTCTGCGAGCCGCCGCCGAAGGTATCTCCCAGTGTGGGGGCGCGGAAGCCCTGGGCGTAATTGGCGCGTACCAGCAGGTCGTTGATGGGGCGCCAGCTCAGGCTGTATTTGTTTTTTACCGCACCGCCGAAGACGCTGTAGTCCGAATAGCGGCTTGCAACGTCTGCCGTCAGCTCTCGCGCACCCGGCAGGTCTTTGAGAATCGGCACCATCAACTCGAGGTAGAACGAATCGACGTTGTATCTGGCGTCGGTGCCCCGGCCCGCCAGGTTGGTCGAGTAACCGGTGCTGGACAGCACGTCTGGATGATCGTAGCCCGACAGGGCCTGATGCTCGTAACCCGCAGCCATCGAGACTTCGCCCGCAGGCAGGTTGAACAGCCCGCCGGTCAGATTGGCCGAGTATTCCTTGCTGACGTTCTGCAAGACCTCCGTGCCGCGGGTCATCACGTAATCGATCATCGCCGGCGTGGAGGCGGTGGGGCCGCCCAAGATGTTGAACGGCACGCACTGGGTCAACGCGATGGGCGATGCGGGTGTGCCGCATTGGACCACTCCGCTGCCGTTGAGGAACGACGGCCCCAAGGCCTGTTTCAAGGTCACCAGATTCAAGTTGCCGGTAGTGACGATATTGGAGTCCTGCTTGTTGTAGTTGAATCCGGCGTCCCAGTTCCAGTGATGCGAACCGAGTTCGAAACCACCTTCGACATCGGCGTCCCAATGGTAAGTGCGGACGTCGTTGAAGGTGCCGCGCGGCTGTTCCACGGTGCGGCGATAGAAATACAGATCTTTGCCGGGCATCGGGTTGTAGTAGCTCTGCCCGCTGATATAGACCGGGAAGGTGGGCTGGCTGCGGCTGTTCAATGGATAGCCGGCGACCTGGCGATCGCTCTCGCGCTCTGAGTACGATGCGGTCGACTTGAACGTCACGTAATCGTTGAAGTCGTGACTCATCGAGGTGAACAGCGACTTCAGCTCGTTGCTGGGAGACCAGTTCATCTGGTCCACCGAGTTGTAATAGTCGTTCGGGTAATCGAGCGTGTTGCGATAGTTGCCGAGGTTGCGTGCGTCCGCGCCGACGCCGTCTCCGTCGTAGCCTCCGCTGTGGTTGAGACGATACGTCTTGCCCGCTCCCGCCCCGGTCTTGGGATCGACCGTTTGAAATCGACCCCACACGCCCGTGCCGCTCAAGCCGTCCAGGGAATGGTTGGGTCCGTAGGTGTAATGGGTAATTTCCCGGTCTTTGCCCCAGATGGCGTCTTCCTTGGTATAGCTGGCATTGAACATGATCGAGGTCTTGTCCATCCGGCTGCCCAGCGTGAACGAGTAGGCCTGCTGGGTGCCGTCGCCATGATCGTTTTCGCCAACGTAGCCGCTGGCCTCCGCACCTTGATAGTGATCCTTGAGAATGATGTTGACGACACCGGCGATCGCGTCGGAGCCGTAGATTGCCGATGCGCCGTCCTTGAGTATTTCGATGCGTTCGACCAAGGACGATGGAATGGTCGACATATCGGTGTAGCCGTCGAGGCTGGTTGCCCATCGTTTTCCGTTGACCAGCACCAGCACACGGTTTTCGCCAAGGTTGCGCATGTTGATGTATTGGCCGCCTTGCTCCGGATTGGATGAAAGCACATTGGCTTTGCTGAAGCCCGGGCTGCCTGACACCGCAAGGTTCTGCAAGATGTCGCCGATATTGACCAGGCCGGTTTTCTGGATGTCCGCCTGAGTCATGGTGTACAGAGGCTGGGCGGTCTCCGCCTCGACTCTGCGAATGCGCGAGCCGGTGACGGTGATTGCCTCCAGGTTCTTGGCCGATGTGCTGTCCGGCTTGGCGGACGTGCTGTCTTGTGCGAAGGCCGCTGCTGCCATGCTCAACGAGCCGGCCGCGAGTGTCAGGCGGATGGCCATGGCCAAGACGCCACGATTGAATGTTGTCATTAAGGTCTCCCCAACCCTTTCGTCATGAAGGTGCGCCACGCGATTCACCGGCCTCCCTGCGGGCGATCGCCGAATGGCATCGCCGCCACCGGTCGCGTGGCCGTTGGATAATGTTTTCTTTACGGAGAGCTGCCTGCCGTTCGTTGGCTGGGCGATGTGTGGGAGTTTTCCTAGATAAATCGTCGGCTAAGCGGCTGGTTCGGGTACGCCTGGCCGAACGACGGCCAGGCGAAACACGTTGCCGCAGGCGACATTTGCTAGCATTCCGCGATGCCTCCTGCTCCCCTCGACATTCTTCAAAGCGTTTTCGGCTACACCCAGTTCCGCGGCCCGCAGCAGGCGATCGTCGATCAGTTGATCGAAGGTGGCGATGCGCTGGTGCTGATGCCTACCGGTGGCGGCAAGTCGCTGTGCTATCAGATTCCTGCGTTGGTCAGGCAGGGCACCGGCATTGTGGTGTCGCCGCTGATCGCCTTGATGCAGGATCAGGTGGACGCGTTGCGCGAGGCCGGTGTTTCGGCGGCCTATCTCAATTCCAGCCTGGGGGCGGAAGACCAGCGCGAAGTGGAGCGGCGCTTGCTTGCGGGCGAGCTGAATCTGCTTTATGTGGCGCCGGAACGGCTGCTGACCTCGCGCTTTCTGGGCTTGCTCGAACAGACCGAAGTGGCGCTGTTCGCGATCGATGAAGCGCATTGCGTGTCGCAGTGGGGACACGATTTTCGTCCTGAATATCGCGAGCTGGCGGTGCTGCATCAGCGCTTTCCGCAGATTCCGCGGGTGGCGCTCACGGCCACGGCCGATCAGCGCACGCGCGATGAAATCGTCGAGCGATTGGCCCTGCAGGAGGCGCGGCAATTCGTCTCGAGTTTTGATCGACCGAACATCCGCTATCAGGTCGGTCTGCGTCACAACGCGCGCCGGCAATTGATGGAGTTTCTGGAGCGGCATCGCGGCGAGACCGGCATCATTTACGCGCTGAGCCGGCGCAAAGTGGATGAAACGGCAACCTGGCTGGCGGAAGCGGGGATCGAGGCGTTGCCCTATCACGCGGGCCTCGATGCGGCCACGCGCAACGCGAATCAGCGGCGTTTCCTGCGCGAAGACGGCGTGGTGATGGTGGCCACGGTGGCGTTCGGCATGGGCATCGACAAGCCCGATGTGCGCTTCGTGGCGCATCTGGATCTGCCGCGCAGCATGGAAGGCTATTACCAGGAAACCGGTCGCGCGGGCCGCGACGGGCTGCCTTCCGAGGCCTGGATGATCTATGGCTTGTCGGACGTGGTGACGATGAGTCAGATGATCGCGCAGTCCGAATCGGCCGATGAGCGCAAGCGCGTGGAGCGCCAGAAGCTGGAGGCGCAACTGGCGTATGCGGAAACCACGCAATGCCGGCGCGAACTTCTGCTGGCAGCGTTCGGCGAATCGTTTCAGGGGCCGTGCGGCCATTGCGACAACTGCATCGAACCTCCCAAGACCTGGGACGCCACGGTGCCTGCGCAGAAGGCGCTTTCGGCGGTGTATCGCAGCGGCCAGCGCTTCGGCTCAGGCCATGTCATCAGCATCCTGCGCGGCGAGGACAGCACGCGCATGAGCGATCTGGGACACGATCGCCTGTCCACGTTCGGCATCGGCGCCGATATGGATGAGAAGCAGTGGCGCTCGGTCTTTCGTCAGTTGCTGGCGATGGGATTGCTGGAAGCCGATGCCGAGGGTTTCGGCACGCTGCGCTTGAGCAAGGCCAGTCGCGAAGTGCTGGTAGGCAATCGCTCCGTGCGATTGCGCGAAGACGCCACACCCGCGCGCGCCACGCGTCGTCGCCGCGACAGCAAGCTGGTCACCGGAAGCAGCCTGGGCGTGGAAGCCTACGAGCAGCCGCTATGGGACGAGTTGCGCAAGTTGCGCACGCAGCTGGCCAAGCAGCATGGCGTGCCGCCGTATGTGATTTTCCACGATGCCACCTTGCTGGCGATGCTGCGTGCGCTGCCGTCGAACGAGAGCGAGCTGGCTTCGATCAGTGGTGTGGGCGAGGCGAAGCTCAAGCGCTATGGGCGGGATTTTTTGGCGGTGATTAATGCGCAGGAGTAGGGGGCGCGTTATCGGATAGAGGTGTTTCCGCGAGCACCCGCCCCTCATCCCGGCCTTCTCCCCGGTGGGGAGAAGGAGCAAAGCAACTACTAGCCCGCCAGGCTCCAGCGGGTGGTTTCGCTGCTTACACGCGAGTGCGCCAGGGCCAATTCGGGGATGTAGCGCCAGTCGGCCAGATCGCCTGGCAGTCGGGCTTGCGGGCAGACCATGCGGATGGCGATCAGAGCGGCTTCGGCGGTCTGATGGCGGCCGATCTCGCAGTCTTCGCACAGAACGCGCCATTGGCGACCATGGCGGATGATGCGGAAAAGGCCGGATTTCGAGGGGTAGACGTATTGCGTCAGCATAGGTTTCGACGTTTCTTGTTGTTATGGCGGATGGTGCGCAGCTTGCCTGCCGACGATGACTTCCTTGTGATGTCTGTCTGGCGTGGTTGTGACTGCTGTATTGCCGATATATTTTGCTGTTTCGAATCAGGGACGCGTGAAAAAGCTGTTCCCCGTGTTGGGAGCGGTTAAAGAAAAGGCCCGCATCGCTGCGGGCCTTGTCTATTTCACACGTTGTTGCGGCGCTTACTTGCGTTGAGTCGCCGTGGCGTCGCGGGCGGCGCGGAATTCCGAATCCTTGCTCCAGTTCGGCCAGGTATCGGAGTTGGCCAGATCGCTGCCGAGCTTGTAGAGGATCTGCAGGTCGCGCGCCATGCCGGTGAACGACCAGTCGGCCTGCCACTCGTCGGACGGCTGGTGGTAGTGCTTGGTGTTGTACTCGTCTTCCGCCGCCTTGCCGGCAGCGAGGCCGCCGTCCACCCAGTCGTTGCCCGAACCGAACGACAAGGCGGGCACGCCGCGCTTGGCGAAGGAGAAGTGATCGGAGCGGAAGAAGTGGCCGGCCTCGGGCTTCGGATCGGCCGAATACGCCAGGTTCCACTGCTTGGCGGTGGTGGTCAGCTCATCGAGCAGGTCGAACTTGGCGCTGCCGGAGATGGTGAAATTGCGCGCCGGGCCGTGCGGATCGAGCGCATCCATGTTGATGTCGGCCACCGTGGTGGCGAGCGGGTAGAGCGGCTTGGAGGCGTAATACTCCGAACCCAGCAGGCCCTTTTCTTCGGCGGTGACGTTGAGGAAGACCACCGAGCGCTCCGGCTTCGGCTGGCTGGCGAAGGCGCGCGCCAGTTCGATCAGGCCGGCGGTGCCGGTGGCGTTGTCCACCGCGCCGTTGTAGATCTTGTCGCCCTTGGCATCGGGCGCGCCCACGCCCAGATGATCCCAGTGCGCGCTATAGATCACCGTCTCGTTCGGGCGCTTGCTGCCCTCGATGCGGGCCACGATGTTGTGCGAAGTGATCACCTTGGAGTTGATCTTGTAGTTGGCCGAGAAGGTCTCGCCCTTCAGCACCACCGGCTTGAAATCGCGCGTCTGCGCCTGCTTCTTCAGCGCTTCGAAATCCAGCCCGGCGGACTTGAACAGATCGACCGCCACATCGCGCTGAATCCACGCTTCCACCGGCGTATGCACGCTGGCGGGGTGGTCGCGCACCACGTCGAACTGGGTGTTGGTGTTGGAGTTGGCCACTGTCGGCCAGCCGTACGAGGCCGGCGCGGTTTCATGCACGATCAGCATGCCGGCGGCGCCCTGGCGGGCCGCTTCTTCGTACTTGTAGGTCCAGCGGCCGTAGTAGGTCATGGCCTTGCCGCCGAAATCGCCGACGCCGGTTTCGAAATCCGGATCGTTGATCAGCACCACCGCGATCTTGCCCTTCAGGTCCACGCCCTTGAAGTCGTCCCAGTTGCGCTCCGGCGCCTTCACGCCATAACCCACGAAGACCAGCGGAGCGTCCTTGATCGACACCGCCTTGGAGCCGTCCAGCGCTGAACGCACGGCGATCTGCTGGCCCTGGGTCAGCGCCTGGGTCTTGCCGTTGACGGTGAACGACAGCGACGGCGTGCCGGCGATGTCGGATTGCAGCAGCGGCACCGCCTGCGTCCATTCGCGTTTGCCGTTCTTCAGGTCGCCGCCGGGCTGCACGCCGGCTGCCTTGAACTGGGCGACCACGTAGTCGATGGTCTTGGTTTCCGCTGCCGTAGCGGGGCCGCGGCCTTCGAAGGCGTCGGACGAAAGCGTCTTGACGTCATCGGACAGGCGGTG
>Ga0070685_10001743_pt1 | contig 11404 bp, 10 predicted proteins | sample KBSS13LmetaG_FD_65651 | JGI IMG/M metagenome (GOLD analysis project Ga0070685, IMG submission 65651) | Switchgrass rhizosphere microbial communities from Kellogg Biological Station, Michigan, USA - KBS S1-3L metaG | ecosystem: Host-associated > Plants > Roots > Rhizosphere ...
CGGTGCGGTAGTGGTGCGCGTGGCGGATGCGGTAGAGGATGGGGTCGCGCAGCAGCATGTTGGCCGCGGACATGTCGATGCGGCCGCGCAGCACGTGCGCGCCGTCCTCGAACTCCCCCGCGCGCATCCGGCGGAAGAGGTCCAGGCTCTCCTCCACCGAGCGCTCGGCGAAGCGGCTGCGGCGGCCGGGCTCCGTCACCGTGCCGCGCAGCTCGCGGATCTCCTCCTCGCTGGCGCTGTCCACGTATGCCTCGCCCTGCGCCACCAGGTACTCGGCGAAGGCGTACATCTCCTCGAAGTAGTCCGCCGCGTAGTAGAGGTGCTCGCCCCAGTCGAACCCCAGCCACCGTACGATGTCGAGGATGGACTCGACGTAGACGACGTCCTCGGTCTCGGGGTTGGTGTCGTCGAAACGGAGGTGGCAGCGCCCCCCCGTCTCCGCCGCGACCCCGAAGTTCACCGAGATCGCCTTCGCGTGCCCCAGGTGCAGGTACCCGTTCGGCTCCGGCGGAAAGCGGGTGACGACGGTGGAATACGTCCCCTCCCGCAGGTCTTCCGCGACGATGGCGCGCAGGAAGTCGAGCCCCTCGCGCTCGGCGAAGGGCGGCGTCCCGGAGGTCGATGCCGTGCTGGTGCGATCCACGTGCGATCCCGACGAAAAGTTGGCCCGCGCTCAGCCTCGGCGGTCGTCCGCGGCTGACGAAAAACAGACGGAGAGAATAGCGATGAATCGGGGGATGAACAACCGATGATGCCGTCAGCCGGATGATGATGGCTCCTGCGATGTGGACCCTGGCGCCGCTCGTGCGGTATCTGCATCACCCGATTCCCGATCACGCCTGCCGCCTGACCACGCAAGGAATTGCGATGACGATTCGAATCCCCGCGCTCGCCGTGCTCGCCTCGTGCGCCGCCGCCGCGTGCACGCCGCCAGGACCGGCGACCGCGCCTGCTCCCGCGCCCGCGACAGCACCGTCCTCCGCCCCGGCGCCCGCGAGCGCGCCGATGGCCGAGCTGGTGCGCGACATCCACTCCTTCGCCCGACCGAACGAGGCGCGGGTGACGCACGTGGAGCTCGACCTCACCACCGACTTCGCCATGAAGCGGCTCGGCGGCACGGCCACGCTCGACGTGCAGGCCGCCCCCGGCGCCGGCGAGATCGTCCTCGACACGAAGAACCTCGCCGTCAGCCGCGTGACCGACGCCGCCGGGCAGCCGCTGCGCTTCACGCTGGGCCAGCCCGACTCCATCCTCGGCCGCGCGCTGACGGTCGCGCTGCCGCAGGGGACGCGGAAGATCGTCGTGCACTACGTCACCAGCCCCGACGCGGCGGCGCTGCAGTGGCTCACCCCCGAGCAGACGGCCGGGAAGCAGCACCCGTACCTCTTCTCGCAGGGCCAGGCGATCCTCACCCGCACCTGGATTCCCACGCAGGACAGCCCCGGCATCCGGCAGACGTATGCGGCGCGCATCACCGTCCCCGTAAACCTGAAGGCGGTGATGAGCGCGGAGATGCTGACGCCCCAGGGCGAGCCGGCGGGCGCGGACCATCACGCGTATCGCTTCCGCATGGATCACCCGGTGCCGCCGTACCTGATCGCGCTGGCGGTGGGCGACCTGGCCTTCCGTCCGCTGGGGCCTCGGACGGGCGTGTGGACGGAGCCCGCGGTGCTGGAGCGCGCCGCGAGCGAGTTCGCCGAACTGGAGAAGTTCGTCGACGCGGCTGAGGGGCTGTACGGGCCCTACCGCTGGGGGCGCTACGACCTGCTGGTGCTCCCGCCCTCCTTCCCGTTCGGGGGGATGGAGAACCCGCGGCTGACCTTCGCCACGCCCACGGTGCTGGCGGGCGACCGCTCGCTGGTGTCGCTGGTGGCGCACGAGCTGGCGCACTCGTGGTCCGGCAACCTGGTGACCAACGCCACCTGGAGCGATTTCTGGCTGAACGAGGGGTTCACCACCTACTTCGAGAACCGCATCATGGAGGCGCTCTACGGCCGCGAGCGCGCCGCCATGCTCGCCAGCCTGGGCTGGCAGGAGCTGCAGGACGCGGTGAAGGAGCTCGGCGGCCCCACCGGCCCCGACACCCGGCTGCACATCGATCTCGCCGGCCGCGACCCGGACGAGGGAACCACTAACATCGCCTACGAGAAGGGCGCCGCCTTCCTGCGCACCATCGAGCAGGCGGTGGGGCGCGAGCGGTGGGATGCGTATCTCCGCTCGTACTTCGATCGGCACGCCTTCCAGCCAGCGACCACGGAGAGCTTCCTCGCGGACCTGCGCGCCAACCTCATCCACGGCGACGCCGAGCTGGAGCGGCGCATCGACATCGACCGGTGGGCCTATCAGCCCGGCGTGCCGTCGAACGCGGTGCAGCCGCGCTCCGACGCCTTCGCGCGGGTGGAGGAGCAGGCGCAGGCGTTCGCGGACGGCACGCGGGCGTCCGCGCTGCAGACGCGCAACTGGAGCACGCAGGAGTGGCAGCACTTCCTGGGCGCGCTCCCGCCGCGGATGACGCCGGCGCAGCTCGCCGACCTCGACCGTGCGTTCAGCCTGTCAGGGCAGGGGAACAGCGAGGTCCTCTTCGCCTGGCTGATGATCGCCGTGCGCCACCGCTACGAGCCCGCGGTCCCGGCGCTGGAGCGGTTCCTCACCACGCAAGGCCGGCGGAAGTTCGTGCGGCCGCTCTATGCGGGGCTGATGGAGCAGGGGGATTGGGGCCAGGCGCTCGCCCGCCGCATTTACCGACAGGCGCGTCCCGGCTACCACCCCGTCACCTCCGGCTCGGTGGACGCGATCGTGAAGTAACCCTGACGCGAGAATGCGGAAGACGCGGAGAGGCCTGTGCCGGCTCTCCGCGTCTTCCGCATTCTGCGGCAGCACGCCGCAGGTCCGCTCCCGTGCCCTGGGTGCCCCGAGAGAGAGACCCTCAGGCGCAGCGGCAAGCGGTGATGGGGCCAGCGCAGCTATTCGCCCCGTTGAGAGTGAAGCAGGACTGGCACCACGAGACGCTCGCCGCAGCCACTCCGTCCTCGTGGGCCTGCACGGTGCCGTGCCCGCCCATGGCGGGGGAGGACACGAACGACTCCACCTGGAGCGTGTCCATGTCGAGGGTCAGCTTCTTCTTCACAGCATCCTCCGTCTTTCTGGGGAAAGAGACCGCCGGCCGCCACGTGCCGGCCATCGTATTTTACGCGAAAAAACATCTGTAGCAATGGCCGTCGTTGTTCGAACGGTTGCCTGCGCGCGTTTCCGGCGTCTCGCGTGACCTGCCCGTTTTTCGGATCCGAGCTTCCGTATCCTGCGCAACCCCAGGACACGTCATCCTGAGGCCGGTCACGCTGCAATCATCGATTGCGAAACAACGTGCAGGCCCGAAGGATCTATAACTGCGTCAGCACGTGAGTCGGCGAGGTGCACCAACTCTTCAGTATGAGAGGCTGCGTGAGACAAGTGCACGAGATTTCGTCCCCACGGGCGCAGGCGTTCGCGGACGGCACGCGCGCCTCCGCGCTGCAGACGCGCAACTGGAGCACGCAGGAGTGGCAGCACTTCCTGGGCGCGCTCCCTCCGCGGATGACGCCGGCGCAGCTCGCCGACCTGGACCGCGCGTTCAGCTTGTCGGGGCAGGGGAACAGCGAGATCCTGTTCGCCTGGCTGACGATCGCCGTGCGCCACCGCTACGAGCCCGCGGTCCCCGCGCTGGAGCGCTTCCTCACCACGCAGGGCCGGCGCAAGTTCGTGCGGCCGCTCTACGCGGGGCTGATGGAGCAGGGCGACTGGGGCCAGGCGCTCGCCCGCCGCATCTACCGACAGGCGCGCCCTGGGTACCACCCCGTCACCTCCGGCTCGGTAGACGCGATCGTCAAGTAACCGCAACAGAGAATGGTCTCACGCGGAGACGCGGAGCCGCAGAGACGCCACGGCGACTCTCTGCGGCTCCGCGTCTCCGCGTGAGACCAATCCTTTTGTGTCGTTCACCAGCAGACGGCAGGACAGCACGAGCCGAAGTTCCCGCAGGTCTCCCAGTCCGTCCGGCAGCCCTGCGTCGGGCACTCGATCTCGCTCCAGCCGCAGCTGTGGTACAGGGTGTCGCAGAGGAACTCGGTGTCCTCGTGCGCCTGCACCGTCCCGCGCACCACCTTGCCGGCCGCGGAGGTGTCGAACGACTCCACCTCGAGCCGGTCGATCTCGAGCTTGCGCTTCTTCATGGTGACCTTCCTGGGGGTTGGATGGGGGGAGCGGCGAGCCTTCAGGCGAGGGACCCGCCTCCGATCGTGCAGTACCTAATCCGCCGCAATATCCTAGCCGCCACGTCGCGCGCACGCTCGGCGTCGCCGGGGGACGGCGATGATCGACGCGCTTCGCGGCGGACGAACGATCGGCGGATGCCGCACTGGTCCGAACCGGCGCGGCGGAATAGCTTTCCAGGCTTTTTCCACGCACGGCATCGCGCCCGGCGAGGCGCTTCGAGCAACACGACAGGAAGATCCAGAGGATGCCCGATTCCGTACGCGTACGCTTCGCGCCCAGCCCCACGGGGTACCTGCACGTGGGGGGCGCCCGCACGGCGCTGTTCAACTACCTGTACGCGCGCAAGACGGGCGGCGTGTTCGTGCTGCGCATCGAGGACACCGACCGCGAGCGCTCCACCGACGAGAGCACCCGCACCATCCTCGACGGGATGACCTGGCTGGGGCTCGCCTGGGACGAGGGCCCCGTGCACCAGGCCGACGGCCTCGCCCGCCACCAGGCGGACGCCGGGCGCATGCTCGCCGAGGGGAAGGCCTACCGCTGCTTCTGCACGCCGGAGGAGCTGGCGGCCAAGCGCGAGGCGCTGAAGAACGAGTACCGCTACGACCGCGCCTGCTACGCCATCCCCGCGGACGAGAGCGAGCGCCGCGCGGCCGCGGGCGAGCCGTTCACCGTGCGCTTCCGCGTCCCCGAGGGCACGACGGCGTGGGACGACGTGGTGCACGGCGTCACCACCTTCGACAACGCCAGCCTCGAGGACTTCATCATCCTGCGCACCGCCGGGACGCCCATCTACAACCTGGCGGTGGTGAGCGACGACGTGGACATGCGCATCACCCACGTGGTGCGCGGCGACGACCACATCGCCAACACCCCCAAGCAGATCCTGCTCTACCAGGCCCTCGGCGCGGCAGTCCCCACCTTCGCGCACCTGCCGATGATCCTGGGGCCGGACGGGAAGAAGCTCAGCAAGCGCCACGGCGCGACCGCGGTCGGCGACTACGCCGGAATGGGGATCCTTCCCGAGGCGCTCTTCAACTTCCTGGCGCTCCTGGGGTGGAACCCGGGCGACGAGCGCGAGGTGATGGCGGCCGACGAGCTGGTGGAGGCCTTCTCGCTGGAGCGCATCAACAAGAAGGCGGCTGTGTTCGACACCGAGAAGCTGCTCTGGATGAACGGCCAGTACCTCGCCCGCAAGTCCGCCGAGGAGGTGCTCGCGATGGTCGGCCCCGAGCTCGTGGCCGAGGGGCTGGTGTCGCCGGCGGACGTGGAGGCGCGGCCGCCCTGGCTGCTCGCGCTGGTCGACCTGCTCAAGGTGCGCGCGCGTTCCACCCTGGAGATCGCGCCGCAGGCCCGGGCGCTGCTGGGCGAGACGGTGGCGTACGACGAGGCGGCGGTCGCCAAGCAGTGGCGCGACCCCGCCACCGCCGAGCGGCTGCTGGCGGTGCGCGAGGCCCTGGCCGGCGTGGAGCCGTGGACGCCGGAGGCGATCGAGCCGGTGCTCCGCGAGGTAGCCGAGCGGCTGGGGGTGGGGCTGGGGAAGGTGGCGCAGCCGCTGCGGGTGGCGCTCACCGGGAGCGCGGCGAGCCCGGGGATCGACCAGGTGCTCTGGCTGATGGGTCGCGAGAAGGCGCTCCGGCGGATCGACGCGGCGGTCTCCCTTATCGAATCGAGCGGTGCGGCGCAAGAGAATCGTTGACAACGTTTGTAGCGGAACCTAAGTTCCCGTTGGGCACAGGATCTCGCGGCCATGGGCCGCGTCCGCGCCTCCCGCAGAGCGCGGCGCATCCCGCGAGGCGGGGTTCCACCGGGAAGGATGGGAGGGGTGCGCAGTCCGCTGTGCATCCCTTCGTTCGTTCTCCCCGTCTTCCGCCCTCTCCCCTGGAAACCCGCGGCCGGTCGGTTCCGCCGTCTCGCGACTCGGGATAAACGTTGGTCACAGGAGGCGTCCATGCCGGAGCCATTGACCAAGATCGAGCGCAGAATCCTGAACTACCTGGTCGACTACCTGAAGGAAAACACCTACCAGCCGAGCATCCGCGAGATCGGGAAGCGCTTCGGCATCAAGTCGACCAAGACCGTCTCCGAGCACCTGCAGTCGCTGGCCGACAAGGGCCACATCGAGCGCGACGCCAGCCGCTCGCGCGGCGTGCGCATCGTGGGGATGAACCTCTACCCGGCCGTGGTCTCGGCGCCACTGTACGGCAAGATCGCCGCGGGGACTCCGGCGCTGCTGCGCGACCACGTGCGCGAGATCTACGAGCTCGACCGCAAGCTGGTGGGGAGCGCCGACGCCTTCGTGCTGGAGGTGAAGGGCGACAGCATGATCGACGCGGGGATCGACGACGGCGACCTGATCGTGGTGGAGCCCGTGGCCGACACGGACGTGCGCAACGGCGAGATCGTGGCCGCGCGCATCGACGGCGAGAGCGCGGTGAAGCGTTATTTCGAGGCGGCAGACGGGCAGGTGGTGCTCGAGCCGGCGAACGGCAACTACCCGCCGATCATGGTGCACGAGCACGAGGACTTCACCATCCTCGGCCGCGTGACCGGCCTCTTCCGCCGCCTGGAGCGCCAGGGCTCGTCCACCCCCTCGCACGACCGGGCCCTGGCCCACGCCTGAGGCTTCGATCGTCCAGGCCGATTGCCCCCTCTTCCCGACGCGGGAGAGGGGGCTTCGCTTTTGGCTGAAGTTCAGCTTAATCTCTCACAGAGGGCACAGGGATCACAGAGGCGGATGGGAAGTTCCCCCCGTGACCTCCGTGACCCCTGTGAGAGCCAATTCTTTATTGGATTCGGGATGAGCGAGCGAGAGGACGACGAGCGGTGGATGCAGCTCGCGCTGGAGGAGGCGCGCGCCGCCGAGGCGCTGGGCGAGGTGCCGGTCGGCGCCGTGATCGTCCGCGAGGGCGAGCTGGTGGCGCGTGGGCACAACCTCACGCACACGCAGCAGGACCCCAGCGCCCACGCCGAGATGGTCGCCATCCGCCGCGCCGCCGAGGTCATCGGGCACTGGCGGCTGCTGGACTGCACCCTCTACGTCACCCTGGAGCCCTGCGCCATGTGCTCCGGCGCCATCGTCCTCGCCCGCATCCCCCGCCTGGTCTACGCCGCCCCCGACCCCAAGGCGGGGATGGCGGGATCGCTGCAGAACCTCGTCCAGTACCCCCGCCTCAACCACCGCGTCGACCTCACCGCCGGCATCCTCGCCGACGAGGCCGGCGACCTGCTGCGCGCTTTCTTCCGCGCTCGGCGGCGCAGCAAGGTCAACCCGCAGGAATAGGCCGGTCGTCTTCGGATGCCTGCCCGCGGTACCGCTCCACGCCGAATTCTTCTATCGCGGAAACCTCCTCTGTGCAGACCTGGTAGCGTTGCTGGATGGGGACGCGGTCCGCATCTCGCGCGAGTACAAGCGGGCGTGGTCCGTGTGGGAGTTCGCGCGGCGCCGTCGGCGGCACCGCGGCGGAAATCCATGCTCCGCCGGCAGTTGTGCAGTCGGCGGGCGCGCGGTTATCTTTCCGCCCACTTCCTCTGAATGGGCCATTTTGCGCCCGCCCCAATCTCCATCATTTCCGCAGGAAAGCATCCCATGCGCATCCTCGTACTCACCGCGGCCACGCTTTGCACCGTGGCGGCCGGCGCCGCACCCGTGCTGGCCCAGCAGACCCCCGTCCTCCACGTCCGCACGGCGATCGTGGCCGAGGATTTCAGCGTCCGTCCCATGCCGCAGGTGGCGCTGCTGGTGATCGGGCCGCGCGGCGACACCACGCGCCTGGAGACCGACCTCAGCGGCGTGGCCGACCTGCCGCTGACGCCCGGCGCCTACCGGGTGGAGAGCGCGCGCCCGATCGACTTCGCCGGCGCGCAGCTTGCCTGGCGCGTGCCGGTGAGCGTCACGGCGCAGGGGGGCCGCGCCGAGCTCACCAACCGCAACGCCACCGCACCCGACGGCTCGCCGCTGGCCGCGACCTCCACGCGCGCCCCGACCGCGCGGCGGGTCAGCGAGGAGGCGGTGGTGTTCGAGCGGGTGAAGAGCGGCGTCTTCACCGTTTACGGCGAGGAGGGGAAGGGGAGTGGCTTCCTGGTCGACCCCGCCGGTCTGGTGCTGACCAACGCGCACGTGGTGAACGGCTCGCGCGAGGTGCGCGTGCAGCTCGACGCGGCCACCAAGGTGCGCGCGCGGCTGGTGCACGTGGACCGCGACCGCGACGTGGCGGTGCTGGCGATTCCCATGGCCCGCTGCGGCGCGTGCGCCGTGCTCCCGCTCGCCTCCGGCACGCCGGCCGAGATCGCCCTCCCCGGCGAGCGGGTGCTGGCGATCGGCAGCCCGCTCAACCAGACGAGCGTGCTGACGCTGGGCATCGTGAGCCGCGTGGAAGCGCGCGCCATCTTGAGCGACGTGAACATCAACCACGGCAACTCGGGCGGGCCGCTGCTGAACGGCGAGGGAAAGGTGATCGCCATCAACACCTTCGGCGACTTCACCACGCAGGGAGGGCCGGGGATCTCCGGCTCGGTGCTGATCACCCAGGCGACGCCCGCGTTGGAGGCGGCGCGCGCGCAGGTGGCCAGCGGCGCCTCGCCCGCTCCGGCCGACTCCCTCCTCCCTGTCGCCCCCGCCGATCCCTTCCCACTCGACGTGCTGAAGGCGGTGGGCCAGCAGGCGCGCTACGACATGCGGCCATACGCCGGGAGCGGTGGGGCGTTCGACTTCGTGGTGCTCACCCCGCCGTCGATGGCGTGGCGTGAGGCCCAGGTCGCCAACGCCGTCCTCCAGCGCCGCCGCGGGCGCGAGGCGCGTGCAGGCGTGACCGACAACGAACGGGTCGACCCGATCCAGAACTGGCCGAGCTGGACCGAATACGTGGGGGACCGCAAGGCGGTGGTGGTATTCAACATCGTGCCCAAGGTGGGCGAGACGCGTGGCTCCTTCTGGGGGAACATGCTCGGCGCCGTGCTGGCCGGCCCCTATTACCAGCCACACACCGTGCTCGAGTTCAAGGGCGACTTCCGAGAGATGACGCTGCTGCGCGACAGCGCCGAGGTAGTGCCGGTGGAGCGCGGGCGCGTGCCGGCGGTGCTGAACATCGAAGACTACCGGGTGCGCGGGAAGGACTATGCCTTCCAGGGCTTCTACGTCTACCGTCCGGACGACTTCGCGCCCCGAGCCGATGGCACCTTCGCCGCGTTCACGCTCCGCATCGACGACACCGCGCACCCCGGCCAGAGGGTGGAGGTCCGCGTTCCGCCCCGTACCGTCGAGGCGATCTGGAAGGACTTCGAGGCCTACCGCCGCGGCGCATCCTCTCCTTCGGCGGCCCGCTGACGAAGCAGCTACGGAAGGCTTTCATACGGAGGGCCGGAGGTGCCGGAGGAAGTCCTCTGGTACCTCCGGTTCCTCTGTGTGAGAATGCCGTTCCTGCCGCCCCGCTTCGTTGACACCCCCCCGCCGCGAAGGATAGCTTTCCCCCGCAATCCTCGCCCTCGCACGCGCGCTCCCCCGGACATGCCCGACACGCAGCGACGCCCCATCATGGACGGTTCGGCGGTGGAGCGGACCATCGCGAAGATGGCCGCCGAGGTGCTGCGGCTGGCGGGCGGCGCCACGGAGCTGGTGCTGGTCGGCATCCACCGGCGCGGCGTGCAGCTCGCCGCGCGGCTCGCCGACGCCATCGAGCGAAACGGCGGCGTCTCCGTGTCCTCCGGCTCGCTCGACATCACCCTCTACCGCGACGACCTGATGGTGGTGGGCCCACGCCCCGTGGTCGGCCAGACGCGCCTCCCCGCGGGCGGCATCGACGGCCGCATCGTCTGCATCGTGGACGACGTGCTCTACACCGGGCGGACGGTGCGCGCGGCGCTGGACGAGCTGGCCGACTTCGGCAGGCCGCGGCGCACGCTGCTGGCGGTGCTGGTGGACCGCGGCGGGCGCGAGCTGCCCATCCAGGCCGACGTGGTCGGCGAGCGCGTGGAGGTCCCGGAGGGCGGCCGCGTGGAGGTGAAGGTGCCAGAGATCGACGGCGAGCTGGGCGTGGAAGTCGTGGAGGCCGCCTGATGGCGCAGGAGCTGGTCAACCCCGCGCTGGGCAAGGACCTGCTGGGGCTCGAGGAGCTCACCCGCGAGCAGATCGTCGCCATCCTCGACACGGCGGAAGCGTTCAAGGAGATCAGCGAGCGCCCGGTGCGGAAGGTCCCGTACCTGCGCGGGCAGACGGTGGTCAACGCCTTCTTCGAGAACTCCACCCGCACCCGCGTCTCCTTCGAGTTCGCCGAGAAGCGGATGGGGGCGGACACGGTGAGCATCTCCACCACCGGCAGCTCGGTGGCCAAGGGCGAGACGCTGGTCGACACCGCGCGCAACCTGGAGGCGATGCGGATCGACATGGTGGTGATCCGCCATGCGTCCTCCGGCTCCGCGCGCTTCCTGGCGGAGCGTATCGAGAGCCACGTGATCAACGCGGGCGACGGCAAGCACGAGCACCCCACGCAGGGGCTGCTGGACCTGCTCACCATCCGCGACCACCGGCAGAGCCTGGAGGGGCTGAAGGTCTGCATCTGCGGCGACGTGCTGCACTCGCGCGTGGCCCGCTCCAACCTGCACGGCCTCCGCCGCCTGGGCGCCGAGGTCGCCGTCTGCGGCCCGCTCACCCTGATGCCGCCGGACGTGCGCGAGCTGGGGGTGCACTACTTCCCCCGCATCGAGGCGGCGATCGAGTGGGCGGACGTGCTCAACGTCCTCCGCCTGCAGCTGGAGCGGATGAAGGGCGGATTCATCCCCTCGCTGCGCGAGTACAACCGCGTCTTCGGCGTCACCCGCGCGCGCGTCGAGGCGGCGCCGCGCGACCTGCTCATCCTGCATCCCGGCCCCATGAACCGCGGCGTGGAGATCGACAGCGACGTGGCCGACGGGCCGCACTCCGTGATCCTGCAGCAGGTCACCAACGGCGTGGCCGTGCGCATGGCCGTCCTCTACCTGCTGGCCGGCGGCCCCGTGGCCGACGCGGAGGTCGCCGCGTGAGGCCGATGCTGATCCGCGGCGGCCGCGTGGTCGACCCCTCGCAGGGCGTCGACGCCGTCCTCGACCTCCTCCTCGCCGACGGCCGCGTCGCGCGCCTCGGCGAGGGGCTCGACACGCCGGAGGGCGCCGAGGTCGT
>Ga0070685_10001745_pt1 | contig 11381 bp, 10 predicted proteins | sample KBSS13LmetaG_FD_65651 | JGI IMG/M metagenome (GOLD analysis project Ga0070685, IMG submission 65651) | Switchgrass rhizosphere microbial communities from Kellogg Biological Station, Michigan, USA - KBS S1-3L metaG | ecosystem: Host-associated > Plants > Roots > Rhizosphere ...
ATATTTGGTGCAAACGACGAATTGCTGGGAACATTTGCGGTATATTATACCGAGCCCCGTAACCCAACACAAAATGACCTCACACTTATTGACGAGCTGGTTGATCTTACTGCATCCGCAATCGAAGCAAGAAAAAAAGACTATATGAAAATGGTTGGGTTGTAGTACAAGGCTTCTTTACAATGCGCTTTTTACCAGGATAATTCTATTCAACAAATTCTGTCATTGAATCTCTATTGGCGGGGTTTAAGAAAAATAAAAATGTTTTGACACGAATTCTTCCCGTTTTATAATCTTTTCCAAAGTCCAACAAAGACAGGTAGTTAACTCAACAATATTTTTGGAGAGATAAACCAGTATTCGTGTTCCAACATGAACTATGCTCTGCATGGTATGGACTTTGTCATTATTCTGTGTTGAAGAATTAAATAACTCTAAATGAACAGAAATGAAAAAGATAAATTTAGTTTTTGCGATAGTTCTAATGCTCGGTTTAAGTATTCCATCGCAACAAACGAAAGCACAGAGAGGCGTTTCAGTAAGTTTCCAGTTTTTTTATGATAATCTATCCCCTTATGGAACATGGATATCATACCCACAATATGGTTATGTATGGCATCCAAACGTTAGCCGCCGCTTCCATCCATATAGAACAAGCGGTCATTGGGTCTGGTCAAATGAATATGAATGGATATGGGTTTCCGATTATGAGTGGGGTTGGGCACCCTTCCATTATGGCCGTTGGCATTATGATAGTTATTACGGATGGTTATGGATACCAGATTATGAATGGGCACCGGCTTGGGTAGTATGGCGCGGCGGTGGCGATTACTATGGTTGGGCGCCATTAGGTCCCGGTGTCAATATCAGTATTGCATTTGGTAATTATTCTCCACCGTATGATTATTGGTGTTTTGTACCGAGACGTTATATCGCCTCCCCTACCATCTATAACTATTATGTAAGCCCGCAACAGAATACGACGATCATAAATAATACAACTGTAATTAATAATTACAGCACAAGTGGTGGTGCTACAAGAAATGTATTTGTAAGCGGACCGCAACGAACAGAAGTAGAGCGATACACACAACAAAGTTTAACGCCGGTAAAATTAAGTGAATCATCAACACCTGGAAGAACAAGAGCATCAGGAAATGAAGTGGCTATATATAAACCGAAGGTGAGTACATCAGATAAAAGTTCTGCAAAACCATCAAAGGTTGTACCGGCAGATAAATCAAAATCAAATGAACTACAAAAAAACCAACCGGTGAAAGCTCAACCGCAAAAAGAACAACCGATAAGAAATGAACAACCGAAAAATCAACCACAAAAGAATCAACCGGTAACAAATGAACCACAGCGGAACCAACCAGTGAAAACTCAACCACAAAAAGAACAACCGATAAGAAACGAACCGCAGAAAAATCAACCAGTGAGAAATGAGCCACAAAATAATCAACCACCAAAGAGCCAACCAGTAAAAAACGAACAACAGAAAAATCAACCAGCGCAAACTCAGCCGCAAAAGGAACAGCCGGTAAAAACTGAACCACAGAAAAATCAGCCACCGAAGAGTCAACCACAAAAAACTGAACCTCCAAAAAATCCACCACCAAAGAATCAGCCGCCGAAGAAGAAAAATGGAAATGGTTAGCTTACCTTTTAATAGAAAGATGCTGGTCTTTTAGATCAGCCTCTTTTTTTAATTATGATCAATCAGTTATATGAAGGAATCGAAAAGGGTGCTGCAATAAATTAAAATGCTTTTATGTTCTGCAAAGAGGCCAGGTATCTCCATTCAACCTCTAAAAATTCTATCTTTAATAAAACTACTCTTGAACACTTAAAAGAATGGATCCGTTATTTGTCAATAAGGAAAAAATCGCATCTCTATTGTCGATGGAAGAATGTATTGAGGTAATGGAAAAAATGTTTAGTTCATTGGCGACTGGAGAATGCCTGCAACCTTTACGTAATATTATGCGGCTACCTGATGGTAGCGGTGTATTAGGCATGATGCCGGGTCATGCAGACATACTTGGGGTGATGGGTATTAAAGTGATCAGCGTATTTCATGCTAACAAGGAAGCAGGTTTTCCTTCTCACCAGGGAATAGTAATGTTATTTGATGCAAAAAATGGACAACCACTTATGCTATTTGATGCATTGGAGATCACCGCTATCAGAACAGCAGCAGCCAGTGCTGTAGCAACAAAATTATTATCAAGAGGAAACTCATCAACACTTGCGATCATCGGCTCGGGTGAGCAGGCCAAAAGACATATTGAATCTATGTTGCTGGTAAGAAACATCACGAATATTAATATCTGGAGTCGTAATGAAAAAAATGCAAAGCAACTTGTTAATGAATTGTCAGGTGAATACAACTTACATTTTCATGTAAAGAAAAATGTTCAGCAGGCCATTGAACATGCAGATATTATCTGTACGGTTACTGCATCAAAAGAGCCGGTTGTAATGGGAGATTGGATCACTGAAGGAACACATATTAATGCAGTTGGCTCCAGTACCGCTTTATCAAGAGAATTAGACACAACTGCTATAGTTAGATCAAAATTGTTTACCGATCGTTATGAATCCCTTTTTAACGAGGCCGGAGATTTTTTGATTCCTAAAAAAGAAGGTGCTATTACTGATGAACATGTAAAAGCGGAGATAGGAGAAGTTTTATCAGGAACAAAAAAAGGAAGAGGGAATGATGAAGAGATCACTGTTTATAAGTCTTTAGGCATTGCAGCAGAAGATATTTTTTCGGCTTATCATATTTATGAGAAAATAAATGCTAATAAATGATAACAGAGCAAAAAACGATTTCCGTCTCACTGCAGGATATTAAAGATGCACAGCAACGCATCAAAGGCAAAGTAAATCGTACACCGCTTATTCGTTTTTATGGCGACGATCTTCCCGGTGAAATTTATCTGAAACTGGAAAATTTACAACCTATCGGTTCTTTTAAATTAAGAGGTGCCTATAATGCAATAAGCACAGCTGACAGATCATTATTGAATGATGGAGTATACACTGCAAGTGCAGGAAATATGGCGCAGGGTGTTGCATGGAATGCACGAATGATGAATATTCCATGTACGGTGATCGTACCCGATCATGCGCCACAAACAAAACTGGATGCGATAACAAGACTTGGTGCAAAATTTATCAAGATCCCATTTAACGATTGGTGGCAGGTACTTGTAACAAGAAAATTTGAAGGGATGAAAGGATTATTCATTCATCCTGTAAGTGACCCGGCAGTAATTGCAGGCAATGGAACAGTTGGCCTGGAATTACTCGAAGATCTTCCTGATGTGGATACAGTGATCGTTCCTTATGGCGGCGGCGGATTGATTAGCGGAATTGCTACGGCTATAAAAACAATTAAACCCGGTGTAAAAGTTTTTGCATCGGAAGTAGAGACAGCAGCGCCGCTTGCTCCCTCTCTTGCTACAGGCGAGCCGGTGAAAGTAACTTACACTCCAAGCTTTGTAGATGGAATGGGAAGTGCTGGTCTTCTTACTGAAATGTGGCCATTAGTCAGTAAGCTCGCAAATGGCTCCATTATTTTAAGCCTGAAACAAATTGCGGAGGCAATAAAATTATTAATGGAAAGAACTCGTGTTATTGCAGAAGGGGCTGGTGGCTCATCATTTGCTGCAGCCCTAACAGGAAAAGCAGGAACAGGGAAAATTGTTTGTGTGATCTCAGGTGGCAATATTGATTCCGAAAAATTAATTAAGATACTTTCAGGAACGATGGCCTGATAAGAACAATCCCTTTGTTTTATTTTTCTATTGAGTTCTTGTTACCTTACTGAAATCATTCGGGATATATGCCATCATGGTGCCGGTAGTATCGGATGTAGCGGTACGCAGCTCTACCGTAAATGTACAGATATAAAGTTTTTCCATTTTCTCGGGATAATATACAAGATCCTTTATTATCACTTCAGTTCCGGGCTTCAGTGTTTTGTGCAGGTAGTCGGCCATTGTTTTATTTAATTTATCCTCCAGGGCTTTACCAGATAAAACTTTTTGTTTGCATGCTGTGACAAGCATAAATAAAAGAAGAAGAGAATAAAAGTATTTCATATCTCTTTTTTGTAAAAGTAAACTAATTAAAGAATTTTTTTAGCTCCCATTTGTACCGGTATATCTTTTTCACTTATTACCTTCAGGCAAATTCTTTTCATGCCAAAGCTTTACATGTTATTGATCGGTGCTACTCCGCCTGGGCGGAACATTGAACAGCATGATGTTTTCTTCGGTATCGGTGACAGTATTAAAGGTCTTATCCCTGATGTTGTTGCATTTTGGCCCGGAAATAATAAGCTGCATTTTGATGCATGGCGGGAAGTAACCAGTGTAAATGGTTACAAAGTAGAAGTTGTTTTAAAAAACGAAAGTAAACATGACAGCGCTTTCAAATTATTCTTTATTAATCTTGGTGGTTATAAACAAAATGAGTTTGAAGAATTTCATTATAAAATTGTGATCGCAGCAGCAGACAAATCAGAAGCTATTAACCTCTCAAAACAAACTGCGTTCTTCAGGCACACTGGCTTTAAAGGCGCCACTTCACATATTGATGATAAATTCGGAATAGATGTAGATGATATCTATGAAATAACCGATATACTTCCTGCTGACGCAAAAGAAAAGTACAGCATTTTAGTAACCCCTGCAGATTCGCTTGGCGAAGATGAAGTGAACCTGGGTTATTTTAAGCTGAGCATGTTTCAATAAACAATAAATCGTACACATTCTCCATAGGGATCAAAGCGCTGAGTGAGTTCAACTCAAAATCAATATTATTTTTTTAACTCTCCGAATTGTACGAACTTTTACTCTGGCATTATTGGAAAGAGTATTGAAACGACTACTACGAACATATTAATGCCGCATCTATCATTTTAACCTTAAACTTATTTTATGACTAAACCAACTGCTACTCTGCAAGAGAAAAAAATTTTTTTCATTTTATTGATTCTCTCTGTTATACTCATACAGAGTTGCTATCATTACAGGGTTATTAATACAAAAAATGATCCGGGAACTGAATACAGGGACACCGTAATGCATTCTTATTTATGGGGACTTGTAAACAAACCTCAAAATTTCCATGTTCCTAATTGCACAGATACCTGTGCCGCACTGGATGAAGTAGTGTTCTCAAAAAATTTCGGGCAATCATTCGTGACTATCATCACACTCGGTATTGTTTCACCTGTGAAGATCGAATGGAAATGCCATAAACCTTGTCAGCGGGAGATCGGGGGATTATAATTTTTTCATCTTAATATTTATCTAAATGTCACAGCCGCAAATACGACCCACCAATGCGACACAGTGGACCAACCGTCATGATACTTTTACTCAATCCATCAATAATTTATTTGATCTCATCAATGGCAATACAGGTAATGGCTTTGATGATTATAATGCGATGACGGAAGCTATACAGGCTTTTCTTGGAAAAGCAATTGCAGAAAATAAAACTGTTAGAGCATTGGGTGGAGGATGGTCGTTCACTAAAGTAGCAGCAGCAGAGGGGTGGATATTAAACACTAAGATGCTGAATATGATCTTCCCGATTAGGAGCACTCAAAGTTTATCGTCTAACTATAAAAGAACTCCAAATGATCTTTTATTTGCCCAGTGTGGTAATTCGATCCAGGAATTGAACGACTGGTTAAAAAAGAACAAAAGGTCACTAAAAACTTCAGGCGCTAGCAACGGGCAAACTATTGTTGGATGTTTTTCAACCGGCACACATGGTTCTGCAATTGATGTTGGTTCGGTCCCTGATTTTATTGTTGGTATACATTTAATTACCGGTCCCGATAAACATGTCTTGTTAGAAAGAAGATCATATCCCGTCGTATCCGAACTGTTCATTCAAAAGTTTAAAACCAAACTTGTGGCTGATGACGAACTTTTCAATGCTGCCCTTGTAAGTTTTGGCAGTTTTGGTTTTATTCATGGTGTGATGATAGAGACAGAAGACATCTATTTACTGGAAAGTTATCGCAAAAAAATACCACTGGATAATTCATTCAAGCATATTATGGAAACACTGGATTTTTCCAATGCCAATTTTATTCCTAATGGTAATGAACGGCCATTCCATTTCCAGGCTGTCATTGATCAGTACAATCTTGCCGGTGGAGCATATGCTACTATCATGTACAAACGTCCTTATACAGAAAACTATCAACCACCCGTTGTTGATTTTAATAAGGCAGGTCCCGGTGATGATGTGGCTGCAGTTATAGGTATCATCACTGATCTTGTTCCGGCTTTAACTCACCTCGTGGTAAGTAAGCTGGTAAAAAGTTCTTATACTCTTTATGAAGGGGTGCTAGGAACATCAGGGGAAATTTTTACAAATAATAATATCCGTGGCAAATTACTCAGTACCGCTATCGGCATTCCACTTGACCGTGTGTTGGAAGTAAATGATCTGCTCATTGAAATGAATGAAGATCACGGGCCGCTTTCAGGTATATTATCTTACCGGTATGTAAAAAGATCTGCGGCAACACTTGCCTTCACCAAATTCGATCCTACCTGCATACTCGAACTGGATTGCGCAGAATCAAACACAACAAGGAATTTTTATAATGAAGTATGGAATGAACTCGAAGCAAGGGGTATTCCTCACAGTTTTCATTGGGGTAAAATACATAACCTGGATGAAGCAAAAACACGAAAGATATATGGAGCCAGTATGGATACATGGATAGAACAAAGAAATAAGATCATGTCGCAAGAGTCAATGAAAATATTTAATACTCAATCTTTGAAAGAATGTGGGCTTGATAAAATATTATCAGCTGTATAGCTTGTCATTAACGGCAGCTATTGTCTAGACCTCCAAAATTCAGCTAACTTCGATGTTAATTATTATTACACTCAACCTACATAACAAACTATGAAACGATCCCTTTTAACTTTATTGTTTAGTCTCATTATTCTGTCTGTCATTAAAGCCGAAAATTATTCTGATACATCTTCTGTTCTTGGCAGATGGGATATCACTGTTAATATTTCCGGAAGAGACCTTCCTTCCTGGCTTGAAGTAGAAAGATCAGGTAATCGTGTTTTGGTTGGAAGATTTGTTGGACCCGGTGGGAGTGCAAGACCAATATCGCAGGTAAACCTTAGTAATGGTAAACTTAGTTTTTCTATTCCTCCACAATGGGAAGCACAGTCAAATAATTTAAATCTTGAAGCAACTCTTGAAGGAGATAGCCTTGTTGGTATTATGACCCTTCCAGATGGAAGAAATTGCAAATTCTCTGCGGTTTATGCACCAGCTTTAACCCGTAATACAAAACCAGTTTGGGATAAACCGATACAACTATTTAATGGGAAAGATCTGAAAGGTTGGCATGCATCACGACCAATTAATCAATGGATAGTTGAAAATGGAATTTTAAAAAGCCCGAAAGCTGGCTCAAATTTAATTTCTGATGCCATCTTTAATGATTTCAAATTACAGGTGAAATTCCGTTTTCACGAAAATGGTAACAGTGGTGTTTATTTAAGAGGTCGCTATGAAGTACAGATCACAGATTATGATAAAGAGACACCAGTAAAAGATGTGTTAGGATCTATTTATGGTTTTATTGCACCCAGTGAAAGTGCAGGTAAAAAACCAGGTGAATGGCAAATATATGAGATCACTTTGATCGGCAGGATGGTAACTGTTTTGCTCAATGGAAAGACAATTATTTGCAACCAGGAAATACCTGGCATTACAGGGGGTGCATTGAATAGTCATGAAGGAGTTGCAGGTCCTATTATGTTACAAGGCGATCATGAGCCAATAGAATATGGGAGTATTATTATCACGCCTGCTAAATAATATTGAATGCAAAGAAATATGAAGAAAGGATCAACAATTATTGTTGCTCTTCTAATAATTCTCCCAAGCTGCACAGATAATAAGAAACCTGCGACTAGCGATCAAAACAATACTGCAAAGGAAACTACCGCTGTTACAAAAAAGAAAACAATTGTTTTTTATGGCAATAGTCTTACTGCGGGTTATGGTGTCAGTCCTTCTGAGGCCTTCCCGGCAATCATTCAAAAAAAGATCGATTCACTTGGTCTTCCGTACCAAGTGATCAATGCAGGTGTAAGCGGTGAAACTTCTTCCGGTGGCAAAACCCGCATCGATTGGATCTTGCGTGAACCCGTAGATATTTTTATTCTTGAACTTGGCGCAAATGATGGCTTGCGTGGTACTCCACTTTCAGAAACTAAAAAAAATCTCCAGGAAATTATCGATAAAGTAAAAGCAAAGTATCCTGACACTAAATTTATTTTTGCAGGCATGGAGATCCCACCAAATATGGGGCAAGCGTACACTACTGAATTTCGAAATATTTATACTGATCTGGCTGCTAAAAATAAAATGACGCTTATTCCATTTCTTTTAGAAGGTGTCGGTGGAGAGCCTGAACTCAACCAGGCAGATGGTATTCATCCAACTGCAAAAGGTCATCTTATAGTAGCTGAAAATGTTTGGAAACAGTTAGAAAAGCTTCTCTGATGAATCTGCTTCAAACTTAATAAAGTTCATCATCAATGAATGTGAAGGGGACTCACCAGCTAAGAAAAAACCATAACTTTACAGAGCCTTATCGATATGAGTGAATTTACCGAAGACTTGTTATCATCCCTGGATTTACAACTGTTGGAAACAGATGTGAAGACGATGTTGGACGGTGGAAAACAATTGAAAGAGGTGCTGAATGAGATACTTAGCTGGATCGAGTATAAAAGCAGGAACGATATTCTAACATCCATACTTTTATATAATAGCGAAACAACCCAGTTATTTGATGGAGCTGCTCCTTCACTTCCCGAACGTTATACTAAAGCGATCAGCGGAAATAAAGTTGGTCCTTCTGTTGGTTCCTGTGGTACAGCAGCATTCAATCGTAAACAGGTAATTGTGGAGGATATTGCAACTGATCCGTTGTGGAAAGACTATAAATCTTATGCATTAGTTGAGGGTTTGCGTTCGTGCTGGTCAACACCCCTATTTAATGCCCATGATGAATTGCTGGGAACATTCGCCCTATATTATACGGAAGCCCGCAAACCAACAGATCATGACCTCGAACTTATTGATGAAATAGTAGAGGTTACTGCATCCGCCATTGAAACAAGAGAAGAGGATTTTAAGAAAATGGTTAGGTTGTAGAATACTAGCCTCCTATTGTTCAAGCGCCTTACACTTCTTCCCTCAAAATTTCCAGCGGTGGTCTCGTCACTACCGCACGACTATTGATCAACCCAATAAAAACAGTAAGGAAACATACTGATACAAACACACCCAACAATGGCAGCCATTTCAATATAAATTCTGTTTGGAAAATAAATTTTGCAACCAGCCAGCTTACGCCTAACGACATAAACATACCAGTTGCTGCTGCCAAAGCACCGAGAAAAAAATATTCAAGTGCAGTGATGTAAAATATCTGTTTACGACTTGCACCAATTGTACGCAACAATACACTCTCCTGTATTCGCTGGTATTTACTGATCAACACAGAAGCGATCAAAACTATCAAACCAGTAAATATGCTAAAGGCTGCCATAAAGCGAATAATGAAACCTACTTTATCTATTATGTTACTTACTATATTCAATACTGCACTCAAATCAATGACGGTAACATTCGGGAACTTCTGCACAAGCTGTTGTTGAAAACGAGCAGATACATCTTTGTTTTCAATACGAGTCACCAATACATGAAACTGCGGCGCTTTTTCCAAGACCCCAGTGGGAAACACAACCAGGAAATTTGTTTGTACCCGGCCCCAATCTACTTGACGTAAACTCCCAACAATAGTGGTAACAGGAGCACCTTGCACATTAAAGTTCATTGTATCCCCGACCTTAATACTATTGTTCTTTGCATAACGTTCATCTAATGAAACAAATATTTTATCGCCTTCCGCTTTACCCGACCATTTTCCTTTTGTTATTTTTTCTGAGCTGGTTAAAGAATCACGAAACGTTACCCTGTATTCACGATCAAATATTCCTTTCCACATTTTAATGGTGCTGTCTTTTCGCAAAGTTTCGCCGGTGATATTATTGATCCTTTCCAATCGCATGTTCACAATAGGTACGGCGCCATCAATTGGCAAATTAAATTGTTTGGCCAAAGCGATCACACTATCTGTTTGTTGCGGTTGTATATCAAATAATATTGTATTAGAACGATTGTCACGGGCAGTCATCTCGATACGATTAAGTAAGATAGCGCGGATAGAAAACAAAGTGCAGATAATGCCGGTACCTAATCCAATCGCAACGATCAATATGGTTGTTTGATTATTGGGTCTGTATAAATTTGCTAATCCTTGTCGCCATAAATAACCCGCAGCATTAGGAAAGAAACGTCGCACAGCCCACATCAGTAATGCAGCTGTTCCTACCAAAATTAAAAACGAGACTAAAATAACAATAGTAAAAGCGATCGACTCAGGTATTTCCTTTATTTGAAGAAAGCTAAATCCGAAAATGAATAGAATGATCAATAGATATACAAACCATTTTACCGGGTCTCTGAATAAACTAAATTTTTGAAACGATAATCGCAGTGTATTCAATGGTGAGATCTTTCGTATAGCTATCAGCGGAGATAAAGCAAAAAGAAAAGAGATCACAACGCCTAATAACAGGCCCTGCCCTATAGCTGACCATGAAAAATCTGCCGTAACTTTTATCGGTAAAAAATCTTTGAATGCGATCGGCAAGAATTGTTGAATGATCGTTCCCAAAGCTGCACCAGCCAATGAACCAATAAAACCAACCACAACAATTTGTATCAGGTAAATAAGAAACGCCTGCCAGCCTTTTGCGCCCAGACAACGCAATATGGCTACTGATCTTATTTTTTCTTTTACATAGATATTAATAGCACTGGCCACGCCAACACAACCCAGCAATAAAGCAATAAAACTGACCAAAGAAAGAAAATCGGTAAGGTCCTGTAAAGACCTTGCCGTATTCTGTTTCTGCGTGGCTACTGTTTCATAACTCATACCTTCAGCATCTAATCGAGGTTCGATCTTTTTGACAAGCTCATCCATCTTCACCGTCTTATCGAACTTAAAAAAGAACTGGTAACCGATCCTGCTTCCTTTTTGAGAAAGCCCTGTTTGTTCCAAATATTGAAGAGGTATATATACAGGCGGTGCCACCGATGCTGATAATCCTGTTTGTCCTGGTGCATTTAGTAAAGTACCTGCAATTACGAAACTTACATTCCCAATCTTTACACTATCACCAACCTTTGCATCATATTGCAACATCATCGTTTGATCTACCAAT
>Ga0070685_10001747_pt1 | contig 11379 bp, 22 predicted proteins | sample KBSS13LmetaG_FD_65651 | JGI IMG/M metagenome (GOLD analysis project Ga0070685, IMG submission 65651) | Switchgrass rhizosphere microbial communities from Kellogg Biological Station, Michigan, USA - KBS S1-3L metaG | ecosystem: Host-associated > Plants > Roots > Rhizosphere ...
TCGCCGCCGGGAAGGACGTGATGACGACCGGCGGATCACTATCGTGCAGCCCCGCCACCACGAGAAAAACCCAGGCGATCGGCGCTTGTGGAATGCTCATCGGCACATCCTTTGCGTCGTGGCGGCGCACCCACCCAGTTTTGCCCCCGGGTGGGCGCGCCTCACGGTCGGTCGACACGGGGGCGCGCCGACTAACGGGGTGGATTCTAGCGTGTAACGTCCGCAAGGGGCGCCGGCTGCTCGGGGTCGACGTTGCCGTTGACCTCCCCACCCTGGCGCTCGCGCTTGATGCGCTCGTAGATCTCCTCGCGGTGCACGGCCATGTTCTTGGGCGCCGCGATGCCAATGCGCACCTGATTGCCTTTGGTGCCCAACACCGTGACCGTTACTTCGTTTCCGATCATGATCGTTTCGCCCGTCCGTCTTGTGAGGATCAGCATTGCAAATTCCTTCTATGGGTGGCGTTCAAGAGACGTTGCAGGATCGAGAAAGTACTTGGCACCAATGGCGGCTCATGAGGTCGTGCGCGAAACTCTTATCGTCTCGCTCGCCGCGGCGGATCTCATCTAGGGGGCCTTTTCCTGCGTCACGATATACCAATGAAAAGCCTTTCGCGGCGGCATCAATGGCGGTGAGCGTATCGAAGTGCGCGGGGGCGCTGCCCGTGAACCAGCGCTTCTCATTGTCGGGATGACGTATGCGCCAGATGATGGTGCGATCCTTCAGGAATGCGGCCAGGAAATCACCGCCGCCTTTGATATCGAAAAACCACACCGCCAGCGCGTCGTTAAAATTGATCATAGCCGGCGCGCTCATGCCGCCGCCTTTTTCGCGCACGGGCAGATGCGAAATTTCGCGCATCCTTTCACAGGCTTTTCATCGTCGCGTTTTTCCCATTCGTCGCGGTCGGACCAATCGTGCGCCGCCTCGATGCTGGGGAAGGTCTGCGTAATGCGATGCCTGGCGCGCCGGTCGTCATCGGTCGCCGCACTGCATCCGTCGGCGTGGACGCAATAGGTGCAGTTCGTGGACATGAATACCACCACGAATACAGGGCCTGGTGGCTGCAGCTTGCGCGCCTCCACACAGAAGGTATTTAAGCGCCCGTAATCCTGCAGCGCGCAGCGCCCCACGTTCGGTAGGAAATCATCCACCACCGCCAGGCCGAGCAGCACGAGGTGACGCAGCCGCGTTATTTCAGCTTTGCAGGCGTCGTTTTGGAGTGCGAGCGTAGCGCGCCCGGGCGGCGCCTTGCGGGGCGTCGCTTGCCGCACTAGCTCCCGTGCTTTCGCCTCGATGCGCCCGATGCGCGGTGATTCGTAAATGGTGGTTTCGCCGTTTTGGATGTGGAACAAGCGCTGCTCGCCGCGCGGCGCGCCACTCTCACTCAAGGTGAGCTTCAGCGGCAGGAGAATTGCCGACACTGCATCCATGCGTCGCCGCAGGCTTTCCGCGCGGCTCATGCGCTCGCTTCCGTAGTGAGCTTTTTCATCACGAGCATGCTGTCGGGCGTCGTCTTGAGAATCGCCAGGTAGTCGGCGCGCGCCAGGCCATAGGTGGCGCGGTGAAACGGGGTGTACGGTGCGGCGACGTTTTCGTGAATGATCTTGAAGTCTGAATGGGCGCTGGTGCGGGGGCTCATTCTTCCCACCCTTCCGCGCGCATGACGATTCCCATTTCTTCCAGCGTGCGCGGATTGGCACGCCCGCTGATGAGGGCCTCGATGCGATTCTCGCGGGCGAGGTCGGTGCGTTGCGCCTTGCGCATTTTCGCGTCCTGTTCGCGCTGCTGTTGCTGACGTTCTTCCCGTTCGCGTTTTTCGATCGCGGCGCGTACCCGCTGGTGGATGCTTTTAGCCATGATGGGCCTGATCTCCCTTGGCAGCCTTCCAATCCGTACCGAGCTGCCGACACTTTTCGAGCGGCCACATTGGGAAGTTATCGGCGAGCAAATCCGTGAGCGAGCTTGCGACCCCATCGAGGCCGAGTATCTGCACCGCCTTGTCGATCGCCTCATAGGCGTTATCGCGATCGAGCGCCGCATCGCGGTCAGCCTGCGAGCGCCACCAGTCCGGCAGGATCAGATTGAGCTTCACGTCTACGATGAGATAGCGCGTGGTCCCGTTGTCCTCCTGCTGCGCCGGTTGATAGCGCCATTGACGGGGCACGGTGGCGGAGGGCTTGTGGCCGAGAGAGACGTGTCGCTCCGGCATTGCGTTGCGCACGTCGTAAAACTCGGCCACTTCCTCCTGCGTTTCGGAGTGGATCACCTTCACGTGCGCGCAGTTGTGAGCCTTCACATAGCTCACCGCGTGATCGAGCGCGGCGCCGTGTACGGTGTGCTCGCCGATCACCTCATAGCAGCCGGTCGGACGCAGCACGAGAATCTGAAACGTCGCAGATGGACGCGTGTATGCGTTCATGTCGTCTAACCTCCAGGGGGCAAGATGGAGTATCCCTGACAGCGCCGAGTATGCACCGGCGATCCCGAAAAGGCTAGACACCCTGCAGCGCCCGTGTTAGGCGCGCAGATACTGTCAAATCAGCGCCGGCCGGCGCCCCCGAAGAGCGCCCACGCCCCGAGCAGCAGCACCGCGAGCACCGTGTAGTCGATGCGCCGGCCGGTGACCGCCACCTCCTGCATGATTTCGGGGCTGGTGAGTGACTCGATTTGCGGGGCGCTTGCGACCGGCGCGCCCGGGGTGTAGCCGGGTGTGTACGTGGACGTGATTTCTACTTCCGAAATCACATCATCCGGCACCATCAATTTCTGCCCGGTGCGGATGAGGGTCGAGGGGAGCTTGTTGAGTGAGGCAATTTCGCGCCAGCGATTGGCATCGCCATACAGCGCGCGTGCAATGCTGGTGAGAGTGTCGCCGGATCGGACGGTATAGGTGCTCATGTTTTCCCCGCACTACTCATCGTCAAAATCATCGTCATCATCCAAGCCCTCTTCGGGCTCCTCGCCGTCGTCCGATTCGTTCCACTCCTCGCGCACTTCGTCCATCAATTCTTCCAGTGCATCGAGGCCATTTTCTTCCGCGTACGCCAGCATCTGCGTCTTGAGGCTCATACAACCGGCACATCCTCAGTGATTTCGGCGATATAGCGTAACGTCTCGGTAGGCCACTTGCCAGGCGCGTTGAGGTTGCGCGCCAGGTTTTCCGGGCCCCAATTGTAGGCCGCGAGCGCAAGCTTCCAAGTCCCGAAGCGCCGGAATAGCGCGGCCAGGTACTGTCCCGCATAGGCGATCGCGGCGTACGGATCGAGTGGGTTCACGGTCGGGTGAAAGCGCGGCACGATTTGCATGATTCCCTGCGCACCCGCCGCGCTCTGGGTTTGCCCGGTGATGACATCCTCGCGAAAGCGCGATTCTTGAAAGGCGACCCGCGCTAGTAGGTCGCGCGGGATTTCGTGCGCATCTTCCGCCACGTGCAACGCGGGGATGTAGCGCATCGCGTTGGTCGATCGTTTCCAGTAAGCCACGGATGCCACTCCTCCCGCGCTCAAAACCAGCACGCCGAAAAGCCCTAACAGTAACCACTCTGTACGCGCCATGCGTCCATCAATTCAGCGGGTACGAATACGCCCCCTGAAACTGGTTAAATACCGATTTGGTGCTCGCCGCCGTCCAGCCGGCATTATTGCAGGCCATCGTCGCGGCCGTGAGAATGTCCAGCACGATCTGTCCCGACGTACGAAACTCGATGCAGCCCGGCACGGGCGCGCCGTTGTTGACGACTGAGATAAACGGAATCACGACGTTACGGGCGGGGCGGATCGCGACCGGCATGTCGCCGGTGGAGGTGGAAAACTGCGTCGAATTGGAGGTCGCGCAGTTGCCTGCCGCCTGCGGCGCGACGCTTACGACGGATCCGGCAATGGCGTAGCTGATCGTGACCGTGGGATTGACGGTGCATCCGGTCGTGAAGGTCGCCGTGAACGTGCCGGTGGTGCCGCCCGTGAGAGTGGAACAGGCGAAGCTGTTGGTGCTGGTGTCGTACACCAGCGCATGCGCGCCGTCGTTCGCACAGGATGGCACTGCAGTCGCTGCCCACGCAGAGCCCGATGAGATCAGCGTCGTGTCGTCGGCGGCGCTCGCAAGCCCCGTTCCGCCCTGCGCGAACGTGACCGCGTTGGCATCGGAAAGCAGCGTGGCATTGGCGTTCGGCAGCGTGAGCGTTTTGACGGTGGTATTGGGGCCGGAAAACTGCGTGAACGCAGAGCCTGTGCCGCCGTTGCCCGCGGGCAGCGTGCCGGTGATGAACGGGCTACCCGCGGCCACGTTCACATTCTGACTATTCCATGTGCCCGATAGCGCACCGCCTGGCGAGAATTGATTATAGACGGCGCCGATACACGTGAAGATGGCCGCGCCGAATGCGATCGCAGCCAGCGCACGGGTCACGGGGGAGAGATTTTTCATTTTGTGGGGCCTCGTAGAGCTCGACGGGTAGGATGCTATGCAATCAGCCAGCGCGTGAGCGTGGCGTCGTACACCAGTAGCTGCGAATTGAACTGCGGCATCACGAGGTCGCCGATTCCGTAGAGCCGGTTGACGGCGGCACTGCCCGCATTCTCTACCGCGAGCGTGAGGTCGTTCGCGCCGGTATTCGTCACGAGCAGCCCCTGGCCGTCCGAGCCTGCGGCAATGCCGGTGACGGTGGCCGCGCCCGCCGCGGTATTGAACTTGATGCGGTTGATGGTGCTGATCACCGGCGCCGGAGTCACATCGTTATTGTCCCCCGCCACCGTCACGAACGTGGCCGCAGGACCAAAGGCAATCACGCTGCCCGACGGCGGCGCCGCCGCGTTGCCGCCCACCGTGAAGAGATCCCAGCGCGCGGTCAGGCCGTTATAGACAAACCCCGCCGAGAGGCCCGCGGCTAGCGTGAGATTTGCACCGCCGAGGTTGAAACGGTTGGCCGCGCTCGATGCGCCGCTCTGGTCGACCAGGGTTGCGACGAATACCGAGTCATTCTTGAGCCAGCGAATCGTCAGCGCGCCAGCGGCCAGCATGCCGGTGATCGCGAGCGCTTCCGACAGGCGCATGGAGACGAGCGTCGCACCTTGGATGCCGTCGGGGGCGAAATTGTCTTGCTGACCCACGAGGCTTGCGGCCACGATGCCGTCGGCGACGATGTTGCCGGCCAGGAATTGCGCCGAGCCGCCCGGGGTTGCTGCGATGAGTGACATGGGGTCCTTTCAGTTACGGCGCGCGCAGGATTTCCGCGTACGCATAGAAGAGCGTGGATTCAAGGCCCGCGAGTGCATCGGAATTTTCCGAGATCAGCGAAAATTCCGTAATTTCCTGCGTGGTCGCGCCGGGGCCGGAGCTGTAGCGACTGGTGCTGCGGGTCGCCGCCTCGGATCCGCCCCCCTCGCCCGCGGCAATCACGGCGCAGCGAAATTCGGTCATGATCCCGCCGGTATCGGGATCGGTGGTGGGATATATCGCGATATCGAGCACCGCCGTGTAATCATCTTCAACCGCGCCTGCGGTGTCGGTGCTCACGGTCACGACGTTACCGAGGTCGCTCGAAAGTGAATAGCTTATGGAGCGCGTTGCGAGGTCATCGGTCGTATAGCGCCACAGCGCACGAATGCGCAGCACCCGTCCCAGCGTGAGCGCGCCCTGTGTTTGGAAGGTCCAGAGCGTCACCGGATCCGCATTCAAATCGATCAGGGTGCCGAGCCCGGTCGAGGCGAGCAGAAACGAGCCGGCACTACCGCCACCAAAAAAGCCGCTCACACGTGAACCTCAGGCCAGGCATCCCGGGTGCCTTCCATAACGATGCCAATCCCGCCCACCGCATCCCATGCGTAATACAGCTCGTCACATGGCACGCACCGGTTATCAAACGTGTAGCCCTGCCCCGGCACCAGTTTTAGGCCGACAAAGGCGCCCCCAGAAATGACCTGCGCGCCGAGCGTGAAATACAGGTTTGCCGCACCGGTCGATTGATTCTGAATCGTGAGCGCAATGCGCTTGGTGTTGGAATTGAGCGCCTGGCGGTTCTGGTTCGCGAACGTCGTGAGCGCGTTCACGACAAAGTGGTCATTCTGCTGGAAGCCCTTGGGCGCTCCCGCCGCCTGGCTGATGCGCGCGCTCGCCGGCGGAAGGTCGATCGGCGCCCCGTTGAAAACGATCTTTTCGTTGTAGCTCGCCTCGACGGGGAAGCTGTTGGGGTCGCTCTGGCTGTATTGCAGGCCGCGCCCGCCGAACGGCGAGAGCACATCGTTGCGGTCGCGATTGAGCGCGCGTCGCACGAGGCGCTCCGGATTCATCGGCGGACGGCGGGTGTTCATGCGCTTCAGCCCAGCGTATAGACCTTGAACCCGTGCAGCACGAAGTAGATATTCACGTACGTCGCCGCGGCGTCGTAATTATCCATCGTAATCGTCACGGTGGTGGAGCGGGTAAAAAGCCGCGGATGTACGAGGCGATAGGGAAACTCGCCGCGCCCCGCAATGGTTTCCATCGGCACCGGTGACTGAAACAGATTGCGGTTGCTGCCGTTGTCCGTGATCTGCACCGTGATGTTGGGAATCGGCCGGGTGCCGTCCACGAAAGCCGCGTTGGCAATGGCCACCTGATAGGTCGTGGCGTTCCAATAGAAATCCGAGTCCGCGGAAATGTTGATCACGACCGGGGTCGCCGCGTCGGCCGGCGCAAGCGACGCCAGCAGTGCAGGATAGGCGAAATAATCCGCATTGCCTTTTTGAGGCGCGAAAACACCCACGCCCGGCACCGTAGGCATCTGCACCGGATTAGGCTGTTGACCGTTCATTGTAAGACCCTCGAAAAATGAGCCGGGAAACCTTCTCGCAAGACGGGCGCTTCCGTGCGCCCCTTGCGGCACGCGTTACCGCGGTCGCTTACTGCGACTGGCGGTAGTAGAACCCATCGAGAATCACGCCGATACGGCCGGTGGCCGTGAGCGTGACACCCGCGCCTGCATAGTTCACAGACACCGAGAAATTCTGCGTCTGCGGAATCAGGAACGGAGTGACCTCGTAGTAGCGGCCGATCGCCCGCGCGAACTGCGCGTCAGTCTGCCCGCCGGCGGCGAGATCCGAATCGACCGCCGAAACCGCCGCGGTGCCACCCACCGAAAAGTTCGGTGCGAATTTGCCGATTGGCGCATCGCGCAGGTAGGTCTTGCTGCCGATGAGAAATTCCAGCCACCCGGAATTGGAGACGGCGACGGTATCCACCCATTGATTGAGCGCACGCGGCGCGCTCGTGAGCGCCTGCGAAACCGTCACCCCGGCCATGAATACGACCTGCACGCCGACACACAGGAACATGGTGGGCGCGGGGAACATGCCCGCGTTCGTCATGTTGGTGTCCTGATACGTCTTGCTCGACTGGCCGTAGGGCACCTGGAAAAAGAGGAGCTGTGTCGTCCCGGTCGGGATCGCCTGGAAATCGTAGAAAGGCTGCCAGATGGCTTCCAGCGCACCCGGTCGATTCGGGTTGTACTGCTGGAGCGCATCGAGCGGAATCGGCTGCCGGCCCCGCAGGCCGCGCTGTGTCTGACCGTTCATAAAATACCCCTGTATCTGGTTCGTAAAAGTGGGGTGTTTTTCGATTCACCGCGCGTCATCAGGAAATCACTCGAAACTGATGACGCGCGGGTGCCTGCAAATTGCTTCAATAACCGCCGTACGTCGAATCATCGTACGGGGTGCCACTTTCGCTCGTGACGTAGTCGCTCATGTACTCACCCATGCCGGTGGTACCAGGCAGCGCGGTTCCACCGCCATACCCGACAACCGGCGCGAAGGTGAGATACTCACCCAGCGGCACTGACGGGAATGCGGCGACAAACTGCTCTTTCAGCACATCGTGCAGCGTGACCGTCATCGCACCGACGGTCAGCTCGCGACCGCGTCCGCGCATCACATAGCCGCCGAGCACCCCGACCGCGAGCGCGCCGGCAAGCTTCACGGCGACCTTGCCCCAGCCCGATTGCAGCGACGCTGGGAGCTTCGCCAGCACTTGCCCCAGCATGAGGTCGAGACCCAGCGCGCCTGCCGCGCCGACGAAGCCTGATTTCACCGACGGCATGAGCTGACTGCGCAGCGACCCGAAACCGGCACGGAAGGACGGGTTGCGCTTGCGGCGCCGGAACGCGACATGGCGACGGGTGCGACGACGGCGACGACGCGGGGCGGCGATCGCCAGGTGCCGACGACGGCGCACAGTGCGCCGGCGAGCGTGGGAGCGGCGGCGCCGCCGGGCCTTGTGCGCGCGCCGTCGGCGACGTGGATTCACGAGCAGCAATTCAGCCATAGTGGCAAGTCTCCAATTTTGGAGGCCGGCTATCCTTCGATACCCGCCTCGGTAAATTGGAAATCCCCGCCGAGAATTTCCAGACTGGCGCCGTCATGTGATGCGGCCAATAGCGGCCGGCGCTTTTTCGGGAAGCGGTGAATGTACCTTTCCGGTACCCCATCGCGAACCGTCGTATACCCTACAAAGTCCAAATCCCCCACCGCGAGCGCCACATGGGGTACTCGCCGGCGCACCCGGATCACGCGCTGCGGCTCCTCACCGCTGAAAGCGCGCGATAGCTCCCGCGCCTCCTCAATTTCCGCGTGTCGATCGACCGGGCGCCGTTGCGGATTGGCGCGGCGCCCGGAATCAATGTTTTGTCCCGGTGTCCTTCACATACACATCGTAAGTGCGCAGCACCGGAAATTTCCGTAGCAGCTCCCGCGCGGTGTGCTCGGCCTGTGCACGGCTGCGGAAATACACAGGCTTGCCGTTGCTCGTGAACTTGACCCCATCGTAGTGCAGGGCCTTGCCGCCGCGGCGGGCATAAATGAAGTGCGAGACCGCCGGCGCTTGGAGCGGGTTGCGGCGTCGACGTTTCAGGCGCACCGCTCGCCGCGGTTTCACCGCGCGCACCCGACGGCGGCGAACCTTGCTGCGCCCCTTGCGAAACAGGTACGGACGAAGCTGCGGCGGAACGCGCCGTTTACGTATCTTTCGAGCCACGGGACACCTTCAGCTTTTTCAGCTCCTCAATTTCTGCGCGCAGCGCGCTCACCTGATCCGTGAGTCGATCGAGCGACCCTTGCAGATGCAGCAGTCGGCCATCAATCAGCGCTTCCACCGCCTGTGTGATCTCGGCGCCGTTGTTGGTGTGCAAACCCGAAAGCGCGCTCGCCAGCGCGCCACCGAGCACGTCCGTTAATTTACTCATTTGCGCCTCTTGGAATTGAGCAACAGCGCACCGCCTGCGAGGAGCGCGAGCGGCCATAGCAGTTTGGATACATCCCCGAAGAGTCCGCCGCTACCCTGATTCGCGGCCTGCGCTTGCGTGCGCGGAACGCCCGAAGCCACCAGTCGCTCCTCACGCAGGTAGCCGGCTACCTCATCCGTCCACTTATAGATCACCGCCGTGACGGCGATGATGGCCGCGACGATGACCGCCGGCACGAGGAGCGGCAGCGCCCCGAGACCCGACAACCCGAACATGCCGGACACACTCGCAAGGCCTGACTGAATCCAATCGACCTTGCTCACGATATCCTGGCCGCGCTCGATGAGCTGCATACGTAGCTTGCTACGCTCTGAGCTCGATGAGGGGGTCGCCTGCAGTTCGGCATAGGCGCTGCGAAACCGGGACACGTCCTTGTTCCATTGATCGAGTTTGGCGGCAATCTCATCCCCGACCCACGACACGGCGCTCGCCGCCGCATCGTACATATCGCCAATCCATTCGCTGATTCCACCCAGCAGCATGTGCCCGTTCCCCTTATAGCGCCCGTGACAACACGAGCGCGAGGACTCCCGCCCCTGCCAGCCACACCCAACCGGGCGGGCCCGCGTTCGCACTGCCCGCAAGCTGTGCCTCGATTTGAGCGGCCTGCGAGTTAGCCGCCGGTGCGGGCAGGTTCGCGGCCGCGATCGGTTGACCCGTGGCAGGATCCAGGGGCGGAAGTCCATCCTTTGCGCGCTGCGCATTCACTTTCAGCCAGTCAATCTGCGCGCGCGCGGTGACGTACGTTTGCGCAAGGTTCGTCACCGTGTTGGTGAAATTGGAGAACGCATCGCTCATCGAGGAGATGAGATCCCCGAGTGCAGAAGAGCTGCCGCCACGCTGCACGAGGCTCGCCGCATACGCCTGTGGATACGCCTGGCGCGCCCATCGCAGGAACAGCAGCCGATTTTGGTACGCCACCGACATGGGTTTATCTCCGCTTGCGTCGCATGAACATGAAGAGCAGCAGCCCGCCCCCGATCGCGAGCGGCACCATGTAGCCCCCGCCGGGCTGCGCCGCCGCGGCGTAAAGCTGCTGGGAAAGGGCGGGCGTCAGGGGCTGCGCCACCTGGCCGGCCGGGGCATACAACGGAACCGTGGTGCCGGTCACGCTGTTGGTCGTGGTCGCAATCGGCGCCGGCGCATTGTTGTTCGCCAGGTTCGTGAGCTGCACCCCGATCGCATCTTTATTGGCGCGCGTCGTGACGTACAGGTCTGCCAGTTTGCCAATGGCCTGCTGCCCCTGCGTGGATGACACGTAGTTCGCAACCGATGAAATCGCACTGCTGCCCCACTTGGCGACGGTGCCGATAGTGGAGGTAATTGCGCTGCCGATCGATGACAGGGCATCCCCCCATCCGGACAAGCCCATTTTGGTGGGCTCTGTTGCGGCCGTGAGCGCAGCGCCAAACACTTCCGGATAATGCGCTGCCAGCCAGCGCGCGAAAGCCTCTTCACGACTCATAACACCCCCGTCGCATACAGGCCCGCGACCGCGAGCGCCGCAAGGGTCAGCGGACTTTGATACCAGGGCTTGCTTTCCGCCGCGTTCTGCACGGTGCCGGCCACCGCCTGCTGTACCTGCGGGGTGACCTGCACCCCCTGCGCACTCAATCGGTCGATCGCCGTGGCATACGCCTGCTGGCTGCTCGCCCCCTGCGCCATGATTTGCGAGATGAGCGGCGCCAATTGGTCGATCGTGGATTGCGTCGCCTGCATCGCTGCGCCCGCCGGCACGGTAGAGCCCGGGGCCGCGCCTGATGGAGGCAACACGGGCGCTGCGCCCGGGAGTGCAATACTGGTCGGTGGGCTTGCCAGGATGGGACCTGAATATCCGAAGTACCCGCTGGGGGTCTGCAGATACATGCGCGCATCGCTTGCCGAAAAGATCGCCTGCCCGTTCGGCGCGAAGCCCACGTTCTGCAGCAAACTCACCCCTTGCGGCAACGGCGACGAATAGCTCACGCTGCCGGGTAGCGCAATCTGCGACGGCGCGCTCGATGCACTCGCACTGCCCGCCGCCTGTGCCGGGCTCACCGGCTGCGGCAGCGTGACGACCGATGAGCCCGCAGGCGGCGCAACCGTCGGCGGTGGCACGTTCGTCA
>Ga0070685_10001750_pt1 | contig 11365 bp, 8 predicted proteins | sample KBSS13LmetaG_FD_65651 | JGI IMG/M metagenome (GOLD analysis project Ga0070685, IMG submission 65651) | Switchgrass rhizosphere microbial communities from Kellogg Biological Station, Michigan, USA - KBS S1-3L metaG | ecosystem: Host-associated > Plants > Roots > Rhizosphere ...
CAGGTGCAGGATCGCGTGCTCGATGCCGCCGATGTACTGGTCCACCGGCAACCAGTAATTGGCGCGCTCGTCGACCTGATCGCTGGCGCCGGGGCTGGTGTAGCGCGCGTAGTACCAGCTCGATTCCATGAAGGTATCGAAGGTATCGGTTTCGCGCTCGGCCGGACCGCCGCATTGCGGGCAGCTGGTCTTGCGCCACTCGGGATCGGCCTTGATCGGCGACTGCACCCCGGAGAAAGCGACGTCTTCCGGCAGCACTACCGGCAGCTGATCTTCCGGCACCGGCACGGCATCGCACTTGGCGCAGTAGATCACCGGGATCGGGCAACCCCAGTAGCGCTGGCGGCTCACGCCCCAATCGCGCAGACGCCAGTTCACCCGGCGCGTGCCCTTGTGTTCGCGCTCGAAACGCGCGGCCATGGCGTCGAACGCCTGGCTGTAATCCATGCCGTCGAATTCGCCGGAGTTGACCAGGTAGCCGCGCTCGGTAAACGCGCTGTCCTCCTGGATGCTCTGCTCGAACGATTCGATCAATTGCACCGCTGCCGAAGTTTCGTACGCGTCGATGCTGCCGCCACCGCCCAGCGCGGCGCGCATCGGATCGGCGCCGACACCCTTGGACAAGTCGTGCTTGATCTCCGCCACCGCATCGAGCACGGCGCGGTCGACCACCACCATCTTGATCGGCAGGCTGTATCGCTTGGCGAATTCCCAATCGCGTTGATCGTGGCCGGGCACCGCCATGACGGCGCCGGTGCCATAACCCATCAGCACGAAGTTGGCCACGAACACCGGAATTTTTTCGCCGGTCAACGGATGCACGGCTTCGATGCCGGTATCCATGCCGCGCTTTTCCTGCGTCTCAAGTTCTGCTTCGGAGACGCCGCCGTGCTTGAGTTCTTCCAGGAACGCGGCGAGCTTTTCGTTGCTCTGCGCGGCCTTCAACGCCAGCGGATGTTCACCGGCGATGGACACGAAGGTCACGCCCATCAACGTATCGGGACGGGTGGTGAAGACGGTCAGCGGTTCGCTCTCGCCTTCGACCTCAAAATGGATTTCCAAACCTTCGGAGCGGCCGATCCAGTTGCGCTGCATGGTCTTCACTGCATCGGGCCAGCCCGGCAGCGTGTCCAGGCCGTCGAGCAGTTCCTGCGCGTAGTCGGTGATCTTCAGGAACCACTGCGGGATCTCGCGCTTTTCCACCAGCGCGCCGGAGCGCCAGCCGCGGCCGTCGACCACCTGCTCGTTGGCCAGCACGGTCTGATCGACCGGGTCCCAGTTCACCACCGCGTTCTTGCGGTAGGCCATGCCCTTTTTCATCAACCGCGTGAACATCAACTGTTCCCAGCGGTAGTAATCCGGACGGCAGGTGGCGAATTCGCGCGACCAGTCGTACGCAAAACCCATGCGCTGCAGCTGTGCGCGCATGTGCTCGATGTTCTGGTAGGTCCACTTGGCCGGCGCGGTCTTGTTCTTGATCGCGGCGTTCTCGGCCGGCAGGCCGAACGCATCCCAGCCCATCGGCTGCAATACGTTCTTGCCCTGCATGCGCTGATAGCGGCTGATCACATCGCCGATGGTGTAGTTGCGCACATGCCCCATGTGCAGCGCGCCGGAGGGATAGGGAAGCATGGAAAGGCAATAGAACTTGGGCCGCGAGGCGTCTTCCTTCACCTCGAAGGCGCGCTGTTCGCGCCAATAGGTCTGAGCGGCGGTCTCCAGCGTTTGCGGCTGGTAGCCGTGCTCGTTGCCCTGATCCTGGGAACCTTGATCCTGAATGTCCTGCATGTGTCCGGCGCCGTAAGTTTTGCGGTCTGCCACCGGCCTTTCCGATGGTCAGCTGGGAACTGGGCAGACTAGCAGAATTGGCGGCTGGTCCGCGCCAAACGGGGGCAAAACGGCGGCAAGCAGACGATTTTTCTGTGGGAGCGCCCTTGGGCGCGACAAGCCAGCGGCCCCGTAATTTGCGGTCCGCCGTCGCGCCCAAGGGCGCTCCCACAGAGGGGTTGCGCTAAAGCTTCAACCGGCGGGGCAGCTCGCGCTCTGCCCGGCGGCCAGCGCACCGGCTACCGCGCCGATCTGCCCGGCCAGGCGATCGATCGCCTGCTGGTGGCCCTGCACCAGGGCGTCGTAGCCCTGGCCCACGGTCTGGCTGATGCGGCTGGTGCAGGCCACGCCATCGCCGCCTTGCAGCGGGCGCACGCTCCAGGCCGCATCGATATAGGCGTAGTTGCCGACCACCGAATCGAAACGTCGCAGATCGAGCTTGATGCGCACGGTGGCCTTGCCGTGATTGGGCATGCCGGAGACATCCTGGGCGCGGAAATCGCGGGTGAGGTCGGCGCTGAGCGCACCGCGCACTTCGTCGCCCAGCGGCGCGATCCAGCGCTGTCCCTGCAACACCGCCACGCCCTGCCCGCCTTCGCGCACCACCATCTGCGGCTGATCGACCTGCGCCGGCACGCTGACCGGCAGCAAGTCGAACTGGAACGGCTGCGCCGTAGGCGCCACCGTGGCCTCGCCGCCGGCCGACGGCACCAGCGTGTAGTAACGCAGCGGCGGCGCCGAACCGCACGCACCCAGCGCCAACGCCAGCGCGGCGACGGCCAGGTTCAGAGTTCTCCAGCGCTTCATGGCTTGCTCCCTTGTGACGGTACGTCGCGCGGCGGCGCGGGCGGCGGGGTCTGCGGCTGCGGATCGTCGGCGCGGCGACCGCGCAGCAGCGCATCCGGATGGCTGCCCAGATAATCGGTCATGACCCGCAGCGAACGTGCCGCGCGCTGCAATTCCTGCAGCGTGCCGCCGAGGTTCTGCTGCAGCTGCGAATCCGGCGCCAGCGCGTTGTCCGCATTGCCCAGGGTCTTCTGCGCACCCTGCAAGGTGTTCTTCAACTCCGGCAACACACTGCCGTTCACCTGCTGCAGGGTCTTGTGCAATTCGGACAGCGACTGGTCGAGGTTGTTGCCGATGCTGTCGAACGGAATCTTCTGGATCTTGTTGACGATGTCGGAAATCTGCTGCTGGATCTTGTCGAAATCGCCGGGTGCAGTGGGGATTTCCAGCGGCTTGCTGCGACCATCGAACTCCACCTTGGTGGCCTTCGGCAGGAAGTCCATGGCGATGTACAACTGCCCGGTCAGCAGGTTGCCGGTGCGTGCCTGCGCGCGCAGGCCGCGTTCGACCAGCTTGCCCATCATGGTCGACATCTGCTCGTCGTCGCCCTGCGACTTGGCGATCGACATCAGCTTGTCGTGCGCCTTGCCCAGCCGGGCCGGATAGACCACCGCACCCACGATGGTGGGGAAGGTCTGGGTCTTTTCGTCGTAGTCGAGGTTGATCGACACCACCCGGCCGAACGACACGCCCAGGAATTCCACCGGCGCATTCACCGCCAGACCGCGCAGCGACTGGTTGAAACGCATGCGGATGTAGCGCGGCTCGCCATCGGGCGGCGCCATCGCGGTGGCCTGATCGTTGAACAGGGTGAAGGCGTCATTTTCCTGCGCATGAGTGGCGTCGTGCGGACCCGGCGGATCCTGGAACGCCACGCCGCCCGCCAGCACGGTGGCCAGCGATTGTGTGTTGACCTTGAGGCCGTCGGCGCCGAGCGAGACGTCGATGCCGCTGGCATTCCAGAAGCGCGACGAGGTCGTCACGAACTGATCGTTGGGCGCGTCAATGAAGATCTGCAGCGTAACGCCCTTACCGTCCTTGTTGAGATGGTAGGAGGACACGCGACCCACCTGGATGCGGCGGTAATAGACCGGCGAGCCGATATCCAGCGAACCCAGGTCGTCGGTGTGCAGGTCGAAGGTCTTGCCCGGCGCGCCATGCGTCACCGTGGGCGGCGATTCCAGGCCGACGAAATTGTCCTTGGGCTCCTGCGACTGGCCGACGTCGGCGCCGATGAAGGCACCGGAGAGCAAGGTATCGATGCCCGACACGCCACCCAGGCCGATGCGCGGACGCACCACCCAGAAGCGCGAATCGGCGGTGGCGAAACCCTTGGCGCTCTTGTCCAGCCCGACTTTGGCCACCACGTGGCTGCGGTCTTCGCTGAGCCGCACGGCGGTGACCTTGCCGATGATCACGCTCTTGTACTTCACCGGCGTCTTGCCCGGGTCGAGGCCTTCGGCGCTCTGGAAGCTGATGTTGATGCTGGGGCCGGCCTCGTACCACGCATGGATCACCAGCGAGAGACCGACCAGCGCCGCGATCACCGGCACCAGCCAGACCAGCGAGGCATTCACCCGCGGCTTGCTGACCACGGGTTCGGGCAGGTCGTCGTCGTTCAACGGCTTGATGTCCGAGTCTGTATTCATATGCCAAGTGCCTCGCGCCGGAAGCTGTTTGCACGCAGGGCAAGGAAGAACGAGGGAGTGTATGTCGATACACGACCGAGTGATGACGCAGCCCTGTGGGCAAACAGATCCGGCCCGAAGGGTTGCGCTTGAGCGGTCGCCTGGCGGTGGCGTGCGGCTTGACCTGCCAGCCAAGCAGGCGCTGCGCCGCGCGCCACCGCCAGGCGACCGCTCAAGCGCAACGCGAGGTACTTGGCATATGAGTACAGACTCTTAGTCATCGGATTCCCTGCCATCCCAGATCAATCGCGGATCGAACGTCATCGAGGCGAACATGGTAATCACCACCGTGAGCCCGAAAAACACCACGCCAGGCAGGGGTTCCACCTGGCTGAAAAAGCCAAACTGCACCAGCGCCGTCAACAGCGCCACCACGAACACATCCAGCATCGACCAGTAACCGATCAACTCGACCAGCCGGTAAAGCTTGCCGCGCTGGCGCTGCGCCCATCCGCTGCCGCGCTGCGAACTGACCAGCAGCAGGGTCAGCGCGACGAATTTCAACATCGGCACCACGATACTGGCGGTGAAGACGATGACTGCCAGATCGGGCGAGCCCTTCTTCCACAACTCGATGATGCCGCTGAGGATGGTGTTGTCGTCCACATCGCCCAGGCTCACCGTGCGCATGATCGGCATGATGTTGGCGGGCAAGTAGAACATGAAAGCGGCGATCAGCAAGGCCCAGGTGCGTGTATAGCTGGCCGATTTGCGCTTGTGCAGCGGCGAGCCGCAGCGTGGACAGGCCGCATGCGCCACCTTCACATCGCGGCAGACCATGCGGCAGACGTGGCAACCGATCAGGCCGAGCTCGCTGGCGCGGGGCAGTGCGCTCATGCCGGCGTTTCCTCGGTGAGATCCCAGAAGCGGCGCGCGTCGATGCTGGAAAATGCCGTGATGATCAGCATCAGCACGCCATAGGCGAAGATGCCCGGGTTCGGCTGCACCTCGAAATACATGTGCGCCTTGACGATCGCCACCAGCGCGCCGAGCACGAACACCTCGCTCATCGTCCACGGCCCCACCCGGTAGAGCGTGACCATGATCCAGCGAAAGCCCGGCGCGCGGCGGCGCTGGCGCGCATAGGCCAGCACCCAGAACAGGAAGCCCATTTTCACGATCGGAAAGAAGAATAAGGTGAGCGCGGAGATCACCGCGACCACCTGCGCATGCTCGCGCCACATCATCATGATGCAGCCCCACAGCGTGGCGCTGATCTGATGGCCGTTGAGGCCGAGCGTGACGATTGGCCAGATGTTGGCCTGCACGAAGGCGATCATGGCGGTGATCACCAGAGCGAACATGCCGCGCACGCCGATGCTGTGATGGCGGGCGAGCATGGCATCGCAGCGCACGCAGCGCGCCACTTCCCCACGGGCCAGCTTGCGACGGCGGTAGACCGTGTCGCAGTGCTCGCAAATCCACAGCGTGGGGGGAGCGATAGCCGGTTTGATGCCTTGCGTTGGCATGGTCATGGGGGGATTTTCGCAAATATCCGTGTCTATGGTGGCAGGGGCCGCAGCTCAGCGTTCACGCTACGCACGGCCACCTTGATATGCTGGCCGACGCCCTGATGTGAAGGGCATTCGTCCAAGGGAGTTCCCAGTGAGTGCCACCACCGCCGAAAGCCATGTGTTCGACGTGCGCGAGGACAACTTCGAAGCCGAGGTACTGCAGGCCTCGCTGAGCACGCCCATTCTGGTCGATTTCTGGGCGACTTGGTGCGAACCGTGCAAAACGCTGGGCCCCATGCTGGAGTCGCTGGCCGCCGAGTTCAACGGTGCCTTCCGCCTGGCCAAGGTCGATGTGGACAAGTCGCAGCAGCTGGCCGCCATGTTCGGCATCCGCAGCATTCCCACGGTGATGCTGGTGAAGGACGGCCAGATCGTCGACGGTTTCCAGGGCGCGCTGCCGCAAGGCCAGCTGCGCGAATTCCTGCAACGCCATGTGCAGCCGCTGGATGGCACCATCGAGGAGGCCGAGGCCGCCCCGGAGTCGCCGGAAGACGCGATCAACCGCATCCAGCAGGCCATTGCGGCCGAGCCGGAGCGCGCGGAACTGAAACTGGATCTGGCGCTGGCGCTGATGCGCGCCGGCAATGCCGATGCGGCCGAAGCCGAGCTGAGCTCACTGCCCGCCAACCTGGCCACCGATGCGCGCGCCGTGCGTCTGCGCAGCCAGCTCGATCTGGCCCGCGCACTGAAGGGCGCGCCGTCGCTGCAGGAATTGCAGCAGCGCGTACAGGCCGATGCCGGCGATTGGGCCGCGCGCGATCTGCTCGGCGTACGCCTGTTGCTGGAAGGCGATGCGCCGGCCGGCCTGGAGCAGTTCCTGAGCATTCTGGAAAAAGCCCGCGACTGGAACGACGGCCAGGCCAAGAAGCGCCTGCTGGCCGCTTTCACCACGCTCGACGATGCCGAACTGGTCGGCCGCTATCGCCGCCGCATGGCGTCGCTGCTGTTCTGACCGAGTCAGCGGCGGGTCTGCTCCGCCGCTGACCCAGCAGCCCTCCGGCAAAGCCCACGCCCTCGCGGGAGTGGGCTTTGCGCCATTCAGGGGGCGCTGGCCGTGCTGGCGCTGCCGCCGATATTGCGGTCGAGGAACTGAGTGATGCGCTCGTACAGTTCCACGTTGTTCTTTTCATCGTAGAAACCGTGGCCCTCGCCCGGCTTGTAGATCCACTCGTGCGGTACGCCGCGCTTGTTGAGGGCCAGATGCAGCGATTCGCCCTGAATAGGCGGCACGCGTTGATCCTGTCCACCCACGATCAGCATCACGCTCGCCTTGAGCTTGTCCAGCTGATTGATCGGCGAATGCGCGGCCAGCTCGGCCGGGTCGGTGCCCAGCGCGTTGCGCAAATAGTTCTTGCCCGAGATGCGATAGGAGATATCGCCGTCGGTATACATCCTGGCCAGGTCGTACACGCCGACGTAGCCGATCGCGCAGCGATACAGATCGGGTTCTTTCACCGCGCCTTCCAGCGCCGCGTAGCCGCCATAACTGCCGCCGAAGATGCACACCCGCCCCGCCGTGGTGATGTGCTGATCGATCGCCCAGTGGGTGGCGTCGGTCACATCGTCCTGCATGCTGCCGCCCCACTGCTTGTAGCCGGCATGCTCGAAGCCGGGGCCATAACCGCCGGAGCCGCGATAATTCACCTGCAGCACGGCATAGCCACGGGTCGCCATCGCCTGCACGGTGGGGTCGTAGTACCAGTCGTCGCGGATGCCGAACGGGCCGCCGTGCACCATCACCACCAGGGGCAGCTGCTTGGCCTGTTCGCGGCCCGGCGGCATGCTGAGATAGCCATGGATGGTCAGGCCATCGCGCGCCTTGAATTCGATCGGCTGCTTGGCGGCCATCTGATTGGGCTTGATCCATTCGGCGCGCTGCAGCAGCGGCTCGGCCTTGCCGGTAGCGTTGTCCCAAAGATAAAAGGTGCCAGGGTCCATATCCGACGAAGCGACCGCCACCGCCTTGCTGCCGTCTTCGGTGCTGGAGACGATGCGTACGCTCTCACCCGGTAACGCCTTGGTCAGCGCACCGATCGCTTTCATGGTGTCCGAACCGGCCACGAACGCCGAGGCCGAGGGCGTGGACGGCATGGCGTAGACACCCACCAGATCGCGTCCATCCAGGCTGCGCATCAAGTGCTCGCCATCGGTGTCGTCATTCGTCCACACCGGCGCTTTCAAAGTTTTGCTGGCCACGTCCCAGGGGCACAGCGCGCCCACTGAATGCTCGTCGTGGCACGAGGTGTAGACGATGGTGTCGTCGCGGTTGAACGCATCCGGCCACGGCACATCGTGCGAGGAAGAACCCTGAAACAGCAGCTGCCACGGCTGACCATCGCCGCCGCGGTAATACACCACGCGATACGCATGGCTGTCCAAGCCCTTGGCAAAACGCGCCACGCCATGGCTGTCGACCACGAACGAGGCATCGCGCAATGGCGCCGTGCCCGCCGGCCGCTTGACCCCGCTGTTGACGTCCATGACGAACAGTTGGGTGAACGCGCCGTCGGCACCGCTATCCCACGGCGTCACGCCGATCATCACGTGGTTGCGATCGCCGTTGCGCAGGATGTCCACCAGCTCGGCCGACGCACGCTCCGACTGCGCCTGCTGGATATGCGTAGAGACGTTGCCACCGCCCGCGCGGTAACCGAACAGCAGCGCCGCGCCCGAACCATCGCCGTTCACCGCAAACAATTCGCCGGTCGCGAATGGCCGATCCCAGCCGCTGACCTGGGCGCCTTCGGTGTAGATCACGCGATGGTCGTTGACCCACCAGAAGTCCACCACCTGATTGCCTTCGCGCGGCTTCAGCATGGAACCCTTGTGGTTGACCAGATCGATCAGGGCGAGCATCGGCTTGCCCTTCACCACCGTGGTGGCGGCGAGGTAATGGCCGTCCGCTGAAATTTTTACCTGGCTGTATTGCGCGTGGCGGGCCAGGTCTTCGAACGACACGGTGGCGGCCATCGACGGAAACGACAAAAGGCAGAGCACGCCGAACACGGCGCGCCGGATTAGCTTTTCCATGCAATCTCCCCTGAGGCGCGGCACCCCCGTGCCACCGCCGGAGCGCAGTATAGGCACGTCGCGGCGCGTTTACCGAGAGGGTTGGGCGGGTTTCGGGGCCATCCGAAGACGCCGCGTAGAGTGCGCGGCGTCTGCTGCGATCAGAACGAGCTGGAGGGAACGCGTATCCAGCCTTCCATCAGCACGCGCGCGCTGCGGCTCATGATCGCCTTGGTGACCGACCAGTTGCCGTCCTGCAAGGTCGCCTCGGCGCCCACCCGCAAGGTGCCGGACGGATGGCCAAAGCGCACCGCCTGTCGTTCGCCGCCGCCCGCCGCCAGATTCACCAGCGTGCCGGGAATCGCCGCGGCGGTGCCGATGGCCACGGCCGCCGTACCCATCATGGCGTGATGCAGTTTGCCCATCGACATCGCGCGCACCAGCAGATCGATATCGGCCGCCGCTACCGGCTTGCCGCTGGAAGCCAGGTAATCGGCCGGTTTGGCCACGAAGGCTACCTTCGGCGTGTGCTGGCGCGTGGCAATTTCATCCAGCGACTTGATCAGGCCCATGCGCAAGGCGCCGTGCGCACGAATGGTTTCGAACATCGCCAGCGCTTTCGCATCGCCGTTGATCGCGTCCTGCAATTCCGTGCCGGTATAACCGATAGCGGCAGCCTCGACAAAAATGGTCGGGATGCCGGCGTTGATCATGGTTGCCTTGAGCGTGCCGATACCGGGCACATCCAATGCGTCCACGACATGGCCAGTCGGAAACATGGCGCCACCGGCGCCCTCTTCTTCCGCTGCCGGATCGATGAATTCCAGCTGCACTTCGGCCGCGGGAAAGGTCACCCCGTCCAGTTCGAAATCACCGGTTTCCTGCACCGCGCCATCGGTCATCGGCACATGGGCGATGATGGTCTTGCCGATATTCGCCTGCCAGATGCGCACGACGGCGACGCCGTTCTGCGGCACGCGCGAGGGATCGAGCAAGCCGCCAGCGATGGCGAACGGACCCACCGCCGCCGAGAGATTGCCGCAGTTGCCGCTCCAGTCGACAAAGGCCTGATCGATCGACACCTGACCGAACAGATAATCCACGTCGTGATCCGCACGACTGCTCCTGGACACGATCACCGTCTTGCTGGTGCTGGAAGTAGCGCCACCCATGCCGTCGATCTGCTTGCCATAGGGATCGGGGCTGCCGATCACCCGCAGCAGCAGCGCATCGCGCGCGGCGCCGGGCGCTTGCGCTGCCTCGGGCAAATCCTGCAGGCGGAAAAACACGCCTTTGCTGGTGCCGCCGCGCAGATAGGTGGCGGGAATGCGGATCTGGGGTTTATGACTCATGGAAATCTCGTGTCGCTGCCACTCCCCTCTCCCCTTGCGGGAGAGGGGTTGGGGGAGAGGGGGGCGCCTTTGGCGAGTTCCTTCAAAATCGCCTCAAGCACTGCTTCGATATTCTGCGATATGTCGTTATTCCAGAAGCGCAACACCGTAAATCCCTGGTTGCGCAACCAGCCATCGCGCACCGCGTCTTCGGCACTATCGTTGTGTTGCCCTCCATCGGCCTCGATGACTAACCGAGCTCCGAAATGCACGAAATCCACAATATAAGGCCCGATAGGTTGCTGTCGCCGGAATTTCTGATCGCCAAGCCGATGCGCCCGCAGATGTCGCCATAGCAATTGCTCCGCGTCGGTCATGTTCTTGCGCAGGGACTTGGCGAATTGTCGTTGTTCCATAAACCCGCCCCCTCTCCCAACCCTCTCCCGCAAGGGGAGAGGGCTAAAGCAGTGCTCAAGCCGCCTGCGATGCTTCGAGGAAGTCCTGCGCAAAACGCTGCAGTACGCCGCCCGCTTCGTAGATCGATACTTCTTCTGCGGTATCCAGGCGGCACGTCATCGGCACTTCGATGCGTTCGCCGTTACTGCGATGGATCACCAGCGTGAGGTCGGCGCGCGGCGTGCGCTGACCAACCACGTCGAACGTTTCGGTGCCATCGATCGCCAGCGTCTTGCGATTGGTGCCGGCTTTGAACTCCAGCGGCAGCACGCCCATGCCGATCAAATTGGTGCGATGGATGCGTTCGAAGCCTTCGGCGGCAATCGCTTCCACGCCCGCCAGACGCACGCCCTTGGCCGCCCAGTCGCGCGACGAGCCCTGGCCGTAGTCGGCGCCGGCAATGATGATCAGCGGCTGCTTGCGCTGCATATAGGTTTCGATCGCTTCCCACATGCGCATCACCTGGCCTTCCGGCTCCACGCGTGCGAGCGAACCCTTCTTCACTTCGCCGTTCACCACCGCCATTTCGTTGAGCAGGGTCGGATTGGCAAAGGTGGCGCGCTGCGCGGTGAGGTGATCGCCGCGATGGGTGGCGTACGAATTGAAGTCTTCTTCCGGCAAGCCCATCTTGGCCAGGTATTCGCCCGCCGCGCTGTCGAGCATGATCGCGTTCGACGGCGACAGATGATCGGTG
>Ga0070685_10001753_pt1 | contig 11356 bp, 6 predicted proteins | sample KBSS13LmetaG_FD_65651 | JGI IMG/M metagenome (GOLD analysis project Ga0070685, IMG submission 65651) | Switchgrass rhizosphere microbial communities from Kellogg Biological Station, Michigan, USA - KBS S1-3L metaG | ecosystem: Host-associated > Plants > Roots > Rhizosphere ...
CCTGTTACAAGACGGTCAACGTCTGGCAGTAAGCGGGCGGGTAAACGGTGGGTAAGTGCGGGTTCCTACCTTGGGGGGCAACAACAACGGAGGAACCATGAAACGCATCCCATCAAAAGAAACCCTCACCCTCGCCGGCGCAACCCTCGTGGCCTCCCTGGCCGTAATCGTCGCCGCGAACGCCTCGAAACCCGTCCCGGCGCCGCCGGGACTGCGGGCCTACACCAAAGCCGAGCAAGTCAAGCGAGGCGAATACCTCGTCACCATCGGCGGCTGCAACGACTGCCACACACCGTGGATCATCCAGCCTGACGGCAAGCCCGGTCCCGACGTGACCCGCACCCTCTCCGGCCACCCCCAGCAATTCCCCATCACCCAGCCGGCCAGACTCACCTCCGACCGGTGGGGAGTCGCCATCGCCCCGATGAACACCGCCTTCTCCGGCCCGTGGGGCGTCAGCTTCGCCGCCAACCTCACCCCCGACCGGTTGACCGGCACAGGCATCTGGACATTCGACACCTTCAAGAACACCATCCGCAACGGCCGGCACTGGGGAGTGGCGCGACCGCTTCTTCCCCCGATGCCCTGGTTCAACTACCGCAAGATGACCGACGAAGACCTCGCCGCCGTATTCGCCTACCTGCGCACCCTCAAACCAATCCACAACGAAGTGCCGGTGCCATTGCCGCCGGCCACGCAGCAGACCCAGACCGCCAGCAAGTGAATCGACTCGACACGAAAGAAGGAGAGCCAACCATGAACCGCAAGAAAATCCTCGTCTTTGGAGCCACCGGCGCGCAGGGAGGGAGCGTGGCCCGCCACCTCCTGGCCCGCGGCCGATTCGACGTCCGTGCCTTCACCCGCAACCCCGACTCCCCTGCCGCACAGGCCTTGCGCGACCTCGGCGCCGAGGTCGTGAAGGGCGACCTCGACGACCGCGCCAGCATCTCGGCCGCACTGGAAGGCGTCTCCGGCGTCTACGGCGTCACCAACTTCTGGGAGCACTTCGCGAAGGAAGCGGAGCAGGGCCGCAATCTGGTCGACGCAGTGGCAGGCACCGGCGTCGAGCACTTCGTCCTCAGCTCCCTCCCCTCCATCGAGAAGGAGACCGGCGGCGCGTTACACAGCCCCCACTTCGACCTCAAGGCCGAGCACGAGGAGCACGCCCGGAGCCTCGGCATCCCCAGCACCTTCATCCACGTCCCGTTCTACTACGAGAACTTCCTGGCCTTCTTCCCCCCGCGTCCGGCCGGTGACGGAACCTTCCAGTTCGGCTTCCCGCAGGGCGACACCCCGCTGGCCGCCATGTCCGTCCAGGACGTCGGCCGCATCGTCGCCGTGATCTTCGAACAGCCGGAGGTCTACATCGGCAAGGTCGTCAAGCTGGCCGGCGACGAGCTCCCGCCGGCGGAGTACGCCGCGATCATGAGCCGCCACACCGGCGCCGACATCCGCTACAGCTACATCCCGCGCGAGACCTTCGCCGCCTTCGGCTTTCCCGGCGCCGAGGACCTCGCCGACATGTTCGAGTACTACCGCCTCCACATCCCCAGCCGCAAAGCCGACATCGAGACGATGCGCGCCATCGATCCGGCCGTGCAGACGTTCGACGGCTGGCTCACCGGCAACGAAGACACCCTCCGCACCGCGCTGGGCCTGTAACGGTAGACCGGCGGCCGAGCAGCGCATGTGGAGTGCGGTGGCGTCAGCCACCGCTTTTGAACACGCACACTTCACGATGCACACGGGCAAAGCGGTGGCTGACGCCACCGCACTCCACATGCGCTGCTCGGCGATCCCTTGGATCATGGGCTACCATCGCCACTGCACGTCATGCGCGCCCGCTTAATCCTGCTGTCGCTCTTCTGCGCGGTTCCTCTGGTCGCGCAGGAGACGGCCCTGAGACCGGATGCGGCGTGGCATGAGTTGCTGGCGTGCGCGGACAGGGAGCAGAAGCCGGTCGTGGTGTTCTTCCGGTCGGCCGATTGCCGGCGCTGCGATGCGCTGGAGCAGGTCTCGGTCGCGCATCCGACGATCCAGCGCCGTCTGGAGCGTGTCGTGTTCGGCGTGCTGCCGGCGGACGCGGGGGAAGCGGCGGCGTTGTGGTCATCGAGCGATCCGGGCGTGGCGTTTTTCGATCGCTCCGGGGTCCTGCGCGCCCGCTGGCCGATCGTGCCGGATACGACGAATCTGGGGATCATCCTCGACTCGGTGACCGCGGTCGCGCCGCATTTTGAACGTGCGGTGGCGCTGTCGGGAACCGATGCCGCCGCGGGCGAGGTGGAGGCGGCGGCCGGACTGGCGAAGCTCGGACGGATCGGCGACGCACGTGCGGCGCTGGCCCGGGCGGGTGCGCGCGGAGGTCCGGAGACGCGGCAGGCGGCGCTCGTGACGGGCGCCGTGCTCGACGCGAACGAGGGGAAGGTCGCGCAGGCGCTCGCGGAGCTGCGGCAAGTCGCCGCGAGCGCCGCGACTCCGCAGGTCGCCGCCGAAGCCTGGATGGCCGCCGGCGCGATTCACCGGGCGACGGGCGCCGCGGACGACGCGGTCCGGGCGTTCACGGCCGCGGCAGACGCGGCCGAGGCGGGGTCGCCGATGCAGGCGGCGGCGCAGCGGGCGCTGGATGCGTTGCGCGCGGCGCGTCCGGTGGAGCGCGGTGCGATCCGCATTCTGCCGCTCGGGCATCAGGTCGTCACCGGACGGCAGACGGTCCGCACGCATGTCTCCTCGGCGGCCGTCGCGCGGGTCTCGGTTTCGCTCGACGGCGGGGCCGCGATGCGAATCGACCGGCCGCCCTTCTCGGCGGCTCTCGATTTCGGCAGCGTGCCGGAACGGCGCTCGGTCCGGGTGGTCGCGTTCAACCGGAAGGGGGAGGAGGTCGGCCGCGACGAGCGCGTCTTCAACGACGCGGGTGAGGCGTTCGGACTCCGCCTGCTCGAGCCGCGGAGCGGGTTCGTGAGCGGCGCGGTCCGCGTGTCGCTCCACGTCCGGACCCCGGCCGCACGCCGCATCCGGCGGGTGGCGGTGTCCTGGAACGACGCCGGACGCGCGGTGCTGACGACCGGGCCGTGGGAGACGACGATCGAAGTGCCCGCCGGGCAGGTTGGCATCCTCCGCGCGGTGGCGGAGCTGGACGACGGCCGGACCTCCGAGGATGCGGTGCTGCTGAATGCGATGGGAGCGGTCGACCGGGTGGACGTGCAACTGGTCGAGCTTCCTGTTTCGGTGATCGGCCGGAAGGGGACGGTCCCGCCCCTCACGGCGGAGCGCATCACGGTGCGGGAAGGGAATCAGGTGCGCCGCGTCGAATCGCTGGCGACGGCCGCCGAGACTCCGCTGACGGTCGGGTTGCTGATCGACATCTCCGACAGCATGCAGAAGACGCTGCCCGACCTGCAGGAGGCGGCCATCCGCTTCCTGAGCACGGTGCTCGGCGAGCGCGATCGGGCGTTCCTGGTGACGTTCGACTCGCGCGCGCATCTGGTGCAGCCCGCCACCTCGGACGTGGCGCTGCTGCAGCGGCAGATCATGAATATCCGCCCCAACGGGCTGACCGCGCTGCACGACGCGATGGTCCTCGGCTTACTGCAGTTCGAGGGGATCAAGGGGCGCCGGGCGATGGTGGTCTTTACCGACGGGCTGGATCGCACGAGCGAATACGGGGCCGCCGAGGTGCGGGAGCTGGCGAAGCGGGTGAACGTGCCCATCCACCTCGTGCAGGCGGTGCCCTGGAGCCCGGCCCACGGCGGGAGCTGGGTCGCCGATCCTCCCGACCTGGAGCTGCAACGCGTCACCCGCGCGACGGGAGGGATCGCGCATACGCTCCGCAGTCTGGCGGAGCTCCCCGACGTCTACGCGCGCATCGAAAACGCCCTCCGCGCGCAGTTCCTGGCGTTCGTGCGCACCGATGCCGGAACACGGGAAAACGAGTGGCGCGGCGTGCAGGTTTCGGTGGAGGGTGAGGGTCTCGAGGTGTTCGCACCGGAAGGCTATTACGCGCCCTGGTGAGCTGGTTCCATCCGGGCAATTTCGGATGGTGCGGATAGGTGTCTATCCTGTACACTGCGCATCCACACCGCCATAAAAGCATCCGGAAGGAAACCCGCATCATGCACGACCGCGAATACGGCTCCTCGGCCACGACTGCGTCTGCGACGGACTCCGTCGCGATGAAGGTGGTCCGGGTCGGGCTTCTCAGCAGTCTCAGTAAGCTCGATCCGCGCGAGGCGGTGGACAACATCAGCGGGTTGGTGCTCGGTCAGATTTTCGAGGCGCCGTACTCGATCGCTTCGGGGGAGACGGCCGTCCGGCCGCTGTTGTTCGAGCCGCTGCGCCATGAGGGCGGCTCGCAGTATTCGGCGGCGGTCCGGCCAGGGGTGCGGTTCTCGGATGGGACGCCTCTGACGACGGAGCTGGCGGCAAGGTCGCTGCGCGGCGCGAAGGCGGTGATGTCGAAGGCGTCGATCAATGTCCACGACGGACGGATCGTGTTTACGCTGCCGGAGCCGAATCCGCGGTTCGATCTGACGCTGACGCAGGGGAATACGGCGATCGTGCTGGAGAAGGATGGGCAGCTCCTCGGCACGGGTGCGTTTCAGTTCGAGCAGCGCCCGAATCTGAGGTTGTTGCAGGGGGCGAAGAGTATTCGTCTCGTGCGTAATGGGGAGCATCACGGGCGGAGCACGGTGGACGAGTTGCAGTTCGTGGTGCTGCCGGCGGATGAGCGGGGACATCCGGGGCTGCTGGTGGAGGCGCTGAAGCGCGGTGAGGTGGATGTGACGACGGCGCTGACGATGGCGGATCTGTCGACGCACGCGCTGACGGGGCTGATGCCGTCGATGCAGCCGGGGAATTCGACGGGGATTCTGTTTTTCAATACGGAGCGGCGCGCTCTCGCCGGCGCGCAGGTGCGCCGCGGGATCGCGCATGCGATCGATGTGCACGAGATCGCGACGCGGTCGTTCGATAAGAATCCGGCGGCGTTCGTGGCTCCGAATCTGTTGCCGCCGATGATGGGACGCGCTACGGGTCTGCCGTCGATGGACCGCGCCGCGGCGAAGCGGTTGCTGGATGGGGGGGCGCGTCCAGGACGGCTGACGCTGCTGGTTCCCTGGGCTCCACGGCCGTATATGCCGAAGCCGCTGCCGGTGGCGAATGCGATCCGGTCGCAGCTCGCGGAGGTGGGGGTCCAGGTGGAGTTGCTGGAGACGAAGACGAGTGATGAGTTTTTCGGGGATCTGATCGCGGGGAATTACGATCTGGCGCTGGCGGGCTGGATCGCGGATACGCCGGATCCAGCGGATTATTTCGAGGCGCTGCTGTGGTCGAAGATGTGTGAGGGGGAGAATCACTCGAATCATAGCCGCTGGAGGTCTCCGTCGATGGATGCGGCGCTGGCGCGTTTCCGCGCGAATCCGACGGAGGAGCATAAGCGTGAGATTCACCGGATGGTGAGCGAGGAGGCGCCGCTGGTGCCGCTGATTTATGGGCAGTCGGTGGTGTTGCACTCGCGGAAGTTGCGCAATGTGACGGTGGCCGCCACAGGCGTGATGTCGCTCGCCGGCGTGATCGTCAGCTGATCGAGCCCTAGGCGACGGGGAGACGACGGGAGGCCTCCGGCGGGCCGGCACGGCCGGCAGCGTTTGTTGTCTCCACGGACCGCGTTCGGTGCAGCGAGCGCGCGTCCAGCCTATGGCAACCAACGGTGCCGGCCGTGCCGGCCCGCCGGAGGCCCCTCGTCGTCTCCCTTTCGCCTAGGGCTCGATCACCTGGCCGGTTTCGCGGCCGGTGACACTGCGCACATAGGCGAGCGCCACCGTTGCGGCGGGCAGGCCGTGCGACAGATCGGAGCTCCCCATCTCGATCAGCGTCTCCGTGACCCAGGGCGGACTCACCACATTCACGCGGATCCCGCGCGGAGCTTCGAGCGCGGCTGCGCGGGTGAACCCCTCCAGACCGCAATTCACCAGACTGATCGCCGCGCCGGACGGCACGGGATCGCGGGACAGAATCCCGCTCGTCGTCGTGATCGACCCGCCGTCGTTCACGTTTGCGAAGCCGAGGCGGATCACATTCACCTGCCCCATCAGCTTATAGCGAAGTGATGTGGCGAAGTCCTCGTCCGTGAGCTGATCGAGCGGCTTCCAGGCCCCGCTCCCGGCCGCACTGACCACCGCATCCACCTTCCCCACCTTCGCATACATCGCCGCGATCGAGGACGGTTCCCGGATATCGACCGTGACATCCGACCCGCTGCGGCTCGCGCTGATGACCTCATGCTCGGCGGCCAGCGCTTTCGCGACTTCGCGGCCGATCGTTCCATTCGCTCCGATGACAATGATTCTCATGGTGCGCATCGTATCGCGCGCCGCGCCGGTGCAAGTCCGGCATACATGTAGCATTAATCAAAATAATCTCGCATCCGCGAGGGGACGCCCCGGAAATCCGTCCGGGGCTGATCGACCTGGGCCGGAGCTCTCACGGCTCGAGCACTCACCTGCCTTAGCACGCATGCACGCTCACCGGAGCAACCGCTGCCCTCCCACAGGAGATCCGATGAAATCGATGAGGAAGTACCTTTCCCTGGCGTTGTTCAGCCTTCTCGCCGCTTCATATCAGGCGTACGCGACCAACGCTCCGACCAACCTCGCCGCGACCGGCACGTCCAGCAGCCAGGTCAGCCTGACCTGGACCGACAACTCCAGCGACGAGACCGGCTTCACGTTCGCATTCGACACCAACAGCGCCTTCACGAACGCCACCTACGTCTACGCCGGGGGCGCCAACACCACCAGCTACAACCACACCGGGCGGAGCACTGCCACGACGTACTTTTACAAGATCAAGGCGGAAGGGAATCCTGATTCGACCTGGACCGCGGTCGACAGCGCCACCACCTCCCCTGCCAGCCTGGCGGCCAGCCCCGTGTCCAGCAGCCAGATCAACGTGTCGTGGAGCGGCAACTCCGGCAACACGAACATCATCGGCTACACGGTGGCCTCGAACACCAGCAACTCGTTTTCAGGAGCGAGCTATCAGTACGTCTCCGGAGCGGGCAGCACGAGCCTGAGCAAGACGGGGCTCTACGCCGGGACGACGTACTACTTCTGGGTCAAGGCCGAGGGGTCGTCGGATGCGTACGACTCTCCGTTCACGAGCTCGGTGAGCGCCGCGACGACCAGCGCCGCGCCCAACGCTCCGAGCGGCCTGACGGCGACCGTGCTCTCCAGCTCGCGCATCGACCTCGCCTGGACGGACAACTCGTCGAACGAGACCGGCTTCGAGGTCAAGCGCGCCACCGACAGCGGCTTCACGCAGAACGTGGTCTGGATCGGCGGCATCCAGGGGTCGAGCTACTCCAACACCGGCCTCAGTCCGTCGACGACCTACTACTACAAGGTCCGCGCGGAAGGGACGACGCAGGACTCGGCGTATTCGTCGTCGGTCAGCGCGACCACGAACTCGTCGGGCGACACGATCCCCACCGCACCCAGCGGGCTCGGCGCGACCGCGATCTCGGGCAGCCGGATCGATCTGAGCTGGACGGACAACTCGTCGAACGAGACGGGATTCGAGCTCAAGCGCGCCACCGACAGCGGGTTCACGCAGAACGTGGTGTGGATCGGCGGGATTCAGGGCACGTCGTACTCCAACACCGGCCTGACGGCCTCGACGACGTATTACTACAAGGTTCGCGCGCAGGGGACGGCGGGCAGCTCCGCCTACTCGTCGTCGGTCAACGCCACCACCAGCGGCTCCTCGTTCTCCGGCGGCACGCCGATCTCGCCGCACTTCTACGGCGTCAACGCCTGGATGCCGTATCAGATCGGCTCGCACAAGTACTACGGGAAGCTCGACATCAAGTGGGCCGAGGTGCAGGCCAGCGGCGCGCAGATCATGCGCTACGGCGGCAACGGTCCCGATCACTGGGCGGATCCGAGCTGGGTCGATCCGAGCGATTCGACGAAGTCGACGCTCAACCAGTACCTGGCGCTCGTCGATGAGATGAGAAGCCGCGGCATCGAGCCGGTGCTGCAGGTCCCGGTCTACGGCGGCGCCTACAGTGCCTCGCAGGCAGCCGACATCGTCGAGTTCATCAACGTGACCAACAGCCGGGCGGTGAAGTACTGGATCATCGGCAACGAGCCGGATCTTTCCAGCAGTCCGTACGTGCATCCCACCACGGCATCCACGATCGCCGCGTATTTCAAGCCGTTCGCCTCGGCGATGAAGGCGGTCGATCCCAGCATCAAGATCATCGGTCCCGAGATCACCTGGTACAACGACACCATCATCAACGGCCTGACGAGCTGTGACGGCGGGAGCGACGACATCACCGGCACCGACGGCAGCGGTCACGCCTATGTCGACATCCTCTCGTTCCATACCTACAACGGCTTCAACGGCACGCAGACGCGCTCGCAGGTGCTCACGTCGCTGACGCAGTCGGGCGGCTTCAACGACGACCTGACCACGCTGAAGGGGCGGCTGAATACCTGCAACAGCTACCACAGCCGCTCGGGAAGCAACGCGCTGCTGATGGCGATCACGGAGGCGAACGTCAACTATCAGAATTCGTCCACCGACAGCCTCACCGGCGTCGGGGCGACGAGTTTCGTCGGCGGTCAGTGGTGGGCCGAGTTCCTCGGCATCGCCATGCGCCAGGGCGTCGACTTCGTCACGTTCTGGAGCACGATCGAAGGCGATGTCCTGGCCAACGAGCTCGGGTACCTCGGCGCGGACGGCACGAAACGTCCCTCCTATTACCACTTCCAGATGATGGCGCAGAACTTCCGCGGGAACGCCGTCGCCGTCACCGATACGCAGACCAACGTGAAGGCTTTCGCGGCCGGCGACGTCGACCAGATCGCCGTCCTGATCATGAACCAGGAGCAGTCCACCAACTACAACTACACCGTGCGGCTGAATACCGGCACCGTCTCCGGCTCGAATCCGCTGAAGGTCAGCGTCGATGCCGGACTGGCCGTCGAGTCGACCGGCACCATCGCCAGTGAATCGACGCTCGTCCTGATCTTCGATTCCGCCGGCACGCTCAAAAAGAAGCTCGAGTACAAGCTCTACGGCAACGCCAACAGCGGCCTCCCGCCGACGGTGACCACTTACTAACGCTCACGACCCCTCACCCCAGCGGGCACCTGGACTTCTAACCCAGCGAGGCCTGGATTCACACCTTGTGAATCAGCCACGTGCAGGTGCCCGCCGGCCCTCTCCCCTTGCAGGGGCGAGGGGCAACACCCCGTGTTTGAAACCATACGCGTGGCGGCCGGACGCCTGAATCCCGAGAATCGCCGCGGTGTGCGCGGCGATTCTCGTGAACTGGTCTGGTCAGTCGCGATGCTGCCTCGGCGTGCCGATCGGGCCGTCGAGGACGGTGCCGCGAAGCTGCAGGGTGCCGCCGGAGACGGTTGCCTTCCGCGTACCGCCGCGAGCGGTCAGCATCGTCAGGGCCGGGTCGATCTCGAGCCGCACTCCGGCGGGTGAGGTCAGCTCGATCTCGGCGAGAACGATCGATCCGTCCGGGCCGGCCACGAGCGGCGTGTGCCCGTCGAAGGCAACGAGGTACGCGAGTGCGTCCGCGGTGCGGCGGCTGATCTCGAACGACGGCTGCACGTCCACGACGCGCCGCACGGCGGCCTCCTCCGCCGGTCCGTCGAAGCGGACGCGGAGGGAGAGGGCATCCGGCAGCTCCGATCCCGGCTGCATGGTCACGATCACCGGCACGACCCAGCGGTCGTCGCGGCGTTGCGGCCGGCCGAGGGTGACGGCGCCGCGGAGAGCGGAGGCGCCGGTGGCAAGCGATGCGGCGCGTCCCGGTGTCGCCATCGGTGCCGGACCGCCGGTGAAGAGGTAGTGGATCAGATAGAAGATGTCGGCGGGATCGACGACTCCGTCGCCGTTCGCGTCGCCGGAGGACATGCCGAACTCGCCCGACGGTGCCGGACCGCCCGTGAAGAGATAGTGGATCAGATAGAAGATGTCGGCCGGGTCGACCACGTTGTCGCCATTCGGGTCGAACTGCCGCGCGTACCGGAAGCCGGCCGCCAGGGTGAACGTCGTGGCGTTGGTGTTCGTCACGGTCACTCCGACCGCACCCGCACCGTGAGCGGGAGTCGTGGCGGTGATGCTGGTCGAGCTCACCACGACCACGTTCGTCGCCGCGGTGCCGCCGAACGTGACCGTCGCGCCGGGCAGGAACCCGGTCCCCGTGAGGGTCACGGCGGTACCGCCGCCGATGGAACCGGCGGACGGGGTGACGCTGGTGATCGTCACCGGGGGAGCAGCCGCGGTGACGGTGACGTTTGCCGACTTCGCGTCGGAGCAGCCGCTGCTGGTGGTGACGGTGACATTCAGCGTCAGCGTCCCTGCCGCTCCCGCCGTGAAGGTGATGCTGCGCGTACCGGCTCCGGCGGTGATCGAGCCGCCGGTGATCAGCCAGGCGTACGACGCACCGGCGCCGGCATCGGCCACGGTGGCGTTCCCGCTGCCGCCGGAGACGACGGAGGAGGGGGCGGTGATGGTCGCGTTGGGATTGCTGTTGACCGTCACCGTCGTCGTAGCCGAGGAGGCGCTGCTGCAACCGGTGGTCGTCACGCGGACCGTGTAGTCGCCCGCGGCCGCGGCGAGGTAGGTCGCCGCCGTGGCGCCGCCGATCGGGTTGCCGTTGAGATACCACTGGTTGCCCGATGCGCTGCTGGAGCTCAGGGTGACGCTGCCACCGGCGCAGAAGGTGGTGGGTCCGCCGGGTGTGATCGTCGGCGTGGCCGGGATCGGATTGACGGTCACGGTCGTGGCGGCCGAGGCGGCGCTGCTGCAGCCGGTCGTCGTCACGCGGACCGTGTAGTTGCCGGACGCCGAGGCCAGGTACTGCTGGGCCGTGGCGCCGCCGATCGGATTGCCGTTGAGGTACCACTGATTGCCGGACGCGCTGCTCGACGTCAGCGTGACGCTGCCGCCGGTGCAGAACGTCGTGGCGCCGCCGGCACTGATCGTCGGCGTGGCCGGGATCGGATTGACGGTGACGACGGTGGCGGCCGACTGGGCGCTGCTGCAGCCGCTGGTGGTCACGGCCACGGTGTAGCTGCCGTTCGCGTTCGCGGTGTACTGCGTGCCGGTCTGGCCCGCGATCGGATTGCCGTTGAGGTACCACTGATTGCCGGTCGCACTGCTCGACGTCAGCGTGACGCTGCCGCCGGCGCAGAACGTCGTCGCGCCACCGGCACTGATCGTCGGCGTGGCCGGGATCGGGTTGACGGTGACGACGGTGGCGGCGGAGGGGGCGCTGGAGCAGCCGGAGGACGTCACGACGACGGTGTAACTGCCGTTCGCATTGGCAACG
>Ga0070685_10001754_pt1 | contig 11352 bp, 6 predicted proteins | sample KBSS13LmetaG_FD_65651 | JGI IMG/M metagenome (GOLD analysis project Ga0070685, IMG submission 65651) | Switchgrass rhizosphere microbial communities from Kellogg Biological Station, Michigan, USA - KBS S1-3L metaG | ecosystem: Host-associated > Plants > Roots > Rhizosphere ...
GAGAGCAGTCCGTCATGCTGCATCGGCTTCCATTCGCCGCCCGAGCACTCCGTCAGATATGCCTCCTTGTCCGGGTGCGCGGCACGGACGGGGACCTGCGCATGCACGTCCCCCTCATAGCAATGCCAGGCGACGCCGGCGATGTAGCGGCGGGCAACCGGATCGGCGAGCACGGCCATCGGCTCCTCGGGTTTGTCCCAGTTGTGGTCCCAGTCGAGAATTTTCGTTTCCGGCGCACGCTTCGCGAGCAGAGGCCCGAGATATCCGCCGATCAACTTCGCGCGCGCGGCGGCGCCGAGCTTCATGCCCGGATAATCCTTCGGCGCGAAGCCCGGCTCGTTCTGCACGGTCAACGCATAGATGGGCACGGCCTCAGCCCGGTAGGCTTCGACGTAGCGCACGAGGTATTCGGCGAACGGCGCGTAGGCATCAGTGCGCAAGGTGCCGCCGACGAGTTCACCGCTCGTTTTCATCCAGCCCGGCGCGCTCCACGGCGACGCCATCACGCGCAACTGCGGATTGATCGTCAGCGCTGCGCGCACGACGGGCAGCACATCGTCCCGGTTCGGCGCGATCGAGAAATGCGCCAGCTCGGGATCGCGCTGCCCCGGCGGCACATCGTCGAAGCTGTAGTGACGACGCGAGAAATCCGATGCGCCAATGGTCAGGCGCGTGAAGCTCAAACCGATGCCCTCGCCTTCGCGGCCGAACAACTCTTTGAGCAAAACTTCTCGCTGCGCGGGGCTCATGCGCTGCTCGATCAGCCACGCCGAGCTGTCGGTGATGGCGGCGCCGAAGCCGACGATGTCCTGATAACGCTGCATCGCGTTGATTTCGATGACCGTGCCGGCTTTCGCGTCCGCATCGAAAACAACATCGGGTTCGTGCGACAGCCGTTTTTTCTCATCCGCCGTGCTGAGCCACACCTGCACGGCGGCATGCGCGGTCGCCGACGCGGGCACTGCCGTGCGCTGCGCCGTCGTCGCGCAACCCGCGAGGATGAGCGCCGGCCAGATCGAAAAGATGTGGAGGAATTTCACCATTGTTTCGCCCAAAGTTGGAAACGTTCCCAATTTTTTTGCCAAAACTATCACAAAAATCGGACAGCGGTTTAGTGGGATCGATATCTTCCAGTGACGCTCACAACGAAGCAGCAAAAGGAAAATTTGCTGCACCGCATGGTGACGCCGGCGACATCATCATGCATATTCCGCCGCAAATTGGTAACGCTTCCAATTTGATTGAGGGGGCCGTTCTAAACGGCAAATGGGGCGAGGCGGTGCACAGCCGCACGCAGATTTGGCTTGGACCATCCACAGCGAGGGTGATCGATGAATCAGTTGAACAAGCGGCGCGGCACAGCCGCGCGTCAGAGCGCGTTTCCTCGGCAGCCACTTGCCGCCGCATGCGCAAGTGCGTTGTTTGTGATGGTGACCAGCGTTGCCGCCGCCGATGCTCAGCAGACTCCGTCGGCGAATGCACCTAGCGACGCGGCCGAGCAGACGACACCGTCCGATCAGCAGAAGAAGACCGGCGACGACGCTGCCGCGAGTCTCGACACAATCACCGTCACCGGCATCAAGGGCAGTATTCAGAGCGCGCTGTCGGTCAAAGAAAACCTCGACAGCATTGCCGAGGCGCTCGCGCCGGAAGACCTCGGCAAGCTGCCCGACCTCTCGATCGCCGAGAGCCTCGCACGCCTGCCCGGTCTCGCCACGCAGCGCGTCAGCGGCCATGCTCAGTACATTTCGATCCGCGGCCTGTCGCCGGACTTCGTCGGCACGACATTGAACGGCCGCGAGCAGGCGTCGACCGGCGAAAATCGCGGCGTCCAGTACGATCAGTATCCGGCCGAACTCATGGGCGGCGCGGTGGTTTACAAAGTACCCGACGCGACGGTCATCGGCCAGGGCCTTTCCGGCACGGTCGATCTGCACACGATCAATCCGCTCGACTTCAAAGAAATGGCGTTGGCCGCGAACATCCGCGGCGAGCACAACACCAACGGCAATCTCAATCCCGGCAGCGGCGTCGGCACGAGCGGCAACCGCGTCAGTTTCTCCTGGGTCGATCAATTCTTCGACCATACCCTCGGCGTCGCGCTTGGCGTCGCCCGGCTCGACTCGCCCTCGCAGGAGAAGCAGTATCAGGCCTGGTGGTGGAGCATGAACAACGGCCCGGGCAGCATCGAGACGAATTGGGGTGGGCCGCATACGCCTGGGATGCCGGACGGCGTGCTGTCCGAAGAAGGCATGCAGCTGCGCGCGCAATCGCAAAGTCAGGTGCGCGACGGCGCGATCGGCATCTTCGAATGGATGCCGAACGATCGTATCCACTCGAAACTCGATATCTACTATTCGAAGTTCAATCAGGAAAAGTACAAGAACGGCCTGCAATGGTCGTCGTCGCCCTGGGACGGTATGTCCTTCTCCGACATTAACACCTCGCCGAGCATCTATCCGGTGGCGACGTCGGGAACGATCTCCGACCTCAAGCCGGTGATGCAGAATGAATACACCAAAGAAAAGGATTATCTGTTCTCAACCGGCTGGAGCAACCGCATCGAGTTCGACAACCAATGGCAGGTGACGGCGGATCTCTCGTACTCGCGCGCCAAGGTCAAACTGCACGACGCCTACGCGTTCACCGGCATGGCGGACGGCAGTCTGATTCAGACGAATTTCGTGCTGCCGACGTACGACGGCTATCCGACCTTCACCCTGGCCAACCCTCTCACGCCGGCCAATATCGCGTTCACCGACCCGTACTCCTACAGCTACAACGGCCGCAACGAATTCGATCACCAGAAGGACGAGATCAAGGCCGTCCGCCTGGAAGCCTCGCATCCGTTGGGCTGGATCTTCTCGAGCGTGAATTTCGGCGTCGACTATTCGGAGCGCACGAAGACCAAACAAGCCGACGTGTTCTTCGCCTATTTGAAAGGCAACGGCGACGGCGTGGACTCGCCGTATAACCCGTCCTTCGTCGCTCCCGTGGGCAATTTCAACGGCACCACTTCGCTCGCCTACGGTGGCATCGGCGGTATTCCGTACTACGACGTGCTCAACGCGATCGCGAACCAGTTCTATCTGGTGTCGAAGAACGGCAAGGACGATTGGAGCCGCAACTACTCGATCCAGGAGAAAGTCCCGCTCGCCTACGCCAAGTTCAATATCGACACGAGCTTGGGCAGCATTCCGATCCGCGGCAACGTCGGCGCACAGTTCGTGCGTACCGAACAGACGTCGAACTCGCTGCAGACCGACAACAACGGCGCTCTCATCGGCACGCTCAACGGCGGCACGTCGTACAACAAGTTCCTGCCGAGCCTGAACCTCGTCGGCGATTTCGGCGACCGCACCTATCTGCGTTTCGGCTTCGCCAAGACGATGGTGCGCGGCCGCATCGATGACGAAAAGGTTGCGTCGTCCGCGTATGTGAGCCCGTGCAATCCGCAGGCCGCAAATGCGCAATGCGAATCGGTGGGATTCGATCCCAATCACGGCACCTGGAGCGGCTCGGGCGGCAATGCCCAGCTCAAGCCGTGGGTCGCGGTGGGCACCGATCTTTCGATCGAGAAATATTTCGGCGAGGCGAGCTATGTCTCAGCAGCGATCTTCAACAAGAACCTGCTGACCTACATCTACAACCAGACCACCATCGACTACAACTTCACCGGCTATACCAACGCGACACCAGAGATCACGCCAGTTTCGAACATCGGCACGTACACTCGCCCGGCCAACGGTACCGGCGGCAGAATCCAGGGCGTCGAACTCGCCACCGCGCTCGAAGGCGGCCTCTTGAGTCACTGGCTCGACGGTTTCGGCATCCAGGCGAACTTCTCCTACAACAAGAGCAATGTTCCGACGAGCACGATCTCCTCGATTCCCGGCGGCCCGACGACACTGCCGGGACTGTCGGCGAAGACCAGCAACGTCACCGTCTACTATGAGAAGCACGGCTTCTCGGTGCGCCTCGCCGAACGTTATCGCTCCTCGTTCACCGGCGAAGCCGTGGCGCTGTTCGACCAGATCGGCTATACGAAAATCCTCGCCGACAAACAGACCGATTTTCAGGCCGGCTACGAGTTCCAGGACGGCCGCATGAAGGGATTGTCAGTCCTGCTGCAGGTCAACAACGTCACCAACTCGCCCTACCGCACGCAACAGATCAGCGGCCTGCCGAACGGCGTGTCGGTCGCACGGCCGCTCGAGTACGACACCTACGGCCGCACGATACTGTTCGGTGTGAACTACAAGCTGTAGCCGCAAGGCGGCACCGCAGGCTGCGGTGCCGCTTTCCGCCGCTCGGCAACGAGCCGCGGAAGCCGGTGATGGAACGACCCGAATCCTCAAAAAACGATGAGCACACTTATCGCGGTAGCCCGACATCCGATCTTCTACGCTATCGCGGGCGTCGTGCTGGCGGGTTGCACGGCACAAACAGTCAAGCAGCCACCGAGCCGCGGCGGCGGCATCGAAGACTGGCCGCACGTGGGGAGTCCGATTCAGCCCGATCCGGCGATGGAAGCGCGCATCCGCGACATCATTGCCGGCATGACCATCGAGCAGAAGATCGGCCAGATGATCCAGGCCGATATCCGCAAAATCACGCCCGACGAGGTGCGCCGGTTTTATATCGGCAGCGTGCTCAACGGCGGCAATACCCAACCGGAAAACATCCGCGGGGCGAACTTCGCGCAGTGGCGCGCGGCGACCGAGCGTTATCACGCGGCCGCGCTCGCCACCGACATGTCGGTCAAGATTCCGCTGATCTGGGGCACCGACGCGGTGCACGGCCACGGCATCGTCTCCGGCGCAACCGTATTTCCGCACAACATGGGCCTGGGCGCGACGCACGACGCCGCGCTCGTGCGCGACATCGGCGCAGCGACGGCGCGGCAAGTGCGCGCAACGGGCATCGATTGGGTGTTCGCGCCGACGCTGGCGGTCGTGCAGAACTATCGCTGGGGACGCAGCTACGAAAGTTTTTCCTCCGATCCCGCTGTGGTACGCGAACTCGGCGCCGCCTACGTCACCGGCTTGCAGGGCAAGCTCGGCAGCGACACCAGCGCGATCGCGACCGCGAAACATTTCATCGGCGACGGCGGCACGGACCACGGCAAGGATCGCGGCCTCAATCTCTCCAGCCAAGCTGACCTGATCGGCATCCATGCGCAGGGCTATGTCGGCGCGCTGAATGCCGGCGCGCAAACAGTCATGGTTTCGTACAGCAGCACGCGCGACTACGGCAAGATGCACGGGGCCGGATATCTGTTGACCGACGTGCTGAAGAAGCGCATGGGCTTCGATGGCGTCGTCGTTTCCGACTGGAACGGCGTCGCCGAAGTCACCCAGTGCGAGCGCGACCACTGCGCACAGGCGATCAATGCCGGCATCGACATGATCATGGTGCCGGAGAAGTGGGAGAAATTCATCAAGAAGACCGCGCGCCAGGTGCGCCTGGGCGAGATTTCGATGGAGCGCATCGACGATGCGGTGACGCGCATCCTGCGCGTGAAGATGCGCGCCGGCCTGTTCGATCGCAAGCCGGATGCAGTCGTCGGCAACGCGAACGATCTGCAGGCGCGCGACCTCGCTCGACGTGCGGTGCGCGAGTCGCTGGTGCTGCTGAAGAACAACAACGCGGCGCTGCCGCTCAAGCGCGGCGCGAAAATTCTCGTCGTCGGTAAGAGCGCCAACTCGCTGCGCAATCAGTCCGGCGGCTGGACGCTGGACTGGCAGGGCATGAAAAACCGCAACGCAGATTTCCGCGCGGGCGATACGATCCTCGCCGGCATCCGCGACGCGGCAGGTGAGGCGAATGTCGTATTCGACAAGACGGCCACCGCAGCGAACGTCGACACCTTCGACGCGGTCGTCGCCGTGATCGGTGAGCTGCCCTACGCCGAAATGAAAGGCGATATCCTCGCCCCCGCCAGCCTTGCCGAAAGCGGACGCTTTCCCGAAGACCGGCAGGTTCTTGAACGCGTCGCCGGTCACGGCAAGCCCGTCATCACTGTGCTCATGTCGGGCCGTCCGCTGTATGCGAACGATCTGATGAATCTGTCCGACGCCTTCGTCGCCGCCTGGCTGCCCGGCACGGAAGGCAAAGGCGTGGCCGATGTGCTGTTCCGCGACGCGCGCGGCGCGGTCGCCTACGACTTCCACGGCACGCTCGCCTTCCGCTGGCCACGCACGCCATGCCAGTCGGCGTTCGCTGCCGGCGATGGCGACCCGCTATTTGCACTCGGCTACGGCCTGAAGTATACAAATCCGCAACACCTGGACCCGCTCGATACGCCGGCGGCGGCGAGCGGTTGCTCGAAATAACGGATGCGAGGACGACGTGGCCACGATCAATGATGTCGCACGCCTGGCCGGAGTCGGACTCGGCACCGCCTCGCGCGTAATCAGCGGCAAGGGCGCGGTCTCGGCGAAGACGGCCGAGCGCGTGCGCCGCGCGATCGAGGAGCTCAGGTACCGCCCCTCGCATGCGGCGCGCACGCTGCCGACCGGCGCCTCGCATATGATCGGCGTCTACATCCCGCTGCTGAAAGGCTCGTTCTACACGCCGATCCTCAACATCATCCACACCGAGCTGCGCGCAAACGGCCAGAACATGGTCGTGGCCTTCGGCAGCGGCAACGGCGACGCGCGCAAGCAGGCGATGGAAGGTCTCGAATTCCTCATCGAGCGCGGCTGCGACGGCTATCTGCTCGTCAGCGACGCGCTCGGCGAAGACGACATCACCACGATCGGGGCTCAGGCCTCGCGGCTGGTGCTGCTCAATCATTCGCTGAAATCGATCCACAACCAGTGCTTCTCCGCGGACCACTACGCGGGTGGACGCATCGCCGCGCAGGCATTGATTGAGATGAAGCATCGACGCATTGCGGTGATCGCGGGTTTTCCCACCGCCCTCGACAACGTCGCGCGCTTACGCGGCTTCATGGACGAACTTCGCGGTGCCGGCATTGATACCGGTGACATCCCTGTCATCGACAGCGACTTCTCGCCCGAAGGCGGTTGGAACTCCGCCGCCGCGCTGATCGCCTCACGGCACAAGTTCACCGCGCTGTTCTGTGCAAACGACGAGATGGGCGTCGGCGCCCTGTCGTATTTCCAGCAGGCCGGCATCGATGTGCCCGGCAAGATTTCGGTGATCGGCTACGACGACACGGCGACCGCGGAATATTCCGCGCCGCGCCTGACGTCGGTGCATATCCCCTGGTACGACGTGGCACTGAATGGTGTGCGCTGGTTGCTCAACCAGTGCTACGACACGAATAAACCGGTCAAGCGCAAGTTCGCCGCCACCGTCACCTGGCGCGCGTCGGTGGCGCGCGTGCCGAACGGCAAATGACAAAACACGAATGGAAAAACCTGCCAATGCAAACGCGTAGAGAATTTCTTCGACTCGGCGCCGCCGGCGCACTCGGCTTCGCCCTGCCGCACGCGTTCGCGAAACCCGCCGGCGCCCGCGCCTGGACATTGATCGAAACCTCGCGCGACGGCGCGCGCCTTTCGCCAGGGACGATTCCCGGAAACGCCGCATCCGGCGCGACGTTGAGCTGCAATTCCGCGAAGCGATTCCAGCAGATCACCGGCTTCGGCGGCGCTCTGACCGAGTCGTCCGCCTACGTACTCAAACAGCTGCCCGAAGCGCAACGCCTCGAGGTGCTGAAGCGCTATTACGACCCGCGCGAGGGCATCGGCTACACGATGGCGCGCACGCACATCGGCTCGTGCGATTTTTCGTTGTCGATGTGGTCGCTCGCGCCGACACCCGGCGATTACGAACTGCTCGACTTCAGCCTGAAGCCGATGCAGCGTTGGCTGATGCCGCTGCTGCGCGATGCCCATCGGATCGCCGGCGCCGACCGTTTCAAACTCGTCGCATCGCCGTGGAGCCCGCCGGCGTGGATGAAAACCAACAATCAATTGGATCACGGCGGTTCGCTGCGCGAAGAGTACGCGGCGACCTGGGCGAATCACTACGTCAAATTCATCAAGGCAATGCGCGACGAAGAGAAGATCCCGGTTTGGGGTCTGACCGTGCAGAACGAACCCGAGGCCACGCAAAGCTGGGAATCCTGCGTCTACACGCCCGAGCAGGAGCGCGACTTCGTGCGCAAACATCTCGGCCCGACGCTCGCGCGCGACGGCTTCGGCGACATCAAACTATTCGGCTTCGATCACAACCGCGACACGCTGGAAAAACGCGCCGACGCGATGCTCGGCGATCCCGAAACGGCCAAGTACATGGCCGGAATGGCCGTGCACTGGTACGTCAGCAACGACTACGGTGCCGAGGCGCGCGTACTGAAGAAATATCCGGACAAGCAGGTGCTGTTCACCGAAGGCTGCGTCGAAGGCGGCGCCAAACCCGGCGACTGGATGGTCGGCGAGCGCTACGCGCGCAATATGTTCGGCGACCTCAACGCCGGCGTCTGCGGCTGGATCGACTGGAACATCGCCCTCGACCTGCGCGGCGGCCCGAATCACGTCGGCAATTTCTGCGATGCGCCCGTGCTCGTCGACACGCACGGGGGCAAGGTGCTCTATCAGAGTTCGTTCTACGCGATCGCGCACTTCTCGCGCTATGTGAAGCCGGGGGCTTATCGCGTGGAATTGAGCGGTGGGCCGCAGGGGCTGCAGTCGTGTGCGTTCGTGAATCCTGATGGAGGGGTTGTTGTTGTTGCTTTCAATCCGGGTGATGTGGGCGTCGACTTCAATCTGGACGTTGCTGGTGAGCGGCGCGGGTGTCGCATAGCGGGGCATGCGATTCAGACTTATCTCGTCTGATCCTGTCATTCCCGCGCAGGCGGGAATCCAGCTCTGCTCTTAGCTCGTCATTCCGGCGGAAGCCGGAATCCAGTGTCTTTGCCCCTTAGCTCGTCATTCCAGCGCAAGCTGGAATCCAGCTTTTGCTGTGGCTCTTGATTCTGCTCTGACCGCGTCCCTTCGGTTTTCCGCGCGCGTCCAGCGCGCGGGTCACTTTTCTTTGCTTGCACAAAGAAAAGTAACCAAAAGAAATGCACCCCGGGAGCCGCGCTGCCTACGGCAGTTCGCAAGGTCAGGCCGGGGTTCGCTCGATGGGCTTCCTGCCCATTCGCGAACTCGCGCGCATCCTTGCGCGCGACCCTGTCGGGCGGTTCCGGCCTGACCTCGCCGCGGCTGACGGGGCCCGCAAAATCAAGAGCAACGGCCAGAGCAAAGCGGTTTTGCTTCTGCCTTTCGCTTTTTGCTTCTGCGCGCAGGACGCGCGCGCTTTGCTCTTCCCGGGTCCCCATGGCCTTGCGGCGGCAGCGGTCGATAAGGCCCGAAGGGTGCGCGCGACGGATCGCGCGCATTCCGCTGTTGCACAGGGATGTGCAATCAGCGGAACCCGGCCGCTGACGCGGACCCATTGGGCAGGATGCCCAATGGGCGCAAGGCGCTGGGGCGTGTTTCTTTGCCTACTTTCTTTGCACGAGCAAAGAAAGTAGGCCGCTCGGCCGAAGGACGAGTGGAAGCCCTTGCTCTCAAAACCAAATAAACAAAAGCAAAAACTGGATTCCGGCTTCCGCCGGAATGACGAGCAGAGCGGCGTGCGCGCCGCAGCGCGACTTGCGCTCCGTCACATTACTGTTACCCTCCCCCAAACACCGGGGAAACCAAAGAATGAGCCTGAAGCTGCGCCTGATCGTGATGAATTTCCTCCAGTTCTTCGTCTGGGGATCCTGGCTGATTTCGATCGGCGCGTACTGGTTCCAGAACAAGCATTGGTCGGGCACGCAGTTCGGCGCGATTTTCTCGACGATGGGCATTGCCTCGCTGTTCATGCCGACGATCGCCGGTATCCTCGCCGACCGCTTCATCAATGCTGAACGCCTCTACGGCATCCTCCATCTTCTCGGCGGCGCGCTGCTGCTCGTGCTGCCGACGATCGAAGATCCGGGCACGTTCTTCTGGATCATCCTACTGACGATGATGTGCTACATGCCGACGATCGCGCTCGCGATCGCGGTGTCGTACAACGCGCTCAAGCAAGGCGGCGAGGACATCGTCCAGGTGTATCCGCCGATCCGCGTCTGGGGCACCGTCGGCTTTGTCGTCGCGCTCTGGGTGATTGCACTTCTGCACCTGGGCACTTCGCCCGGTCAGTTCTACGTCGCCGCCGCTGCGGCGGGCTTGCTCGGCGTGTACGCGTTTACGCTGCCGCCCTGCCCGCCCAAGCTTGGGCGCCCGTTCGACCAGGCGCTCGGCGACCCGCAGCAGCTCGGAGTGCCGGCGTTGGATGCGTTTGGACGCTCGAACCGTTTCGCATTGCTGGTCGATACTTTGGGCTTGCGCGCCTTCAGCCTGTTCAAGAATCCGAAACTCGCGATTTTCTTTGTCTTCGCGATGTTGCTCGGTGCGGCGCTGCAGCTGACCAACGCTTACGGCGATACGTTCCTGCACGATTTCGCCAAGCTCGATACGTTCAAGGACCGCTTCGCGGTGCGCTATCCCGAATTCATCATGTCGATTTCGCAGATTTCGGAAACGCTGTGCATCCTGGCGATTCCGTTTTTTCTCAAGCGCTTCGGCATCAAGATCGTCATGCTGCTGAGCATGATCGCCTGGGCGTTGCGCTTCGGCCTGTTCGCGGTCGGCGATCCGGGATCGGGCCTGTGGATGATCGTGTTGTCCTGCATCGTCTACGGCCTCGCCTTCGACTTCTTCAACATCTCCGGTTCACTGTTCGTCGAGGGCCAGAGCGATGAGAAGATCCGCGCAAGCGCGCAGGGCCTGTTCATGCTGATGACCAACGGCATCGGTGCCGTGCTCGGCAGCACGATCTCGGGCTACGTCATCGATCGCTTCTTCACCGACCATGCCTGCAGCGAAGCAACCGGGATCTGCAAGAACTGGCCGGGCATCTGGACCGCGTTCGCCCTGTACGCGCTCGTCACCGGCATTGCCTTCGCGCTGCTGTTCAAGCACAAGCACGAGCCGGCCGCGCTGACCAAGGCCCAAACCGCGCATTGACGCAGGGCCTGCGTTTTCGGCGTCGCAAGGAAAGCCGATACAATAGCCCTATGCAGATCGGCCCCTACCGCATCGACCCGCCTGTCGCGCTCGCGCCGATGGCGGGCGTGACCGACAAACCGTTCCGTCAGCTGTGCAAACGGCTCGGCGCGGGCTTGGCCGTGTCCGAAATGACGACGAGCGATCCGCGTCTGTGGACGACGCGCAAATCGCTCAAGCGCATGGATCATGCCGGCGAGCCCGACCCGGTCAGCGTGCAGATCGCCGGCTACGACCCGGCGATGCTCGCCGAAGCGGCGCGCTACAACGTCGATCACGGCGCGCAGATCATCGA
>Ga0070685_10001755_pt1 | contig 11349 bp, 7 predicted proteins | sample KBSS13LmetaG_FD_65651 | JGI IMG/M metagenome (GOLD analysis project Ga0070685, IMG submission 65651) | Switchgrass rhizosphere microbial communities from Kellogg Biological Station, Michigan, USA - KBS S1-3L metaG | ecosystem: Host-associated > Plants > Roots > Rhizosphere ...
CCGATCCGAAGACGGTGACGGCGCAGAACATCAAGCCCGAATACCAGGACGAATTCATCCTCGGCTTCAGCAAGACCCTGGGCACGAACTGGGTCTACGGCGCCAAACTCACCCAGCGCATCCTGCGCACCGCCATCGACGATTACTGCGACGTGCCCGCCATCGAGAACAAGGCGGCATCGCTTGGCTACGATGTCAGCGCCACCAACAGCTGCTATTTGATCAATCCCGGCCGCGCCAACACCTTCACGGTGATCGATACCGGCGGCGCTTACCGCAGCGTGTCGCTGAGCAACGACGAGATGGGCTTCCCGCCGCTCAAGCGCAAATACTACGCGCTGGAAACGTTCCTCGAACATCCTTTCGATGGCCACTGGTACGGCAAGATCGACTACGTGTTCTCGCGCAGCTACGGCGATACCGAAGGACAGCTGCGTTCGGATATCGAGCAGACCGCGGCATCCACCAGCATCGATTGGGATTTCCCGTCGCTGATGGTCAACAGCAATGGTGCGCAAAGCAACGATCACACGCACCAGCTCAAGCTGTTCGGCTATTACCAGATCGATCCGCAATGGCAGGTGTCGGGCAATCTCTCGCTGGTTTCCGGCAACCCGCGCAATTGCCTGGGCTACTACGGCCCGAACCAGACCGATCCGGACGGTTACCACAGCTATTACCACTGGTGCGGCGGCCTTCCCTCGCCGCCCGGCACGCATCGCCTGCCGTGGAACAAGCAGCTCGATGTGGCCGCGTCGTATAGCCCGGCATTCGCCGAGCACAAGCTGGCTTTCTCGTTGAGCGTGTTCAACCTGTTCAACTCGCAGGCCATTCTCAATGCGTACCCGTATTACCAGATTTCGCCCGGCACACCGGACCCGCTGTACGGCTCGGCCGTGGTCCGACAGCAGCCGCGCTATGTGCGTTTGAGCGCAACTTACGACTATTGATGCCACGGTCTTGATGCAGGCAACCCCTCGTGCCTGCGTCGGGAGGAGTGGCCGCCGAGGCCATTCCTCCCACCTTCACTCTTCACTGGAATACGCCGCCATGTTCAAGCTTCTTCGTCGCTCCCACGCCCCGTTGTTCGCGCTGTTGGTCGCCTTGCCCGTTGCCGGCTCGCACGCCGCCGAGGCGAACACGCCGCTGAGCATCGACGAAGCGTTGAAAGCTTCCGCCGAACAGCATCGGCCGGTGCTGGTCGATTTTCAGGCCGTGTGGTGTTACTCGTGCTACTACATGGCCAGCCATGTATTGAGCGGACCCGAATGGGATGCCGTGCAACGCAAGGCCATCGTGGTCGAAGCGGACGCCGACTCGCCGGACGGCCAAACGTGGATGAAGAAGCTCAACGCTTCGTTTCTGCCCAGCTATGTGGTGCTCGATCAACACGGCAATGAGCTGGGTCGCATTTCGGCGGAACAGCCGCGCGACAAGTTCTATCCGAAGATCAATGCCATTCTGGCTACCGGCGATACGCTGGAGGGCTTCAAGAAAAAGGCCGCCAACGGTGCGCCCGATGCCATCGCCGATGTGCTGGAGGCTTATCAGGCGCGCTCCGAAGGCAGCGAAGGCCAGGCATGGTTCGCCACCCTGCCCGCGGCACAGCAGCAAAACGCGCACAAGCTGACGCGCGTAAATATTGCCCTCGATCAGCTTGCGCTGGCCAAGGCACGGGCAGCGAACGACAACGCCGCGATCATCGCCAGCGCGCAGAAAGTGCTGGCGCAGGACATCGGCTGCCAGCGGCCCTATGTGCTGGACAACCTGCTCGACGCCAGCGCCAAGCTGCCGGCCGCGCAACGCAAGGCCCTGCTGGCGGCGCAGCGCCAGCCGCTGGATCACTACGTCGACAGCCAGGTGTTGATCGCCACTCCCGCCTGCGCCGATCAACGCAGCGCTGTATTGGCCAGCGCCAGCCTGGACGATGCGCTGGGCGACACGGCGGCTGCGGCGGCCATCCTCGATCGCGCCATCACGCAGACGCGTCAGCGCCTGGGCAAACAGCTCGGCAGCGACCGCAACCTGGCCGACAACCTGCGCATCTATCTGTTGCGTGCCAAGCGCACCGCCGAGCTGGACGACTATCAGAAGCAGCTGATCGCGGCCTATCCGGACGATTACGTCTATGCGTACCGCTACGGCCGCAACCTGGTGGAAACCGGCAAGCCGGCGCAAGCGCTGCCTTATCTGGCGCAGGCTGCGGAGAAGGCTTATGGTGCCAATCGTCTTGCCGTAGCCCTGCAGCGAGTGAAGGCGCTCAAGGCCCTGCACCGCGACGATGAAGCGGACAAAGTGGCCAGCGATGTACTGGAAACCAATGGCCCGTGGTTCCCCAAGCAGGCCGATGCGCTGAAGGCTGCACTGAAAGCCTGAGCCGGCGGCTTAGCCGCGGCGCAGCGAGGCCGTTGCGGTGGCCGGCGCGCCGCACTGCGGCGGCCACGCTTCCTGCCCATCGATATGCCAGACGAAGAACTCGCCCGAATTCGGCTCGCCGGTGTCGCGCGAAAACAGCATGGTTTTGCCCGAGGGCGAGAACAGCGCGCCGACTTCCGTGCCGTTGACGTTGACCTCCGGGCCGAGTTTCCTGCGCGGCAGCCAGCCGTGCAGACCCAGCCGCGATTCGTAGTAGCCGCCGTCCGCATTGAGTATCATGCGCGCGCCATCGGGCGACAGCAGCGCTTCGTATTCGTCGCCCGCGGTGTTGATGGCGGGGCCTGCATTCTCTACCACCCATTGCCCTGGCGTGCTTTCGCGAGCGCGCCAGATGTCGTTCTTGCCCAGCCCGCCGGGTCGGTTGGAGCCGAAATATAGCCACCCATCCGGAGCCAGCCGGGGGAACCATTCCGCTTCATCGGAGTTGACCGGCTCAGGCAGGCGCACCGGCGTTTTCCAGTGACCGTCGGCGTCACGGTCGGCGCGCCAGATATCCAGATCCTTGCTTTTCAGGCTGCCGCTGGAGCGCGTGGAGATGAAGTACACGCTGCGGCCGTCGGGGGTGAACCACGGATCGGCTTCCGCGCCGGGCGCCGCAAACGGTGCCGGCGAGGGCTCGCTCCAACGCTTGCCGTCGCAATGCGAACGCAGCATGCGCCAGCCGGAAAACGTCTTGGAACTGCGCACGAAATACAGCTCGCCAGTACGCGGATCGAAGGCCGGATGCGATTCGAACAGCTCGCTCGACACGCCCAGCGGCGTCCATGGCTGCACCGTGCCTGCTGGCGTGGCGGCCAGCGCAGCCAGCGGTGCCAGGGCGAGACAGAGGGCGACAACGCGAGGCTTGCTGCGCATGGGCATCGCTACGCTCGTTGAGGTGCGCCGATGGTAGCTCAGCCCATCGGCTTCACGCAGCGAAGCGCCACCGCGCCGCGCATCCGATGCGCGGCGGGCCCGGCACGCGCCCTGGCAGGCGCCCGCCTCTAGCGATGCAGCTGTTGCAGCAACTGCTCCAGTTCGTGGCGTAGCTCTCTTGCATGGGACAGCGCCGCATCGCGTTCGCGCATCACCTCCTGATGCACCGAAAGCGTCACCACGTGCATCGACAAAGTTTTCTTTCTCGCCCGATAGCGACGCGCGCGCTCCGCCGCCGACAACGCATTCGGTTTGCGCGGACGCCCGCGCGGGCGCTTGAAATTCAAGGGCAGCGCAAGCGTGCCCGGATCTCTTGGATCGACCATGGACCTCCTCCTGTTTTGCCGATATTTTACGTGACGTCACGGTAAATACAAGAAAAATCCTACGTAAAAACAGCCTTGAAGACCGCTTTCTTGATCTGAAATCGGAGAATCGACTTGTCGGCGCCAGCGCGCCCCGTGCGTTCACAGGAGCAGGAGATTCCTGTCGTTACCGTGCAATACGCTGGTCGCCGGGGACGGCTGCCGGGGCGACGGGAAAGCCAGCCACCGAGTAGAAGAAGAAAGGAAAACCGAAGATGGATTCGCTCTATGAGCTGTCATCACGGGCTATCCGCCGTTTCTACGACGCTCGCATCGACACCCCGCCCGTACTGGATATCGACACCTGCTTTCCCGATGCACGCCGCTTCCACGACGTGTGGGAAGTGATTCGCGGCGAGGCCATGGCGATACTCGAAAGCGCCCGGCCGATCCCGCGATTCCACGAGATCATGCCGGCTCAGGCCGAAATCTCGGCCACCGACGGGCGCGACTGGCGGATGTTTCTGCTCAAGGTCTACGGCCAGGACATCCGTTCGAACCAGGCGCACTGCCCATTCCTTTCCGAACTGCTGGCGGCCTGCCCCGACGTGCTGTCGGCCACGCTGTCTTTCCTTGCTCCGCACAAGCACATACCGCGTCATTGCGGCCCGTTCCGCGGCATCCTGCGTTATCAGCTGAACCTGGAAGTGCCGCTGGCCGAGGATGGCCGCCCGGGCGCGGTGCTGTGGCTGGCCGGCGAAGAACACCGTCTCGGCAGCGGCGAACAGTTGCTGTGGGATGACACGTTTCCGCACGAAGTGTGGAATCGCAGCGAGCACACGCGAGTGGCCTTGCTGCTGGATGTGCGGCGCCCGGATATGCCGCTGGATCTGCGGCTGCTGTCGGGCGTGGTGACCAGGAGCGTGGGACTGGTGGCGAAGTGGCGGGGGTTTTCGTAGGCGGCCTTTTGGGGGTTTTGCCGAGCTGCTCGGCCTCCCTCACGTCATTCCGGCGCAGGCCGGAATCCAGTAGCGACCACGTTGATTGCTCGCGGCTACCGACATCTAAGCTCATCCATATCGCGAAAATCCAGGACAGCGGCTACTGGATTCCGGCCTGCGCCGGAATGACGGTGAGGGAATGCAAGCGCGGCGGTAGACGTTTGAATCGCCCTAAGCCTTGCGCACAATCTCCTGCACTCGCGCCACCGCCGATTCGCGCTGGTCGCCCAGCTCGGTGCGCAAGCGTGGTAACGCTTCCGGGTAATGCGACTGAATAAACGCGATCAGCCCCTCGCGTACTTTGCAGCGCAGATCGAAATTGCGGCCGGAGTCGCTGGAACTGACCAGCGCACGCAACTGCATCGCGCGCTGGTCGGCATCGGTCACTTGCAGCACGCAGACGCGGCCGTCCCATTCCGCCGCCGCGCGACACAGGCGTCCCAGCTCTTCGCGCAAAGGCTCGGTGGGCACGCCGAAATCCATCCACAGGAACACCGTGCCCATCAGTTGCGCGCTGTTGCGGGTCCAGTTCTGGAACGGGTTTTCCATAAACCAGCCGAGCGGCACCACCATCCGGCGTTCGTCCCAGATGCGCACCACCACATAGGTGCCGGTGATTTCCTCGATACGGCCCCATTCGCCCTGGATGATCACCACGTCATCGAGTCGGATCGGTTGCGCCAGTGCGATCTGCAGACCGGCGATGAGATTGCCGAGCACGGGCTTGGCAGCGATGCCTAGCGCGATACCGGCCACGCCCGCCGAAGCCAGCAGACTGGTGCCTAGCTGACGTACACCGGGAATGGTCAGCAGAATCGCCGATGCGCCGAGCATCAACACCAGCACATCGGCGGTACGACGCAGCACACGCACCTGGGTCAGCATGCGGCGCGCGGCAAGATTGTCGGAGACATCGAGCGGATATTTGCGAATCGCTGCCAGTTCGAACGCGCCCAGACAGCGCAGCACCAGCCAAGTGACGGCCACCAGCAAGGCGATGATCAGCGCGTGCTGTCCCAGCACGAACGCGGGCAGCACATCGATATCCGGCAACACGCGCAGCGCGATCACCAGCATCGACAGCGGAATCAGCCACTCCATCGGCGCGCTGGCGCGTCCCAGCAGATCGGCCATCAGCGGATGCCGCCGAGCCAAACGGCGCAGCACGGCATAGGCCAGCGCCCGCAACAACACGGCAGCCACCAGCGCAACGCCGACGGCGATGGCAAAGCGCGCCCAGGGGTCGTGCTGCCACCAGAGCATCAAACTATCGAGCACGAACGATCCTATCCGCTTCCGTCATCGGCCGATCTTCGTGTCACACCCGTTAGGCACATGCCTTGCGCATGTGATCGGGCCTGGACGTAGATCAACGCGTCACTCACATCGACATCACGAGGCGAAGAACCTTCGTGCGACTTTCGAAGGAATCGGCATAGGCACCTTTGCACGCTAGCCGCTGGCCTTGCTGGGCCTGCCCATGAAACAGCCTGCGCGGCTGAGTTTGCGAACAAGCGCCGGCAAGATCATCTGGACCTTGCCGGCGTGGCCGTTGCGAGACTTATTTCGACTCTTTCTCCATCAGCGTGTCGACCAGGTTGGCGGGCACTTCCTCGTAGTGGTCGAACTCCATGGTGAAGGTGCCGCGACCGCGTGTGGCCGAGCGCAGGAAGTTGATGTAGCCGAACATTTCCGCCAGCGGCACGAAGCCCTGCACGAAGGCCTGCGTGCCCTTCTGACCCTGGTCGCTGACCGTGCCGCGGCGGCGGTTGATGTCGCCGATCACGTCGCCCAGATAGTCGGCTTCGGTGACCACTTCCAGCCGCATCACCGGCTCCAGCAGCTTGGGCTTGCTCAAGCGTTGCGCTTCGCGGAAGCACTGGCGCGTGGCGATTTCGAAGGCCAGCGCGGACGAGTCGACGTCGTGGTATTTGCCGTCGATCAAGCGCGCCTTGAAATCCACCACTTCGTAGCCGGCAATCTGGCCTTCGCGCGACTCCACTTTGACCGCGTGCTCCACCGCCGGAATGTATTCGCGCGGCACGCGGCCGCCGACGATTTCATCGGAAAACACCACGCCGCTGCCACTTTCACCCGGCTCGAAGATCATCGTCACTTCGGCGAACTGGCCCGAGCCGCCCGACTGCTTCTTGTGCGTATAGGTGTGCTCGACCGTGCGCCCGAACGCCTCGCGGAAGCTCACCTTGGGCTTGCCCATGTTGGCGTCCACGCCCAGCTCGGTGCGCATGCGATCGATGGTCACTTCCAGGTGCAGCTCGCCCATGCCCTTGAGCACGGTCTGGCCGGTTTCCTTGTCCATTTCCAGACGCAGCGAAGGATCGGCCTTGACCATCTTGTAGAGCGCCGACGACAGCTTGTCGATGTCGTTGCGGCTCTTGGGTTCCACCGAGACGCTGATCACCGGATCGGGGAAGCGCATGCGTTCGAGCAGCGCCGGATGGGCCGGATCGGACAGCGAGTCGCCGGTTTCGGTTTCCTTGAGCGAGACGAAGGCGCAGATGTCGCCCGCCCGCACCTCGTCGATTTCCTTGGTCGCATTGGCCTGCACTTCGACGATGCGACCGATGCGCTCTTTCTTGCCGCGCGTGACGTTCTGCAGCGTGTCGCCCTTCTTGATCACACCGGAATACACGCGGCAAAACGTGAGCGTGCCGAACTGGTCGTTGATCACCTTGAAGGCCAGCGCGCGTGCCGGCGCATCGTCGATCACGCCCTGCTCGCCGGTGACATGGCCGTCCTCGTCGACCAGCGCAATGCCGCCGTTTTCGCCCGGATACGGCATGTAATCGATCACGCCATCGAGCAGCTGCTGCACGCCCTTGTTGCGATACGACGAGCCGCAGAACACCGGCACCAGCTGGCCCGAGACGCAGCCCTTGCGGATGCATGCCTTCAAGGTTTCCTGGTCGAACTCGCCGGTCTCGATCAGCCGCCCGAACGCGGTATCGTCCATCGCCAGCGCATATTCCAACGTTTCCTGGCGTAATTTCTCGAGGTTGTCGACCCACACCTGATCAGCAGCGGTGGTGAATTTCACCCGGCTGGCGATCTCGTTGAGCGGCACCGTATCCCACGGGCTGTCTTTGTCGTCGCCCTTCCAGATATAGCCGACGCCGGCCACCAGATCGGCCATGCCGACGAATTCGTCGTGGCTGCCCAGCGGCACCTGGCACAGCAGCACGCTGGCGCCCAGGCGCTCACGGATGCCTTTCACGCAGTGCTCGAAGTTGGCGCCGGTACGGTCCATCTTGTTGACGTAGCACACGCGCGGCACGTTGTACTGGTCGGCCAGGCGCCAGTTGGTCTCGGTCTGCGGCTCCACGCCGGCCACGCCGTCGAACACCACCACCGCGCCATCGAGCACGCGCAGGCTGCGATTCACCTCGATGGTGAAATCGACGTGTCCCGGCGTATCGATCAAGTTGATCTGATGGCCTTTCCACTCGGTGGATACCGCCGCTGACTGGATGGTGATGCCGCGTTTGCGTTCCTGCTCGAGGTAATCGGTGGTGGTGGAGCCCTTGCCGTCCTTGGTGTCATGCACGTCGACGATCTGATGCTTCTTGCCGGTGTAATACAAGATGCGCTCGGTCGTGGTGGTCTTGCCCGCATCGATGTGCGCGATGATCCCGATGTTGCGATACAGCTCCAGCGATTTCTTGCGTGCCATGACATCCCGCCTAGATTGAGGTGCTATCGAAGCCGGACCCGCGACCTTGGTTATGGCCCGCCCAGCGCTCCGCCCGATATAGGGTCGTTCAGGCGAGCATCAATGGTGCGTGAAATCCTTTCGAATCAGTCACTAACCAGGCCGGGAGAGACAACACCGGAGCAACACCGTGTCGGACTTGGCGTTTGCCCTCTGTCACTTCTGTCACAGGACGCAGCGCCCCGTACGGAGCATGCTCATGCCGTCCGGTTATGAGCTGCAAAGCAAACTTCATTGGACAAGTTTGGACGTCTATACCGCTGTTGACTCGCACAGACAAACGCCGCTAGCCTGCCATTGCTGCATTGCGTCACCGCATTTTTAGACTGGGGAACCCATAAGATGAATAACAACACCGCCGGCCTGAAGGTCGCGCCAAGCCTTCTTGCCGTTGCACTCCTTTCGATTCTTTCGCAAGCCTCTGCCCAAGACGCCCCGCCGCCTTCCGCCGACAACGCCAAGAAACTCAGCACCGTGATCGTTACCGGCACGCGTGCCGACAACCGCACCGAGAGCAGCTCGCTCACGCCGATCGATGTGGTTTCGGCGCAGACACTCAAGCAGACCGGCACCACCGAACTCACCACCGCGTTGGCGCGGATCATTCCGTCGCTGACCTTCCCGCGCCCCTCCGCGGCGGACACCGCCGATTCGCAGCGCCCCGCGCAGTTGCGCGGCCTGTCGCCGGATCAGGTGCTGGTGCTGGTGGACGGCAAGCGCTGGCATCCGGGCGCGATCCTGTTGACCAACGGCGTGCTTGGCCGCGGTTCGCAGGCGGTGGATCTCAATACCATTCCGATCGGCGCGGTCGACCATATCGAAGTGCTGCGCGATGGCGCTTCGGCGCAATACGGTTCGGACGCCATTGCCGGCGTGATCAACGTGGTGCTGAAGAAAGGCGCGCAAGGCGGCGAAGTAGACGTCACCGGCGGCCAGTATTCGGCGGGCGACGGTCGCCAGTGGCAGGGTTCGGCCAACTTCGGCATTCCGCTCAGCGACAAGGGCTGGGTTCGCTTCACCCTGCAGGACGGCAACCAGGATTACACCAATCGCGCCGAGCCGAACCGCACGTTGCCGGCGCAGGGCACCACTCAGCGCTACGGCGATCCGGCGGTGCAAGACCACAACCTGATGTTGAACTCGCAGTTCGACATCACGCCGAACGTGCAGCTGTATGCGTTTGGCCATTACAGCGAACGCAACACCACCTCGCCGGCATTCTTCCGCAGCAATGTCAGCAGCAACTCGGTGCCTTCGCTCTATCCGAACGGCTACCTGCCGCTGGAACACGCCGACTCCACCGACCGCTCGCTGGTGCTCGGCATCCGCGGCAAAACCGAGGGCGGCTGGCGCTGGGACGTGAGCGGCAACTACGGCGGCAACCGCGTCTCCTATGCCACCCAAGACAGCGTGAATCGTGCCTACCTGCACGATTTCGGCTATAGCCCCACCGAATTCCACGACGGCATTCTCAACGCCTCGCAGCAATCGTTCGACGTGGACATCGCCAAGGAATTCTCCACCAGCTGGCTGCCCAATCCGGTGACGCTGGCGTTCGGTGCGGAGTATCTGCGCCAGACTTATCAGATCGACGCGGGCGACCTCACCTCCTGGTATACCGGCACCTCGGGTACCGCTGGCGGCGCGCAGGGTTTCGGCGGCTATCAGCCCACCGATGCCGGCTCGTACAGCCGCCACGACGTGGCCGAATACATCAGCCTGGAATCGAACCTGACCGATCGCTTGGGTGGTTCGGTGTCGTTGCGCCATGAGGATTACAGCGACTTCGGCAACACCACCTCGGGCGCGCTGGCCGGCCGCTTCGACTTCACCGATCGCTTCGCCTTGCGCGGCAGCGCGTCCACCGGCTTCCGCGCGCCGTCGCTGGCGCAGCAGCACTACTCGTATACCTCGTCGCTGTACTACGGCGCGGGCAACTCGCTGCAACTGCCGCCGGGCATCTATAACACCGGCCTGGTGCCGGTGAACAGCCAGATCGGCAGCCTCCTCGGCGCGCAGGCGCTGGAGCCGGAGAAGTCGCGCAACTACACCCTGGGCGCGGTGTGGAATCCGCTCGATGCGTTGAACCTGAGTCTGGATGTCTATCAGATCACCATCAACAACCGCATCACCCTCTCCAGCAATCTGGCCACCACTTCGCCGGCGGTGCAGGCGTATCTGGCGGCCAATGGCGTGGCCAACCTCAACTACAGCGGCGTCGCCTACTTCACCAATGCGGTGGATACGCGCACGCGCGGCGTGGACTTGGTGGCCAGTTATCTCAGCGACTTCGGCTCGGCCGGCTCGTTGCAGAGCACGCTGAGCTACAACTACAACAAGAACAAAGTCACCGACATCAAGGCCAATCCGGCCGTGCTCGACCAGCTCGGGGTCAACCTCAAGCGCATCGACCGCCGCGACCAGTTCGGTCTGCTCGCCGATACCACGCCACGCAGCAAGCTGATCCTCAACGAGGTCTACAACCTCAGCCATTGGAGCTTCAACGGCACGCTGACCCGCTACGGCAGCTTCGTCTCGTACAACTCCACCACGGCCACGCTGGACCAGACTTTCGGCGCCAAGTGGATCCTGGATCTGGCGGTGAACTACAACCTCGACCGCTGGACCTTCACCGTCGGCGGCGACAACGTGCTCAACACCTATCCCGACCGCGTCATCCACGCCAACGACAACAACGGCACCATGCCATACACGGTGTTCTCGCCGTTCGGCTTCAACGGCGCCTATGTCTACGGCAAGGTGGCTTACCGCTGGTAAGCCACGCCGCGCCGGTGCGGTCTGCCGCACCGGCGCGGCGCTTTTTCACCGGGCAGCAACGAGCCCTGTGCGATAGCTAGGCGCTATTCCACGCTAGGGAATCGCCGCCATGGCCGAGCCGTCGCACCTCAGTCCCGAGTTCATCGCGCAACAGCGCCAACGCCTGGAAGACCTGCGCAAGCAG
>Ga0070685_10001756_pt1 | contig 11347 bp, 9 predicted proteins | sample KBSS13LmetaG_FD_65651 | JGI IMG/M metagenome (GOLD analysis project Ga0070685, IMG submission 65651) | Switchgrass rhizosphere microbial communities from Kellogg Biological Station, Michigan, USA - KBS S1-3L metaG | ecosystem: Host-associated > Plants > Roots > Rhizosphere ...
GCTCCGGCGTCAGCACGGCGCTCGGGGCCTCCTCGATGAGCTTCTGGTGATTGCGTTGCACCGAGCACTCGCGCTCGCCCATGTGCACGACGCTCCCCTTCCCGTCGCCGAAGAGCTGGATCTCGATGTGACGGGGCTGGGTGATGTATTTCTCGAGATACACCGACGAATCGTTGAACGCCGCGCCCGCCTCGGCCTGGGCGATGCCGAAACCCTGGCGCAGGATCTTCTCGTCCCAGGCGATGCGCATGCCGCGCCCGCCGCCGCCGGCCGCCGCTTTCACGATCACCGGGAAACCGATCTCGCGCGCGATACCGATCGCCTCGTCGACGTCGTTCAGAACGCCGTCGCTGCCGGGCACCATGGGCAGCCCGGCCGCCTTCATCGTGCGCTTGGCCTCGGCCTTGTCGCCCATGCGGCGGATCATCTCGGGGCTCGGGCCGATGAACGTGAAGTTGCACGACTCGCAGACTTCGACGAAGTGCGCGTTCTCCGAGAGGAAGCCGTAGCCGGGATGGATGGCGTCGGCGCCCGTCACCTCGGCGGCGGAGATCAGCCGCGCGATGTAGTTGTAGGACTGCGCCGGCGCCGGCGGCCCGATGCACACCGATTCGTCCGCGAGGCGGACGTGCAGGCTCTCACGGTCGGCCTCGCTGAACACGGCCACGGTGGCGATGTCCAGCTCGCGGCAGGCACGGATGACCCGCAGGGCGATCTCGCCGCGGTTGGCGATCAGGACTTTCTTGAACAAGGGAGCCGGCTACTCCCGCGACATCCAGTCGCTCCCGCTCGCTCCCGGCCTCGCCGGCGCGCCCGTCGTGCTCGAGCCCTCCGCGGCCTCGATCGGCTGCCAGGTGCGGTCCGAGGTCGCGGCGATGCCCTTGAGCTTCAGCGCCAGCTCGTTCGGGTTGTTGCAGTTCCGGAGTGCTTCTTCCTCGGTGATGAGCCCCTCGCGCAGCAGCGCCAGCACGGACTGGTCGAACGTCTGCATGCCGTACTGCGTCACGCCCTCGGCGATCAACTGGTGCAGCAGCGGGACCTTCTCGGGATCCAGGATGTACTCGCGCACGGTTGGCGTGGTGATCATCACCTCGACGGCGGGGATGCGGCCGGCGCCGTCCTTGCGCGGGATCAGGCGCTGCGAGATGACCGCGCGCAGGTTCGCCGCGAGCCCCATGCGCACCTCGTCGTGCTGGTGCGGGGGGTAGAACGAGATCACGCGCTGGATGCTCTGCACCACGTCGGTGGTGTGCAGCGTGCTCATCACGACGTGCCCGGTGTCCGCGGCCATGAGCGCCGTGGACATGGTCTCGAGGTTGCGCACCTCGCCGACCAGGATGATGTCGGGATCCTGCCGCAGCACGTAGCGGAGGCCGTCCTGGAACGAAGCGGTGTCGAGCCCGACCTCGCGCTGGTGGATGAACGACAGCCGGTCGCGGTGCAGGAACTCGATCGGGTCCTCGACGGTGATGACGTTGCGCGTCGTGGTGCGGTTGATGGTGTCGATCATGGCCGCGAGGCTCGTACTCTTGCCCGAGCCGGTGCGGCCGGTGACGAGGATCAGCCCGCGCGGCGAGAACGCCAGGTCACGGATCACCGGCGGCAGCCCCAGGTCCTCGATCGAAGGCACCTCGACGGGCACGTGGCGCAGCGCCAGCGCCGGCGTGCCGCGCTGCATGAAGATGTTGGCGCGGAAGCGCGCCAGGCCGGAGACGCCGAACGCGAAGTCGATCTCGTGGTGCGACGCGAAGTGCGCGCGCTGTTCCTCGTTCAGCATCTGCTGGTAGACCTCGCGCAGCTCCTGCGAGGTGGGCGCCGGCTCGTCGAGCGTGTAGAGCACGCCGTCCACGCGCACGACCGGCGGCGTGCCTGCCTTCAAGTGCAGGTCGCTCGCGCGCGCCGCGATCATCTTCTCCAGCACGGTTCGGATGTTCATGTCGCCCTTTCTCGACGGGGCCCTCGCGCAGCCCCTGTCATCGGCCGCGGAGTGCCCCGACTGGACCTCCGTGTCACAGCGGGTCGATCAAGAAGAGCTTCTGGCCGAATTCCACGGGCTGGGCGTTGTCGACGAGGATCTGCGCCACCCGTCCCTTGGTCTCCGCCTCGATCTCGTTCATCAGCTTCATGGCTTCGATGATGCACACGGTCTGCCCCACCTCGATCACGTCCCCGACCTCGACGAACGGGTCGGCGTCCGGCGCGGGGGAGCGGTAGAACGTGCCCACCATGGGGGAGACGATCGCCTTCCCCGCCGGCGGTTCGACCGGCGCGGGCGCCGGTGCCGGCGCCGCGGGATGTGCGGCGGCCGCGGCAGGCACCGCGACGGCCGCGTGCAGCGAGCCGCCGTTCGAGGGGCTCGCGGAGATGCGCACCGAGCGGCCCCCCGAGTTCAGCTCCAGTTCGCCGATGCCGGTGCTCTGGACCAGGCTGATGAGGCGCTCGAGCTCGTGGAGCTGGAAGCCGGCGACGACGTGGTCGGCCTTCTCGGCGGGCGGGGTTTCGGCCCCGGCCGCAGCAGCCCTGGGCGGCTTGGGAGCGCTGCGGCCGGCCCGCGCGCGCTTCTTGCGCTCAGCGCCGCGCGGCATGTGCCCCCAGGCGTTCGACCAGCCCGCGCAGGGCGAGCCGATAGCTGTCCGGTCCGAACCCCGACACGCTCGCCATCACCACGCCGGACACCAGCGAGCCGTGGCGGAACGCTTCCCTTGCGTGCGGGTTCGACACGTGCACCTCGACCGTCGGGAGGCCCGCGCCCACGATCGCGTCGCGGATCGCGACGCTCGTATGCGTGAGGCCGCCCGGGTTGAAGACCACACCGTGACAGCGGCCGCGAGCCTGGTACAACGCGTCGATGAGAACGCCCTCGTGCGCGCTCTGGAGCGTCTCGATCTCGCAACCGAGCTCACCCGCTAGTGCGACGAGGCTCGCGTTCACCTCTTCCAGCGTCACGCGGCCGTAGACTTCCGGCTCGCGTGTTCCGAGCACCTGGAGGTTGGGTCCGTGCAGGATGAGGATGCGGAGCATCGGGGCCGCCTTCAGGCACGCGACGTGCTCGCCCCGGCGAAGGCCAGCGCGGCACGCACGAGTCGGGACTCCACAGCGCGCGGCACGCTAGCATCGCCTATGCGGGGCGTCAACACCCAGCGCACCTCTCCATTCGCTCGCTTCTTGTCCTGCCGCAAGGCTTTGAGCAGGCGTTCGACCCCCACACGCGGCATGCGGGCAGGCAGCCCGAGGTGGTCGAGCGCCGCCTCGAGCCGCACGTGCGACTCGGGGGCGAGGCCGGCCACGCGCACCGAGAGCCAGGCGGCGGCGCGCATGCCGATCGCCACCGCCTCGCCATGGAGCAGCCGGCGGTAGTCAAGGCTCGCTTCGATCGCGTGCCCGAGCGTGTGGCCGAAGTTGAGCGCGGTCCGGCCGCCACCCTCTCGCTCGCGCTCATCGGCGAGCACGACGCGCGCCTTGGCGCGGATTGAGCGCTCCACCGCGCCGGCAAGTGCGGCGGGCTCGCCCGAGGTGAGTGCGTCGAGCCGAGCCTCGAGCCAGTCCCAGAGCGCGCGGTCGACCGCGAACCCGGTTTTCACCACCTCGGCGAGTCCGCTCCGGCGTTGCCGCGGCGGCAGCGTCGCGAGTGTTCCGGGATCGACGAGCACGCCCGCCGGCTGGTGGAACGCGCCGACGAGGTTCTTGCCCGCCGCGAGGTCGATCGCGGTCTTGCCGCCGACGCTGGCATCGACCTGGGCGAGGACGGTCGTGGGCACCGCGACCCAGGGCACGCCGCGGAGCCACGTGGCGGCGGCGAGCCCGGCGAGATCGCCGACCACGCCGCCGCCGAGCGCGACCACGGCGCCGCCGCGGTCGAGCCGGGAGGCGGCGAACGCGTCCCAGAGCCTCGCGAGCACCGGGGCGCGCTTGGCGCCCTCGCCGCGCGGGACGCGCACGATGGCGACGGCGATCCCGTCGCGGCGGAGCGAGCGCTCGGCGGTGCCGCCATGGAGTGCGCCGACGCGGGCGTCAGTGACGAGCACCGCCTGGCGGGCGCCCGTCGTCTCGCGCACGAACGGCCCGAGCCGCGCGAGCCCGCCGCGCGCGATCCGGATGCGCGAGCGCGAGCGCACCGGCGCGAACTCGAGCAGCAGCTCCTCCCCACCCCGCGGCATCGCAGCAGCATACACGACGCTCCGCCCCACCCGAGTCGACGCTGGCCGCGGCTGTCGCAGCAGCGGCCCGCTCATCGCCGCCACCGGTCATCCGTCGCTCGGTGCCGCCGCCGACGGACCGTCAGGTACTTCTGCGATCACCTGCGAGTCACGCGTGGCGCGGGGGCAGGGATCTTCGCCTTCGGCGAAGACCCCCGCGCCACGCCGACAGGCTCGCGGCTTCGTCAACTCCCAGCCGTCCAGGACAGCACCCTGTGGCGGCGCACGGTGACGACGGTCGTTGCAGTCATGGAAGCTCGAAAGGTGCGGTACCGGCTTCGAGTGGGCGCACCTGCCAGTTCGTGGGCGGGGCGCAGGGGGTATTCGCCGAAGGCGAATAACCGTCCCCCTGCGCCCCGCGTGAGCCGCAGGCGGCCGCAGAAGTGCCAGACGAGCGAACGGTGGCGGCGCCAGGGGACGGGATACCGGTGGCGGCAACGAGCGACGCCCCGCTCGGCAGCGGAGCCGGGCGACAGCTCAACGGCGGCGGCAACGAGCGGTGGCCCGCTGCGTGAGCCGCGGAGAAAGGCCTACCGCGCAGTCGAGTCCGCGAACTCCGAACGTTCGCGCGACACGCGCGAGGGCCGGCGGTCGCGGGCGGCTTCGGCGGCCGGGCCGCCCGGGCCCGAGCCCGCGCTCGACGAGGAATCCACGCGCATCCAGCTCGGGATCGGGCTCGGAGCTTCGTCAAGGCGCGTGTGGCCCTCCTGCTTGATCTCGTCCCGCACCCAGACCAGCGAGATCTCGGCGCCCGGGCCCGCCACCGCGACCCAGCGCGCGAGCTGCTCCGAGTACTCCACGCGCTCGCCGTTGAACGCCACGATCAGGTCGCCCTTCTTGAGGCCCAGCCGCGCCGCCGGCCCGCCCGGCTGCACGGTCTCGACCAGCGCGCCGATCGGGATGCGCTCGCTCGCATCGGCGCCGGTCACGAACGCGCCGCGCGTGGAGACGCCGAACAGCCCGTGCCGCACCCGCTGATACTTCGCGAGATCATCGAGGAACGGCACGATCACGTCGATCGGGATCGCGAAGCTCATGCCACCCGGCCGGCGCTCGGCGCGCTCGCGCTGGCCCGGCTCCTCGGGGGCGCCCAGCTCGCCCTGGACCAGGCCCAGCAGCTCGCCGCGCGAGTTGAGCGCCGCGCCGCCGCTGTTGCCCGGGTGCACCTCGTTCGTGAGCTGGAGCAGGCTCGAGCCCGGCTCGTCGAAGCGCAGCGCCACCGTGCCCACCGACTGGGTCGGCGAGCCGCCGTACGAGTTCCCCATCGCGATCACCCAGTCGCCGCTCTCGCTCCGCTTGCTCGCGAGCGGCAGCGACGAGAGCTCGAGGTTCTCCGCGCGCAGCAGCGCGAGGTTGCGCACCGGATCCATGCCCACGACACGCGCCTCCACCTGGAGGTGGTTGTCGGTGATCACGAACACGTGCTCGGCGCCCAGCACCACGGTGGCCGTGGTGAGCACGCCGTTCGTGGTCACCGCCACGCCCGAGCCGACGCGATTGAGCGTGCGCCGCGGCGCGCCCGCCCGCGCGGGCGTGGACCGCTGGGCGATGACCGTGAGCACGCACGGCCGCGCGCGGCGGGCGATGCGCTCCACGTCCTGCTCGATCGCGGACAGCGTCGACTGCGCCCGCGCGGGAACCGGAGCGATCGCGGGCAGCGCCGGCGCGAGCAGCGCGAGCAGGAGCAGCGCCTTCCCGGCGCTCACACGCACGCCCCTGCCGGAGCGCGGCCGGGACGGATGATGCCCGTCACGCGCATGCACGCTCAGAACGAGATCACCGCCTGTTCACCCTGCACGCCCTTCGGCAGCCGCGACGGCGCCTGCGCGCGACCGCGGTGAAGGACGACCGGGTCGAGGATGAACTCGACGTCTTCCGAGTGGTTGAGCACGGAGTCGACGAGCGCGGACTCGGGCCGCACGTGCGCCGCCGTGGCGACGAGCCGCGGCTCGGCCACCTGCGCCTCGCGGTGCGCCAGCAGGCGCTGCACGGTCGGCGTCCCCAGCCAGGGCAGCAGCGCACTCAGCCCCACGAGCAGCAGCGCCGCCGTGGCGGTGACCTGGATCCACACCGGGCGCGCGGGAGCGATCGCGATGCGGTCCGGAACGGCCGCGGCGCGGCGCGCGGCAACGAGCGCCCGCTCCGGCAGGTCGGCCGAGGTGTCGATGCGCGGCAGCGAGCCCACCGCGTCGAGGGTGTGCGTGAACTGCTCGTACTGCTGGCGGCACGCCGGGCATCCGCCGAGGTGCGACTCGAGCCACTCGCGCTCGGCCTGCGTCACCTCGTCGTCCCAGTAAGCTCCGAACAGCCGCCGGGCCTGGTCACAACGATTCATGGAGCGTCCTGCTTTCGAAGTAGCGGTTGGAGCTTGCGCTGCAGCATGCCTCGGGCGCGGTTGATGCGTGATCGCACCGTTCCGCCCGGCAGGCCGAGCACTTCGGCGATCTCCTCGTATGCGAGTCCTTCGATGTCACGGAGCACCAACGCCAGCCGGTACTTCTCCGGCACCGTGGCGATGGCGCGCCCCACGGCACCTTGCAGCTGTTCCCGCTCCAGCCCCTGCTCCCGGTTCTCCGTGGGATCCGCGAGCTGCGGCAGGCTGTCCGACAACACCTCGGTGAGCGCGTCGAGGGAGAACCAATTCCTGCGGCGGACCCGGCGCCGGATCTCGTTCTTCGCGAGGTTCGCGGCGATCGTGAACACCCAGGTGGAGAACTTCGACCCCCGCCGATAGTTCCGCCGGTGGACGAACACGCGCACGAACACTTCCTGCGCGAGGTCGTCGACGTTCTCCCGATCGTTCAACACCCGACTGATGAGGTTGCCCACCCGGCCCTGGAACCGCCTCACGAGCTCGGTGAACGCTCGCTCGTCGTCCTCGGCCACCCGGCCCATGAGGTCCTCGTCGGAGAGGCTCACGATCTGTGGTGGAAGAGGATCTCGGTCTGGGGCCAAGCGGGACCTCACTGAGGGGTCATACCCCCGGGGGAAATGGAAGTTCCAGAACGGTCAAGCCGTTGTGGGCTCGCGGCTGCTCGGTCAGTGAAACGGCCCGGGGCTGTGGTCGGGCCCACCCAGGGCCCGCTGTCGGAGGGGGTGGGGGCGAGCGCGGCTGCGGCGGGCTGGCAACGAGCATCGTCGCACGCTCCAACTCCAGCCGTGACAAGTAGTTGTGTGGTCAGCGAACCGGCCCGGGTCAGCGCCCGGCACGCTACCTGAGCGCCTTGAGCTTGTCGGCGACGCGTTTCTCGTTCTCCCCCTCGCTCGCGACGCTCAGCTTGTACTGCTCGCGCGCCAGGTCCGGGAGCTTCAGATCGCGGTAGACATCCCCCAGGTGCTCGCGCACGACCGGGTCGCCATCGGTGAGGCGCACGGCCCGCTCCAGGTGCGTTCGCGCGCCCGTCAAGTCCCCCTGCCGGTAGAGCACCCAGCCGTAGGAGTCCACGTACGCGCCGTTCTCGGGATCGCGCTCCAGCGCGCGCTCGATCAGCTTCCGGGCCTCGGGCAGCTCGCGGTCGTGATCGGCGAGCACGTAGCCCACGAAGTTGAGCGCGGGGGGCCAGTCGGGCGCGATCTTGAGCGCGTCACGTCCCGCCGAGACGGCGCCGTCGACGTTCCCCGCGCGCTCGCGGCAGCCGCCCAGCTCGAGCGAGACGCCCGGCTCCTCCGGCGTGCGCTCGCGGAGCGCCAACCACTCGCGCTCGGCCTCCGAGTACCGGCCCACGCCCTGGAGCGCGCGCGCCAGCATCCGCCGCGGCTCGGTGGAGTCCGGCGCCAGCGCCACGCCACGTCGCGCGCGCGCGAGCGCCGAGTCGGGGAAGCCGGCTGCCGACCACGCCCGCGTGGCGAGCAGCGGTCCGGCGTCGTCCGCAGGATGCTGCACCATCCACTCGTCGGCGATGCGGCCGGCATCGCGGCCGCGGCCGTTCCTCGCCAGCACCACCACCGAACGCGCCGTGTTGTCCGGCTCGCCGGGGCTCATGGAGCGCAGGTGCGCGATCACGCGATCCGCGTCGGCGTTCTTCTTGAGCTTGAGCGCCAGGTCGGCTTCGACCTGCAACGCCTCGGGATCGTCGGGCACCGCGGCGGTCACGCGCCGCGCCTGGTCGTACGCCTCCGCGTAGCGCTGCGTGCGCGCGTACAGCGACACCAGCCGCCGGCGAGTGTTGATGTCGTCCGTGTGCACCTCGAGGTGGTGCTTGTAGAGCTCGATCGCGCCCGCCTCGTCGCCGAGGTTCTCCTTCACCCATCCCTGGAGGAACATGATGCCGGGGCGCGTCGGGTTGAGATCCACCGCGCGCTCGAGCGACGCCTCCGCACCCTTGAAGTCGCCGCGACGCGCCTGGGCCGCGGCCACCTGGAACCATGCCTCGCCGTCGTCGTCGTCCGCCCACACGAGCCGCCGCCACGCCTGCTCGGCCTCGGCGGTGCGGCCCAGGGACTCGGCCACGCGCGCCGTGGTGCGCAGCACCTCGACCTGCGTCGAGTCGATCTGGCAGGCGCGCTCGAGCGGCGCGAGCGCCTCGCTCGTGTGACCGGTGCTGAAGCGCGCCGCGCCCTGGAGCCACAGCGCCCGCCAGTCGTCCGGGTTGCGGGCCAGCGCCCGCTCCGCGAACTCGAGCGAGCGGCCGGCGTCGCCGATCTGCGCGCAGATCTGGCTGATGTGCACGAGCAGGTCCACCGAGCGCGGATCGAGCGACAGCGCGCGGTAGTACTGCCCGAGCGCCTCCGTGAGCTGGCCTGACTGTTCGAGCAGCCGTGCGTCGAGGTAGAACCGCATCGCCTCCTCGCTCGGGTAGCGACCGACGAGCGTGTCCGCGGCCGCGGCCGTCGTCTTCGCGGGCGGTGAGCTCTTGGGTGGCGCTGCGGTGCGCTTGGCCGGCTTCGGTGCAGGCGCGGCCGTTGCGGGGAGCGCGGCGAGCGCGAGCACCACGCCCAACGCGAGCGCCTGGACGCCGGCGCGCGCGCGCCTCCGGCCGGGGGCGTCGCGATGCGGGCGCGCGATCAACGGCGCCGACCGCGGCGGCCGTAGTCGGGCGTGCGCCGGCGCCCGAAGCTCTCGAGCGCCCGTTCCATCTCGTCGATCCGCGTCTCGCGCTCGCGGTCGCTCTCGGCGTCGCTCCCCTCGTCCGCCGTGACATCCACGACAGGAGGGTGCGGGGCCGCGGAGGGCCCGGTCGCGACCGGCTCCGGCGCAGGGGCCGCCTCGGCCGGCGGGTTCGGCGTCGCGAAGACATCGACGCGACGGTCCTCGGCCGCGGGTGCGGCCGGGGTACTGCCACGCTCGCGCGCCTCGCCCGGGGCGGCCGCGGCAGCATCGCGACGCCGGCCGCGGCCGAAGCTCCTCGCGCGATCCGGCCGGGCGCCCTGCGAAGCCGCGTTCGGCAACGGTCCGCTCGCGGCGGGCTCGGAGTCCGGCGCGCCCTCCTCCCACTGGGCGAGCGGCGAGCGCTCGACCGCCTCGTCCGCGAGCGACGGCTCCTCGGCCGCGACGAATCGCGACTCGCGTCGGGGCTTCGGAACCAGCTCCACGCGCGGCACCTCGAAGTCCTCTTCCGCGCCGCGCACGGGCGGTGCCAGGCGCACCGGCTCATCGTCATCGTCGAACGCTGTCCCGGAATCGGGCGCCGACCGCGGGCGATCTTCGGAAGCGGACGCGCCCTCGGCGGGCCCACGCGAACCCCGCTCGCCATGCCGCGACCGCCCGCCCCGGCGGCTGCGACGGCGACGACGGCCGCGCTCGGCAACATCGCCGCTCTCGGCGCCTTCGTCCTCCGACTCCGGCTCGGACTCGACCGGCGGCTCGGGGGCCGCGCGCCCCGCGGACTCGCGTCCGCGGCGGGGCGATGGCTCGCGGCGGGGCGCGCTCGCGTGCTCATCGCCCTCCCGCTCCTCCGGCTCCTCGGCGGCGCGGTCCTCATCGTCGCGCACCTTCCGCCGCAGGCGCTCCACCTTCTCCAGCGCGTCGCGCGCGGCGGCCTGCTCGGCCTCCTTCTTGTTGTGGCCGCGGCCCTCGCCGAGCGTGCGCTTGCCGACCATCACCTCGACCATGAAGTGCTTGGAGTGGTCGGGGCCGTACTCGCTGCGGATACGGTAGACGGGGTGCGTGCGGAACGCGTTCTGAACGTATTCCTGAAGGTGGCTCTTGTAGTTGGTGTGCCGCTTGTCCGAGGTGATGGCGTCGGACTCGGCGAGCAGGTGCTTGTGGATGAACTCGCGCGCCGGCTCGAAGCCCTGGTCCAGGTAGACCGCGCCGATCACCGACTCGAACGCGTCGGCGAGGATCGACAGCCGCTGGCGGCCGCCCGATTCCACTTCCGAGTGGCTCATGAGCACGAACCGGCCGAGGCCAATGCGCAGGGCGCGGCGCGACAGGATCGCCTTCGAGACCAGCAGCGACTTGGTCTTCGTGAGCTGGCCCTCGTGCTCGTCGGGGTGCCGCCGGTAGAGGAACTCGCTGGTCACGAGCCCCAGCACGGAGTCGCCGAGGAACTCGAGCCGTTCGTTCGACTCGCGCGGGCCCTGGCCGGTGACGCTCAGGTAGGAGCGGTGCGTGAGCGCGAGCTTCAAGAGCGTGAGGTCCTTGAACGGCAGGCCGTACTGGCGGCAGAACTCCGCCAGCACCCGCTGCTCCTGGGCGCCGAGCAGCAGCTCGCGCGAGGTCTCGGCGGGACGGGCGAACAGCCCCTTCAGCCAGCTCCAGAACGACGGGCGTTGGCTGGGCGGCGGGGCTGGCGACGCCGGGCGGATGCGCCGGCGACCGCGACCGCCGCGCCGGCGGTTGCGCGCCCTTACGAAGTTGCCCTCATCACCAGTGACACGTTGTGACCGCCGAACCCGAAAGAGTTCGACATCACGGCCTTGAGTTTCGCGTTCCGGGCCGTGTTCGGAACCAGGTCGATATCGCATTGGGGATCCGGTGTTTCGAGATTGATGGTGGGTGGCACGATCCCCCGCTGCAGGGCGAGCGCACAGATGACGGCCTCGAGGCCGCCAGCCGCGCCGAGCAGGTGTCCGGTCATGGACTTGGTGGAACCCATCCACAAGCGCCGCGCGTGGTCGCAGAAGACCGACTTCACCGCGGTCACCTCGATGGGGTCCCCGGCCGGTGTGGAGGTGCCATGGGCGTTGATGTAACCCACCTCGCCCCG
>Ga0070685_10001760_pt1 | contig 11340 bp, 10 predicted proteins | sample KBSS13LmetaG_FD_65651 | JGI IMG/M metagenome (GOLD analysis project Ga0070685, IMG submission 65651) | Switchgrass rhizosphere microbial communities from Kellogg Biological Station, Michigan, USA - KBS S1-3L metaG | ecosystem: Host-associated > Plants > Roots > Rhizosphere ...
CCAGCGCCAGCACGGCCAGCGCCGCGGCCAGCGGGCCCAGCGGCGAGCGATTGGTGGTCACGTCGTCGTCCGTGTGGTTCAGGGTTCCGCGGCGCGCCAGCACCGTCTCCTCGTGCTCCGCCCGCCGCGCCGTCGGCGCGGACGCCGCCTTGCCGGGGCTCGGCAGCGTGGCGTCGGAGAGCGCGGCGCTCCCGTCGTCGGGGAGGACGCGCACCACCACGGCGGTGTAGTTGTCGTCCGGCCCGCGCTCCTCGACCTTGCGCGTGATCGCCTCGCAGGCGGCGGCCGAGGAGCCGAGCGCCATCGCCTCGCCCAGCTCGTCGAGCCGCATCGTCTTGGTCACGCCGTCGCTGTGCAGCAGGTAGCACCACCCCGGCTTGGCGGGGATCCAGGTGGTGTCCGCCTCGCCGCCGTGGCCCACCGCGCGCATCAGCCGGTTGGCGCCCGGCGAGTCGGGGACCTCGTCCAGCGGAATCTCGCCCGCCTCCCAGCGCGCGAACGCGGGGGTGTGGTCGCGCGTCTCCAGCCGCACCGTGCCGTCGGAGGAGCGGCTGATCACCCGCACGTCGCCCACGCTGGCGACCAGCCAGCCCACGTGGCCGGCGCGGTCCTGGGTGAGCGCCATCACGCTGAGCGCGCACCCCATCCCCTCGCGCTCCGGGTCGGCGCCGGCGGTGCGCGCCACCGCCTCGTCGGCGGAGCGGACGGCGTAGCGCGCAGCGTCCAGCGAGCGGATGGGGCCGGCAGCGGTCACCGCCTCCAGCGCCGTCTCCGCCGCCATGCGCCCCGCGCGCTGCCCGCCCATCCCGTCGGCCACGGCGACCAGCCCGAGCTGCGGGAAGCGGGTCACCGTGAAGGCGTCCTGGTTCTCGGGGCGCGGCCCCTGCCCGCTGGCACCCGCCACGTCGAACACCAGCCCGTACGCCCGGATCGGCCCCGGCGATTCAACCGTCATCGCACCCGCACTCCTTCCGCTTCGGCGCGCTCCTCTTCGGGGGGCGCCAGTACGTGGGCAAGCCGATCCTCGCCGGCGCGGCGGTGGCTGATCCCCGCGATCACCCCCACCGCGAAGGCGCTGGCCAGCAGCTTGGCGCCGCCGTGCGCCGCGAAGGCCGCGGCCACGCCGGTCAGCGGGATCACCCGCATGTCGCCGAGCGCGGCCAGCCAGAAGGGGACGCCGATGAGCAGCGCCAGCCCGGTCACCAGCGTGCGCTCGAAGGCGCCCCGCTCGCGCACCGCCGCGCCCAGCAGCTCCACCAGGAATATTGTGTACACCAGCACCAGCGCCACCCCGCCGGCCCATCCCCACTGCGCCGCGATCAGGGTGAAGAAGCCGTCGTCCGCCGCGTTGGGCGCCGTCTCGCCGTGGCCGCGGCCGGGGCCGTCGCCGAGCCAGCTCCCCTCCAGCACGTTCGCATCGAAGAGCTTGATCTGGTGCAGCTTGTCGGCCCACTTCTGCTGCTCCGGCGGCGCCATCGTCGACAGGTCGCGATACGGGTTGTACGCGAGCTGGGCGCGGGTCTGCGAGCGCAGGTCGCTGTTGAACACCAGCGCCACCAGCCCCAGCCACGCCACCAGCATCAGCCCCGCCCACCAGCCGCGCCGCGTCCCCACCAGCAGCATGGCCGCGAAGCTGGTGGCCAGCACGATGGAGAGCCCCAGCTCGTGGATGATCAGGAAGGGGACGATGGGCAGCGCGCCGTACACGAAGATCCCCGCCAGCCGCCGCGGCGAGACGACGGCGCCGGGGCGCGCCAGGTTGTAGGCGTCGTCCGCCAGCACCGCGGCCCACACGGCGACCAGGATGGGGAGGATCAGCTCCCACGGCGTGGTGCCCATCACCTTGCCGCCCGAGGACATCTTCCCCAGGACGAAGAAGACGATCATGGTGGGGACGAAGATCCACCGCTTGCGGTCGCGGAACCAGCGCAGCAGCCAGGTCTGCCGGGTGATGAGGAAGTACGCCAGCAGCACCAGCAGCGGCGCCAGCATCACCGGGAAGTAGGTGATGGACTTGGCGATGAAGCCGCGCGTCTCCTGCCCCACCGCCACCTTGAACGGGTCCGGGAGCGGCGGCGGCGGGCCCTGGTAGACCACCTGCTGCCGCTCGTCGCCGTACACGCGGGCGATGGTGGAGAGGCGCGAGCGCGTGGCCTTGGCGTCGTTGGCCGCGGCGTGCGCGCCGCCGCGGGCCTGGTACGCCGGGTCGGTGAAGGCCTGGAACTGCGAAGGCCGCGACATGCAGAAGATGATGATCGGGAGCACCACGATGGGCCACGAGCCGCGGTAGCCGCTGCGCCGCAGCCCCCAGATCACCACCCCCCAGGCGACCAGCGCCAGCGCGTCGCGGATCAGCACGCCGCCCGCCCCCGGGCTGGTGCCGTGCACCGGCCACACGCCGATGATCACCGAGACGTGCGCGAGGACGTAGAAGGCGACGGAGATCAGCAGCCCCCACCAGATCGGCGTGGGGAGCACGCGTCCCGAGCTCTCCGCGCCGGGGATGTTGTGCGTCTTGAGGCGGATCTGCACCCCCACCGGCCCGCCCTCGGCCGGGGCGCCCGCGGCGCGGCGGCGGCGGAAGAGGTCGCGGAGCGCCATCACCGCCCTCCCCGTCCGCCGGCGATGGAGTCCGCCGTGCCGCCCCGGGCCGAGTCCGCGGCGGCGGCGCGCGCCTCGGCGGCGGCCTGCTGCGCCATCCAGCGGGTCATCATCGCCGCGACGGGGGCGGCGGAGCGGCCGCCCTGCCCGCCGTTCTGCAGGTAGACGACGACGCTGTAGCGCGGCCGTCCGTCCGGCGTGAACATCAGCCCCGCGAACCAGCCGTCGGGGACGTGGCCGCGGCGCACGTCCGCCGTCCCCGTCTTCCCCCCGATCCTCCACCCCGTCCCTTCGAGGATGGGGAGGGCGCGCACGCCGGTGCCCTTCTCCACCACCTCCAGCATGGCGCCCTGCAGGCGGGCGGCGGTGCCGGGCTTCATCACCGCGCGACCCTCGGGGACGTCGTCCAGCCGGTCGGCCTCCAGCGTCACCGGGAGCATCACCCCGCCGTTGCCGATGGCGGCGACGAAGCGGGAGACGCCGATCGGCGTCACGTCCACCGGGCCCTGGCCGATGGACATCTGCGCCCACTCGAAGGGGTCCCAGCGCTTCTTCACCTTCACCCGGTTGACGGGGGGCGACATCCGCCGGATCCAGGCGGCGTTGCCGGAGTTCCAGAAGTCGTTGGGGGTCTGCGGCTGCTCGTCGGTGTAGACGGCGAAGCCCAGCCGCTGCAGCCCGTCCACGAAGGCGTCCTGCCCCAGCTGCTGCCGCATCCGCAGCGACATCATGATCGCCTGCGTGTTGCAGGAGACCACGAGCATCTCGCGCGGCACCTCCAGCGAGGGGTACGCGTGGCTCTCGAAGTTGTGGATGGCGGGCGCGCGGTCGCTGACCTTGATCTCCGACGGGCAGGGCATGCGCTCGTCGGGGAGCCCCGCGTCCCACCAGAGGGCGGAGAGGGCGAGCTTGAAGACGGAGCCGGGGAGGGCGTAGCGCTTGATCCCGAAGGGCGCCTGCGAGGCCGTGCCGGTGGCCGCGTAGGCGATCAGCGCGCCGTTGCGCACGTCCTGCACGATCACCGTCCCCGGGAGCTGCATCAGCTCGAGCAGGCGGTGCGCCTCCAGGGTGGCGGGGGAGCAGAGGGTGAGCTGCTTGTCGCGCCCGGCCGGGTGCAGCTCGCCCAACTCGGCGAAATTCAGCGGCCGCCGCAGCTCCTTCGCAAAGAGCCGCTCCACCGTGTAGTCGCGCACCTCGGCGCTGTCGCCGCCGCCCACCAGGTTGGCGCCGGCCTCGCCCATGGGATAGATGCGGCTCACCTCGCCCTGGCGCACGGCGTAGCGGGCCAGGGCGTGCTCATCCGTCCCGCTGCAGTCCAGGATCCAGCCGCGCACCTCGGCGCGGTTGAGCTCCGCGAGCCGCGGGTCGCCGAAGCGGGCGTACTTCATCCGCCCGGCCTCGATGGTGTCGCGGCTCCAGAGGAGGCGCGCGTGGCCGAAGGCGTAGACCAGGGCCAGCAGCACCATCCCCAGGGAGATGCGCTGCGCCCACTGCTCGCGGCGCTCGCGGGTGGCGGCCACCAGCCAGCGGACGATCGCCAGCACCGCGCCCACGCCGATGAGGACGTAGACGCCGCGCAGGATCAGGTTGAGGAGGGTGTCGGCGACCACGTCAGTCCACACGCGCCAGGCGGAGCACCGTGTTCCCCATGCGCACCGTGTCGCCGGGCACCATCTCGCGCTCCTGGTGCGGAGTGAGCGGCTGCTCGTTCACGAAGGTGCGGTTCTTCGAGTCCAGGTCGGCCACGTACAGCCGTCCGCCGGCCGCGCGGAAGCGCGCGTGGCGGCCGCTCATGTAGCGGTCGCCCAGCGCGAACACCCCCGCCTCCGGCTTGCGCCCGAAGATGGTCTCGCCCTCCACGCGCACCGGGTCGCGCCAGCTCTCGGAGCTCACCACCTCCAGCAGCGCGCCGCGGCCGCCGGGCTGCTGCGCGCCGGGCGCGGCGAAGGGCGCCGGCTGCGCGAAGGGCGCGGCGGGGGCGCGGGGCTGCTCGGCCACCAGCGCCCGCTCGCCCGCGCCGCGCGGGAAGAGCTGGTCGGCGGGCGGCTGCGCCTCTTCCACCAGGCCGAGCGGCTTGACGAAGGCGAACTCCTTCTTGGTGTCGAGCAGGATGATCTCCACCCGGATGCCGGCGCGGGCGATGCCGTTGTCCTGCGCCCACTGCGCGGCGAAGCGGCGCAGGTGCTCGCCCTCGTCGCGGGCGAACATCCCGGCGCTCATCCCCTCGGGGACGAGGTCGGTGGACACGTAGACGCGCAGGTCGGGCGCGATGCGCCGGTCGGCGTAGCGCCTGAGGGCCTCGCGCACCCCGTCTTCCAGCTGCTGCCGGAGGGTCGGGCGGAGGAGCTTGCGGAGCGAGTTGAACATGGCCGTCCCGTTGAGCGTTCAGCGCGCGGGAGTCCGCAAGATGAGGACCGGGGGAAAGGGGAGCAAGGCGGGGCCCCTTCCGATGCTGGACGCGACGGTCCCGCGGGCGTGCAAGGCACCACGTTGCGGCGGCCGGCGAAGTTTCAACCCGCTTCGCCCGGCGGTCCCGGGAACGGGACGCGGCGTCGAGACACACACGTTTGCTTCCGGCCGCTCTCGCGGCGCGCCATCTTGGTCGCGCGAGCGCGGCACCGTCCACCCACCTTCGCGCCCGCATCCCCCTCCGCCGGAGACCGACCATGACGCACATCCGCATCCTCCGCCGTCTTCCACTCTTCGCCGGCGTGCTCGCGCTGGGCATGCTGCTCGGGCTGGCCGTGTCCGCCGGGAGCGCGCAGCGCAGGCAGCGGCACGTGGATCCGCAACCGCACATGCGCGAGGCGCTGGATGCGCTGCGCTCGGCCGAGCACCACCTGGGCGAGGCCACGGGCGACAAGGGCGGCCACCGCGTCCGCGCGATCCAGCTGGTCAACCAGGCCGAGGCCGAGGTGCAGCGCGGCATCCAGTGGGACAACACGCACCACTGAGCCGCCTCCGCCGACGCGTTCGCACGGTGCACAATCAGGCCACGGGGAACGCCGTTCTCCGTGGCCCTGTGTTCAGCGTACATCGGAACTGTGAAGTATGAGACCCGACGATCTCATCCAGTACCGCCAGGCCACGAGCGCCGACGTCGCCGCGATGGCCGCGTGCCGGTTGCCTGATGCGGACGCCGGTGCGGCGGACGAGCGAATGGCCGCCTACTTCGACGGCCTGCACCATCCACAGCAGGCGCTGCTCCCGCGCGTCGGCTACACCGCGTTCGTCGGGGACGCGTTGATCGGCTACATCGCGGGACACCTCACGCGGCGCTACGGCTATGAGGGCGAGGTGCAGTACCTGTACGTCGCGCCCGGCCATCGGAGGCGCGGCGTCGCGTCGGCGCTGCTTCGCCTGCTGGTCGGATGGTTCCAGGAGCAGGGCGTGACGAGGGTCTGCGTCAACGCCAACCCGGACAGCCCGCCTGCGGTACCGTTCTACACGAGCCAGGGCGCCTCCGCGCTCAACCGCTACTGGTATGCGTGGGAAGACGCCGGGAAGGTCCTTGCAGCCGGGGCTCGCGTTGAGTGTGAGTCGGGTGCCGCCAACCGGAAGTTCGGGCTGAGAGGTTACGGGGCGAGTTGAAACATGGCCGTCCCGTTGAGCGTTCAGCGCACGGGAACCCGTAAGATGAGGACCGGCGCGGAGGGAGCCAGGCGAGGGTGATGCTGGGCAAATGCAGTGACTTGGCTCCTCACCCGAATCCATCCGAAGACTTTTCTTCCCGATTCATCAACTATACTTCTCGTTCAGTCGATTTATATCGCGTGAAGAATATCCCGGATTGGGTTGCATTCCCATGCTGATTCGTTCCAATATTATTGGTTTTAAGTACTTGTTTTAGTCGATTGATAAAGCTAATTTGACTGCGTGTCGGATCAGCAAACCAGCCACCAAAACTTTCTTCATGAGTCGTGATTGGGAGAGCGTGTTCAACTCATGGGCTCGGCCGCTCAGCAAAACTGAGCAGACCAAGTGCGAGAACGCCGAGCGCATGATCCGCAAGGCGATCAAGGCAAGTGCAGACCTTGGTTCGCGCAATATCGAGGTTTTCACACAAGGTAGCTACCAAAATAATACGAATGTCCGCTCGGATAGTGATGTCGATATTTGCATCCGGTCCATGGATACAGTATATGTCGATTATAGCTTTGTACCCGCCATTACAGATGAAGACACTGGCTTGGTGTCGTCTAGTTATACGTACGCGGAGTTTAAGGACGAGGTGGAAGCCGCACTCAACGATTATTTTGGATCGGGTACGGTGACGCGAGGCAATAAAGCGTTTGACGTGCACGCAAATTCTTACCGGGTGGATGCTGATGTGGTTCCCGCATTTGAGCATCGTCGCTACAGCAGGGGAAACGCAGGGGCGATCTTCTATACTTCCGGTACAGAAATTCATCCAGACCGCGGCGGCAAAATCATCAACTGGCCTCAACAAAATTACGAAAACGGAGTTGAAAAAAACGAAGTTACCCAACGGAATTTTAAACGTCTAGTTCGCATAGTAAAGAACCTTCGAAACGAAATGGCCGACGAAGCAGTCGCTTCTGCGAACCCGATCCCATCGTATCTGATCGAATGCCTCGTCTGGAATGTTCCCAACGAGGGATTCAGACACTCTTCCTTTGTGCAAGACGTTAGATATGTACTAGCTCATCTCTTCAATGAAACGCGTCGCCGAGAGAGTTGTGACGAGTGGGGAGAGATAAATGAACTAAAATACCTATTTCGCCCTTCGCAGCCGTGGTCGCTACAGCAGGTCAACAAGTTTTTGGACGATGCTTGGAATTACGTCGGATTCGACTGACCTATGATCTCTAGACTTCACCTGTCAGTTCTGCTGAGCATCGCCGCAGCAATATGGGGTATCTCCCTAGTGTTGAGCGGAGGTGAGTTGGCGCTTTCCTTTATCCAACCATTCTCCTTGGTGGTTGGTATACTCGTGTTTCTGCTGTCTCAGTTCGAGCTCTGGATATGGCGTCTCCCCTTACTTCGAGGTTGGTTCGTTCAGCGCCCTAACCTACGGGGAACTTGGAGAGTGGTTCTAACGTCGAACTGGAAAGCGATCGAAAATGGACAACCTATTCCCCCGATCACCGGATACCTCGTCGTTCGGCAAACATACTCCAGTCTTAGTCTTCGACTACTAACGGCCGAATCATCTTCCGAACTGCTTGGCGCTCAAATTCTGAAAGCCGAGGATGGTACGTTTAAGATTGCAGGTGTCTATCGCAATGAGCCGAAGTTGGCCGTGCGCCACCGTAGCCCCATCCATTATGGGGGTCTGGTGCTTGTTCTGGAGGGAAATCCACCCAATGCACTTGAGGGTCATTATTGGACAGATCGCGATACAACGGGCGAAATTCGGGCAACGGAAAAAGGGAAAAAGGTGTTTCAGACATTTGATGCGGCAACCAAATTATTTGAAAACGATCGCAAAACGCTGCCTCCTAGGCCTAAAGAAGGCGATGCTGTGCACGAATCACCTTGAGTGCCACTTAAGGGGTGTCGTGTGATTTATCAAAGTCTCTTGAATCGCCGCCGACCACAATTTCCCCCGCACGCTCCATCTCTCGCGCTACGAAAGGTCATGCGCCGACCAGCTACCGCGCTCTGAAGACGATCAAACCCGGCCGCCACGCGGCACGATTCCGCGCGCTATTGTTGAGCACGGCGCCCCGCGCCGAGTTGCACTGAACCCATACCCTGCTGTCGAGGAGTCTCCATGCGTCGCCTGATTCTTGGCATTGTCTGCACGCTGGCGTGGCCTGCGGTGCTGGGTGCGCAGACACCACCGCCCGCCCGCGTCGCGCAGACGGTCGATTCGCTCGCGCAGGCGTTCGTGGCGCAGCGGGGGGCGCCGAGCGTGGCGATCGCCGTGGTGCGCGGCGGCGAGCCGATCGTCATGAAGGGGTGGGGGAAGGCAGACCTGGAGAACGACGTGCCGGCCACGGAGCACTCCGTCTACCGCATCGGGTCCGTCACCAAGCAGTTCACGTCCGCCGCCGTGATGCAGCTCGTCGAGCAGGGGAAGGTTCAGCTCACCGATTCTATCGGCGCGCACCTCCCCACGCTCCCGGCGGCGTGGCGCGGGGTGACCGTGCGGCAGCTGCTCAACCACACCTCCGGGATCCCCAGCTATACCAACATCGGCGCCGCGTGGCAGCGCCGATGGGGAGAAGAGATGAGCCCCGACAGCCTCGTCGCCCTCACCGCTTCGCTGCCGATGTGGTTCACGCCCGGCAGCGATTGGCGGTACGACAACAGCGGCTACGTGGTGCTGGGGATGCTCATCGAGAAGGTCGCCAGCCGCCCCTGGGCGGTCGACATCGAGGAGCGGTTCATCAAGCCCCTCGGCCTCACCGAGACGCTCAACTGTCTCTCGGCGCCGGTGGTGCCCCGCCGCGTGCACGGATACGTCCCGCAGCGCGCGGGATGGGTCAACGCCCCCTACCTGGCGATGACGCAGCCCTATGCGGCGGGGGCGCTCTGCTCGTCGGTGTACGACATGGCCCGGTGGAACCGCGCGCTGCACACGGGCCACGTGGTCTCTTCGGCGTCGTATGCGCTGATGACCACGCCCGATGGCGCCGCGGCCGCCGCGAAGTACGGCTTCGGCCTGGGCCGCGACTCGCTGGGCGGGCACGCGGTGATCACGCACAACGGCGGGATCCACGGATTCAGCAGCGACAACATGTGGGTGCCCGACGCCGAGCTCTCCATCACCGTGCTCACGAACTCGGGCGCGGGGCGCGCGGGGGACCTGCTGCGCCAGGTCGCGCGGGCGGCGCTCGGCGTCCCGCTGGAGGTGCGCCCGACGGTCGTGGCGCTCCCTGCCGCGGACCGGGCGCGCTACGCCGGCGTCTACGCGCTCGCCCTACCGGGAGGCACGTCAGACTTCACCGTGGTCGAGCAGGGCGACGGGCTAACCGCGCAGGTCGCTGGGCAGCGTGCGGTGCCGCTGCTGCACTACGGCAACCACACCTTCGGCGCGAGCTTCGACCCGTCGCTCCGGGTGATCTTCACCGTCGAGGGCGCGCGGGCCACCCGGGTGACGCTGGTGCAGGGCGGCGGCCGGGCCGAAGGCCCGCGGAAGTGAGTGGTTCCGCCCGGGCCTGCGAAGAAGGCGCGGCGCTGCGGGAACGGCTCCAGCACGTCTACTGGATCGGTGGCGGGAGCGGCGCGGGCAAGTCGACCATCGCTCGGCGCGTGGCGGCGCAGCACGGCCTGCGGGTCTACGCGACCGACGACGTGATGGAGGATCACGCCCGACGGAGCACGCCGGAGAATTCCCCATCGCTCCACGCGTTCATGGCCATGAGCATGGACGAGCGATGGGTGAACCGCTCCCCGGCGACGATGCTGGAAACCTTCCATTGGTTCCGGGGCGAGGGCTTCGACCTGATCGTCGAAGACCTGCTCGCCCTCCCTCGTGAGCCGGGTGTCATCGTCGAGGGGTTCCGGCTGCTGCCACGCCTGGTCGAGCCCCTCCTCTCCGTGCCTGCGCATGCCGTCTGGCTCCTCCCGACGTCCAGCTTCCGCCAGGCAGTAGTTGAGACCCGGGGAGGATCGGCGTCGGGTTTCCTCGCCAGGACCACCGACCCGGGAAGAGCCCTGCGCAACCTGCTCGAACGCGATCGGATGTTCACGGACGTCCTCCGCGCGGATACGTCGCGCCTGGACGTGCCCGCGATCGAGGTCGACGCCACGATCAACGAGGACGAGCTCACCCGGCGAGTGGCGGAGCTGTTCGGACTCTGAGCCGGAGCGGAAACACGACGCCGTACGCCCCGGCCGACATGCGGCCACGTACTGGTAGCGTACAATGAACAGGCTAGAGGGCAAAAGGCTTGCACGCTGGGTGGAATGCGATCTACGTAGCAGTACCCCAGGCAGGCATCTCTTTCTTGTTCCCGGAGGCTCCCATGTTCGATCGTTACACGAAAGCTGTCCTCACTGTAATCGCCCTCGCCCTGATCTGGATTGCTGCGAGTCTCACGCGCGTTCCCACTGCCGGTGCAACTCATCAAGCACTAACGAGCGTGCAGCAGGTAGAGATCGTGGCCGTGGGCGGCAGGCGCTTGGAGGTGAGCAATCCAACGTATACCAGCAGACCCCTGACCGCGATTCCAGTGTGGACCGTGAGACCGTGAAATAGCCCCAGATCTGAACCCGGTAGCGAGCAACGTGTTGCGCACGCTCCCGCGCGGAAGGTAGTTTTTTAGCAGACGGAATCGCGCTCCTGGTCGCCGGGGGCGCGCTCCATTCCCAGCCCACTCCTCGCATCCCCTCCCCCGAACCCGATCCCATCGTGCGAAGCATCGTCTGGCTCACCGCCGCGGCGGTGACCGTAGCCTCCTGCACGCGCAACACCGGCAGGCCCGCGGCGCCCGGTCCGCGCCCGTCCGCCGCGGCTCCGGCGGCTTCCGCTGGCAATGCATCCGCCACGGCACCCGCGGGCGCGTCCGGGCCCGCGGCTGGCTCGACCGGCGCCGCGCGCGCCACGGGGCCGAAGCCGTACCGGCAGGTGATCACCAATCGAGCCGTCACCGACTCGGGCGGCATCACGGTGCACCACGACGGCGACAAGTGGTACCTGGAGCTGCCGGACTCGCTGCTGCAGCGCGACTTCCTGATGGTGGGGCGCATCGCAGCGGTGCCGCCCAACTTCGGCGGGTTCCTGCCGGCCGGCGTGTCGGTGCAGGAGCGGCTGGTGAAGTGGGAGCG
>Ga0070685_10001766_pt1 | contig 11316 bp, 9 predicted proteins | sample KBSS13LmetaG_FD_65651 | JGI IMG/M metagenome (GOLD analysis project Ga0070685, IMG submission 65651) | Switchgrass rhizosphere microbial communities from Kellogg Biological Station, Michigan, USA - KBS S1-3L metaG | ecosystem: Host-associated > Plants > Roots > Rhizosphere ...
CTGCGGATCTGCCAGTGGCCGCGCGCCATGTGGTAGCGCGCGGCGAAGAGGAGCCGACCGCCCAGCACCGTCACCCGCCAGTCGTACCCGGTGGGGAGGAACTCCTGCGCGATGATGAGCGGCGAGCGCTCGAACATCTCCGCCGTCCGCCGCCGGAAGTCGTCGCGCGAGGCGATCTTGTGCACGGCCGCGGAGAAGGAGCCGTCGGGGAGCTTCACCACCAGGGGGAGACCCAGGGCTGCCACCTGCTCCCAGGGCGTGTTGCGGGTGACGATCAGGGTGCGCGGCGTGGGGATCCCCTCGCGGCGCAACAGCTCTTCCAGGAAGACCTTGTTGCCGCAGCGGATGATGGACTGGGGATCGTCGACCACGGGCATGTCGAGCGCCTCGGCCCGCAGCGCGAACTGGAAGGCGGGCTCGGAGACGCCGGTGAGCACGCGGATGAAGAGCGCGTCGTACTCCGGGAGCTTGCGCAGGTCGCCCAGGCCGATGCGGTGCACGTGCACGTTCATTCGCGCCGCGACGCGCTCCAGCCGGTCGATGGTCTCGGGAGACGAGGGGCTGAAGGGGTCGCCAGGGTCCACCAGCACGGCGATCGAGGCGCGCACCGTCTCGCGCGGGGTCTCGCGCCCGCGGCGGACCACCCGCTCCGGATCGGCCAGCGCGTGTACGAGCTGCGCGCGCTCTTCGGGGGTGAGATGGTGCGGCGAGTCGGCGGCCACCTGGGTGACCTTCCACTCCTCGTCTTCGTTCACGAGCTGCAGGCGGAGCACCGGCGCGGGCCACTCACGGAAGACGGCGAGCGCCGCGCGCTGGAAGCGCGGGTCTGCGCAGCGCCCCAGGTGCACCAGGGTCTCCACGTACTCGCCGGGGCGCGCCGGGCGGCATCGCCCCTTCTCGTCGCGGACCAGGGGCACGGGGAAGGAGGGGTGATCGCCGTCTTCGTCGTGCGCGGCCGCGGCGGAGGCGTGGCCCCGGACGCTCCGGGAGCGGACGCGCATCTCCGCCGCGTCGACGGTGGGGACGCCCGCCTCCTGCAGCGCGCGGAAGCGCCCGTACGGCTCCTGCAGCCCCTCGCTGGTCTCCACCGAGGGGATCGCCTGCTGCCCGCGCGCGTCGGCCAGGAGGGAGACGTAATAGCCGCGGCTGCCGTAGCGGGTGGAGCGGCAGAGGTTCACCACGGTGAGGCGCGGCTCGGCCAGGTCGCCGCCGCCCTCCAGGTAGCGGTCGGCCTCCACCACCAGCTCCGGTGGCAGGCCTTCGGCGTCGCGGAGGTCCTGCACCACCACCAGCACGCGCCTGCGGGTCACGCGGCCTCCCGCTCGGGCCAGACTTCCAGGAGCACCGCGTCGTAGGTCACGTCGCCCAGCAGGATGGCGTTGGTCAGGCGCTCCGCGTCGACGACCAGGCGGCCGTCCGTGGAGTCGGGGACGTGCTCGAAGGGGTCGCGCACCACGAGGCGCCGTCCCCACTGCTCGTAGCCGCTGATCACCACGAAGTGGCCGGTGGGCTCGCCGCGCACGTCGTCGTCCGTCGGGCGGCCGGTGGCGGTGTCCCAGCGCTCGCGGGAGTAGCGGTAGAGATAGGTGGCGCTGAGCCCCGCCAGCACCGGGTGCTCGCGGTCGATGATGGACTTGAGCAGCACCGGCGTCAGCTCGTCGAAGCAGAGCTCGCCGCCCATGTTCAGGAAGCGGATGTAGGCACCAGCCGCCTGCAGGCGCTTGGCGTCCCGGAGATACGGGAAGCGGGCGAGGATCTTCACCGCGAGATCGTCGGGGCCCAGGTGGAACCAGGTGGGGTCGAAGATGCGCAGGTCGTAGGAGTAGATCCGCGCGCGGAAGCCGCGCTTCAGCGCGGAGATGCCGAGGAAGACGGCGAGGGTGCCGCCGTCTTCGTTGCGTTCCAGCGACTCGATGACCTCGTCGAGGGGGATGTCGAGGCCGTAGAAGGAGTAGACCTTGCGCAGGCAGGTGGGCCCGCAGGTCACGTCGTCGGGCTGCAGGAAGCGCTGCACCGGCAGTTCGTGCGCGGCGCGGGCCTGCTTCGTCTTGCGGTCGTCGGCCGTCGTCGGAGTCATAGCCGACACAAGCGAAGCAACGGCCATACCAGAAACGGATCGCCTCACGCAGACAGGCGGAGACACGGAGAGAACTGCCTGTGCGGCGTTTCGTTTGTTGCGTTTCTCGGCTGTGGGGTACTAGCTTCAGGTACAGTAGAAAGGAGGGTGTGAATGGCTTATAGATACGACGGCGTGCTGGTGGACGTGCTCGATCCCGGCAAGCCGGAGATGAACTCGTCCGAAGCCGCGCGGGGAGCGGCGGCGCTCGCCCGCCTTCCCGCGGATGCCCAGTTGACCGTGAACGCGCCCGGGCTTGGTCCGGTGGCGCTGTCAGGCCGCGTGGCGCGGGTCCTTGGATCGATTCTCAACGAGGCCGCACGCGGCCGCGTCGTCGCCGTCGTAAGCACCGCGGAGGAGGTGTCAACGGGCGTCGCGGCGCGCCTGCTCGGTGTGTCGCGGCCGCACGTGGCCAAGCTCGTCGATAGCGGCGTGCTCCCTGGACGCAGGATCAGCCGTCACCGGCGCGTGCGCCTGGCGGACGTGATGGAGCTCAAGCGCACGATGGAGCGGCGGCACCGCCTGCTGGACGAGCTGGTGGAGGAGACGGAAGCGCTGGGGCTGTACGATCGGCGCGCCGCCGACTGAGCGCGTACCATGGCCCCGCCGCCTGCGCCTCTCGTCGCGGTGCTGGACGCGAACGTGCTCTATCCGCAGTTCCTCCGCGACGTGCTGCTGCGGCTGGCGGCGGCGGAGATCTTCGTTCCACGCTGGACCGAACGCATCCAGCGCGAATGGATACGGAACCTCACCCAAAATCGCCCCGACATCCCACCCGAGCGCATCGCACACGTCCGGAAGCTCATGGAGGAGGCTTTTCCCGAAGCGCTGGTGAAAGGCTACAGGAGCCACGAGAAGTTATTCCCGGGCGTCGATCGCAAGGACCGCCACGTTTCGGCGGCTGCCATGAAGGCCGGGGCGACGGTAATCGTAACCTGGAACCTCCGCGACTTCTCGCCTGACACTCTTTCGCCTCACGGAATCAGCGCCACCGATCCGGATCGCTTCATCGCCGGGCTGGCCGCGCGTGACCGGGCGACCACGTCGATGGTGCTGGAGCGGCACCGTGCGGCCCTGCGGAAGCCGCCGTGCTCGCCCGCCGAGTATCGCGTGGCGTTCGTCGCGGCCGGCCTGACGCGCGCAGCCGCGAGCATCTTCGCCTGAAAAGGCGACACGCGACCGCCATGCGAGGTGGCGGTGTCTCAGCGGGTGAGGCGCGTGGTCCAGTCCGCCAGCGCCTCCAGGAGGCGGCGGACGAAGGCGCGGGTGGGCTCGTCGGTCAGGCGGCCTTCGGCGTCGAACTTCTCGTGGGCGCGGAAGACGAGCACCTCGGGCTGCGGGAGCACGGGGGTGTCGGTGAAGACGAACGACGCCCGCAGCTGCGTCTGCGCCCGCGCGGTGCCCGTGGCGCCGGGCGAGGCGCCGAAGACGGCGGCGGGCTTCCCCGCGAGCGCCGACCTGCGTGGCGGGCGGCTGGCCCAGTCCACCGCGTTCTTCAGCACGCCGGGAACGCCGTGGTTGTACTCGGGGGTGGCGATCAGCAGCGCGTCGGCACGGCGAATGGCGTCGCGGAACGCCTCCACGGCCGGCGGCGTGCCGGCGGACTCGACGTCTTCGTTGAAGAGCGGGATCTCGCCGATGTCGAAGATCTCGATCTCCATCCCCTCCGGCGCCAGCTCCACGGCGGCGCGCAGGAGCATCCGGTTGTATGACGCGGCCCGCAGGCTTCCCGCGATGCCCAGGATACGCAGCGGGCGCGGCGTGGCGATGTCCGTCATCCTCTTCTCCTTCCTCTGGGTTTTGAATCTCACGCGGAGACGCGGAGACACGGAAAGAACCACCAGCCTCTCTTCGTGACTCTGCGTCTCTGCGTGAGACGCTTTTCCGCGGTCAGCGCAGCGGCACGAGCGCGGACTCGATCTCCTCGCGGCGGTCGGCGAGCCAGGCGGGGACGCGCAGCTCGGTGCCCAGCGTCTCGCGCGGCTCGTCGACCATGAAGCCAGGGCCGTCGGTGGCGATCTCCAGCAGCAGCCCGTCGGGGGCGTGGAAGTAGATGCTGCGGAAGTAGTCGCGGTCCATCACCGGCGACACCTGCACGCCCAGCCCCAGCAGGTGGTCGCGCCACTCGCGCTGCTGCTCCTCGTTCGCGGCGCGGAACGCCACGTGGTGTGTCTGCCCCACCCCGCCCTGCGCCACCTTCCCCCGCGGCGGGAAGCCGAAGAGGGTGAAAGAGCTGTGCGGCGCCACCGTCTGCCCGTCGTACGCAGCCCAGAACCAGTGCGGCATGTCGGGCGCGTCCTGGTTGAAGGTGCGCTTCACCAGCCGCATCCCCAGCGCCTCCTGCAAGAAGCCGTTCGCCCGCTCCACGTCGTGGGTGATGGCGGAGATGTGGTGCAGCCCCTCGAGCGCCATGTCGGGCGTGATCGCGGGGACGGGCTCGGGCCAGGTGCGCGCGTGGATCGCCCCCTCGTCGCGGTGGCCGGCCAGGTTCCCCTCCGGCGGCGCGATCACCGTCTGCCCAAGCGCGTCGGCCGGCTCGTCGAGCGCGTAGCCGGGGCCGCGGGTGGCGATCTCCAGGATCTGCCCGTCGGGGTCGGTGAAGTAGATGCTGTGGAACCAGTGGCGGTCGAACGGGCCGCTCACCGGCACGCCGGCGTCGGTGAGGCGCCGCTTCCACTTCAGCAGCCCTTCCTCGCCGGCGACGCCCATGGCCACGTGGTGCACCCCGCCCACCCCCCAGCGCCCGCGCGGCGCCTGCGGCCATTCGAAGAAGGTGAGCAGCGTCCCCGGCGAGCCCACGGGGTCGCCGAAGTACAGGTGATAGGCGCCGGGGTCGTCGAAGTTGACCGTGCGCTTCACCAGCCCCAGCCCCAGCACGTCGCGGTAGAAGCCCAGCGTGCGCTGCGCGTTCGCCGACACCATGGTCACGTGGTGCAGCCCCTGCGTCGTCAGCGGTTCCATCGTCCACCTCCGAAAGGTTTCTCACTACTGAGATATAGGCCCGCGAAAAAACGGTGCCTCACTCCGAATCGTCCGCGCTCCCGGCCGGGGCGCGGCCGACCACCGCGTGCAGCAGGCGCGTGGCCTGCCGCTTCTCCTCGGGGGCGAGCCCGGCGAGCGCCTCGCGGATCACGGCGGCGTGCTCGGGGAAGATGCGGCGCACGAGCGCCTCGCCCTCGGCCGTGAGCGCCGCCAGCCGGGCGCGCCGGTCGCCCGGGCAGTCGCGGCGCTCGACCAGGCCGCGCTTCTCCAGCCGGTCCACCAGGTAGGTGATGCCGCCGCTGGAGACCAGGATGCGGCGCTGCACCTCGCTGAGCAGCATCGGCCCCTTGTGGTAGAGCGCCTCGAGCACGCCGAACTCGGCGACCGTGAGGTCGTGGCGCGCCACGTCGGCCGCGGCGCGCGCGCTCACCGCGTTGTGCGCCCGCGCCAGCGCGATCCAGGTGCGCAGCGCGAGCGCCGTCTCTGCGTCGAAATCGTTCATCTGATTCATCTCAGAACTAAGGTAATTAGGTGCGGCCGAATCAGCAAGGGCATTTTCACACAGAGACGCAGAGCCACGGAGAGAACCGCTGCCGTTCTCTCCGTGCCTCTGCGTCTCTGCGTGATATGAGTCGTCGTTTTCAGTTCTTGGGCGATCGCCGGGCAGCCGACTTTGCCGGTTTCGCGCCTGTCTTCGGCTTTGGCGTCGCCTTCGCCGCTTTCACCGCTTTCGCCTTCGACTCGACGGGCGCTGCCGCCGCCGGCTTCGCATCTGCCTTCGGCTTTGGCATCGCCTTCGCCTTCGCTTCCGCCTCCGCGGCCTTCGCCTCTGCCGCTTCGGCCTCCGCCAGCTCCGCCTTCAGCCTCGCCAGCTTCGCCTTCGCCGTCGCCACCCTGGCTTCGGCCAACGCGATTCGGGCCTTCGTCACGGCCGCCTTGGCCCTGGCCTCCGCCTTCGCCGCCCTGGCCCTCGCCCGCGCCGCCTTCGTCTCGGGCGAGATCACCACTTCCGTGGCGTGGCGGGCCAGCAGCTTGCGGACCTGCTCCAGCGTCGCCCCGGGGTGGCGCTCCAGGAGGAGGGAGACGATGCCGGTGATGTTCGGCGCGGCGAAGCTGGTGCCGTGCTTCACCTGCTCGCTCCCGCCCAGCCAGATCACCGGCTGCTCCACTCCCCACGCCTGGCATTCCAGCGCCTCGTCGCCCAGGTGGTAGCGGTAGTCGTAGGCGGAGCCGAAGCGGCCGGCGGAGACGCCGATCACGTTCTCGAAAATGGCGGGGTAGCTCCAGTCGCTGGAGTTGTGCCCCGCGGCCACCACGATGATCCCCTGCCGGCGCGCCTTCTCGCAGGCGGCGTAGAGGGGGTGCAGCGTGCCTTCGAGCGTGGTGCCCAGGCTCAGGTTCACCACGTTCACGCCGCGCTCGATGGCGTAGAGGATCCCCGCCTGCAGCGTCCCCGGGCTGGTCTCCAGCCCGTTGCCGAACACCCGGATGGGCACCACCCGCGCGTCGGGGGCGATGCGCAGGATCTGGTGGATGCAGGCGGTGCCGTGGCCCACGCGGTCGTGGTCGTCGTCGCTGCGCACCATCGCCAGGTCGTCGCCCGGGTCCACCAGGCCGACGCCGGGGAGCACCCGCGGGTCGTCGCAGGCGCGGTCCCATCCGCTGTCGATCACCCCGACCAGGATCCCCTTGCCGGTGGGCCGCCCCAGCTCCTCGGCCACCCACGCGGGGGGCTCGAAGGGCGCGGGCGGCCCAAACCGCTCTCCCGCTTCGCTCACGTTCCCAGCTTCTCCGTCAGGTAGTTCCACAGCAGCGTGATGATGCGCCCGGAGCGGGTGATCACGTAGCCCTGCACCGAATACCCGCGGCGGAAGCGGTCCAGCCCCATCTTCTCCAGCTGCGCCCGGTCGAGCGTGGCGATCACCCGGTAGCCGCCCGCGCCGGCGGGGGGGAGGGCGCCGGGTGCGGCGCCCCCCGCGCCCGCGGCGGCCTGCGCCGCGAGCGGCTCGGGGGCGACGTAGCTGACCTTCCCGCGCAGCTGCTCGCGGTCGGACTCGTCGAAGGCGAGGAGGTCCACCTTCACCGAGTCGCCCAGATTGATCTTGTGCACGTCGCGCTCGCCCACGGAGAGGAGCACCCGCCACTCGTTCTCGTCGCCCAGCTCCACCAGCTGCTCGCCCTCGCGCACGAAGGCGCCGGGGAGGCGCTCCATCTGCTCGGTGAGCACCACGCCGTTGGTGGGGGCGCGGATGGTGAGGCGCGACAGCCGCTCGCGGGTGGCGGCGATCTGCGCCGCGAGCTGGTCCATCTGCGCGCCCAGCTTCTCGCGGTCGAAGCGCGAGAGCTCCTGCAGCCCCCCCTCGGCGCCGAAGGAGCGGATCTCCGCCTGGGCGCTGCGCACCTCGCCCACCGCCTGGTCGATCGTCACGTGGCGGCCGGGGACGTGGACGGCGAGCAGCGAGTCGGCGTTGGTGCCCAGGTCGTACTCCACCATCCGCTGGCGGAGGGTGGCGAGCGCGGCGGAGAGGCGCGCGCGCGACTGCGCGGCCCGCTCGCGGTTCTGCTCGCGCTCCAGCGGGTCGGCGGTGGCGGAGCGGCGCCGGTCGATGTCGGCCGCGTGGTACTGCGCCTCGAGCTGCGCCAGCGAGGAGGCGAGCGCCACCGTGTCGAGCCGCACCAGCACCTGCCCGGCGTGCACGGTGTCGCCCGTGCGCACCAGCACCTCGCGCACGGAGCCGCCCTCCATCGCCCGTACCGGATTGATGCGGATGGGCTCCAGCACCCCCGCCGCCTTCACGGTGACGTCCATCTTCACCACGGAGGCGACGATGAGCCCCGCCGCCGCCAGGGAGACGATGGTGAGCAGGGTGAACCCCACCGCGCGCCGCACGAACGACGCGCCGGGCTGCCCCTCGTGCGGGAGGTCGGGGAGGCGCAGCGGGATGACGCCGCGGTCCTTGTCGGGCTTGAAAGCGGGAAGGGCCATGGGTCAGACCTGGGGAACGGCGCGCAGCAGGCGACCCTCGTCGGGGCCGGCGCCGCCGTGCAGCAGGCGGTACACCTCGCAGTCGCGCATCAGCTCGGCGTGCGTGCCCACGCCGGCCACGCGTCCGCCCTCGATCACGCAGATCTGGTCCGCCAGCGCGGCCGTCTGCACCCGGTGGGTCACGAAGATCACCGTCTTTTCCTCCACCCGCGCGAAGAGGTCGCGCAGGATCTCGGTCTCGGTCTGCATGTCTACGTTGCTGGTGGCCTCGTCGAGGAGGAGCACCGGGGTGTCGCGCACCAGCGCGCGGGCGATGGCCATGCGCTGGCGCTGCCCGCCGGAGAGGGTGGCGCCCCACTCGGCCACGTTGGTCTCGTAGCCGTCGGGGAGGCTGGCGATCAGCCCGTCGAGCCGGCAGAGGCGCACCGCGTCGTCCACGGCCTCGTGCGTGGGGTTCTCGGTGCCGAGGGTGAGGTTCTCCCACACCGTTCCCTGCATCAGCGCGAACTCCTGCCAGACCACCGACACCTGGCGGCGGAGGTCGGACAGGGAGAAGGAGGTGACGGGGGTGCCGTCGACGAACACCTGCCCGGCGTCGGGCTCCTCCATGCGGGTGACCAGGCGCAGCAGGCTGCTCTTCCCCGCGCCGCTGGGCCCCACCACGGCGGTCACGGTGCCGCGGGGGAAGTGCAGGTTCACGTCGTGCAGCACCCGCTTCTCGGCGCTGTACCCGAAGCCCAGGTCGCGCAGCCGCACGTCGCCCTCGATCCGGTGCGAGATGGGGCCGGGGGCCTCGTAGGCGCCGGCGGGGTCCTGCTCCACGGGGCTGTCCAGGTACTCGAACATGCGCCCCAGGTTCACCGCCGTCTGCTGGAAGTCGCTGAAGAGCCCGGTGATCTGCTGCAGCGGGTTGTAGAGGTAGCCGTTGTACGCGGTGAAGGCGATGTAGGTGCCCAGCGTCATCTCGCCCTTCACGATGAGCGTCCAGGCGTACCAGGTGAAGACGGCGGTGCCGAGCGCGCGGACCACGGCGTTGAGCGTGCCGAACACCTGGCTGAGCCCCCCCGCCTTGAGCTGCACCTGCAGCGCCGTCTGGATCTGGTCGCGGGCGCGCTCGTAGACGCTGTGCTCCAGCGACATCGCCTTCAGGGTGCGGATGTGGCTCAGCACCTCGACCTGGAAGGCGCCCAGGTCGGCGTAGGCCTCGGCGCTCTTCTTCCAGAAGCGCCGCAGCAGCCGCGCCGAGGCGGTGGTGATGAGAACCGTGAGCGGAATGGTGATCAGCGAGACGATCGCCAGCTTCCACTGCAGCACGAAGAGGAAGGGGGGCACCAGCAGCAGGTACACCCCGTTCACGAACAGCGTCTCGAAGACGCGCGACACGCTGCCCAGCGAGTTGCGCACGTCGGCGAAGCGGCTGAGGATCTCGCCCACGCGGTGCTCGTCGAAGAAGCGCGTGCGCAGGTGCTGCAGGTGGTTGAAGAAGAGGAGGCTGGTGGCGTTGGACAGGTGCGAGGTGGTGTAGCTGGTGAAGTAGCTGCGAATGGCGCCCATCACCGCCTGCGCCACCGCCACCACCAGGATCCCCGCCACCAGCACCTGCATGAGGGTGATGTTGCGGGTGGGGTACACCTCGTCGATCAGCAGCTTGGAGAGGTACGGGGTGACCATCCCGAACAACCCGAGCACCAGCCCGAGCAGCATCCCCTTGATGAGCGGCCCCCAGTAGCCGCGAATGAGCCGCAGCAGCCGCAGGAACTGCTGGAACGCCTCGCGCAGCGGGGGGATCTCGGCCGGCTGGACTGGGGGCATCGGGTTTACGTTTGCAGGAAGACTCGGAAAACGCAGATTTCAAAGATAACAGCGAATCGCAGATCCGGCGATGGGAAGTATCGTCGCAAGATGAAATGGATGTTATTTCTCACGGCGGACACGGAGACACGAGGTCACGGAGAGTTCCTCCGCGACCTCTCGACCTCCGTGAGAACTATTCCCCGTACGGGACCCAGATGTTCTTGACGTGCGTGGCCTCGCGGAGGAACTCGGGGCCCTCGCCCTGTTCCGGGTCCAGCCAGTCGCGCCCGCGGCCGTAGCTCACCCAGGTGCGCTTCATGTTCCCGGCCGAGAGGCGCTCCACCAGCTCGCTCCCCTCCGCCCCGCCGAAGTACCACATGCTGTCCACGTCGTCGTGCGCGGCCAGCGTCTGGGTGAGCTCGTCGCGCTTCCCGGTGACGATGTTCACCACGCCGCCGGGGACGTCGCTGGTGTCGAGCACCTGGTAGAAGTCGGTCGCCGCCAGCGGCCAGCGCTCGGAGGGGGCCACGATCACCGTGTTCCCCACGGCGATGGCGGGGGCGACGAGGGAGACGAAGCCGAGCAGCGGCGCCTCGTCGGGGCAGGCGATCCCCATCACCCCGATCGGCTCCCTCATGGCGATGGTGACCATGCGCACCGGGGTGTGGTGCACGTCGCCGTCCCACTTGTCGGCCCAGGCGGCGTAGGTGTAGAGGCGGCGGATGGTGGCGTCGACCTCGGCCGCGGCGCCGGCCTCGTCGCCCGTCATCGAGGCGAGGCGGCGGGCGAACTCGTCGGTGCGCGCGGCGAGGTTCTCGGCGAGGTAGTAGAGCACCTGCGCCCGGTTGTGGCCGGTCTGCTTCGCCCAGCCGGCGGCCTTGTGCGCCGCCTCCACCGCGTTGCGCACGTCCTTGCGGTTGCCGAGCGAGGCCTCGCCCAGCAGCCGCCCGCCCGCGCCGTGCACGGGGAAGGAGTACCCGCCGTCCGGCCGCGCCTGCTTGCCGCCCACGTAGAGCTTGGCCGTGCGGTCGATGGGCGGCAGCGTGGCCCCCTTCGCCTTCGAACCCGAATCCTTCGCCGCCTTCGTCCTGGCCGGCCGTCCCCCGTCCCCTGTCCCCTGTTCCCTGCCGTTCTCCTTCTGCCACCTCGGCTTCACGTACTCCCACAGCCCCTCGCGGCCGCCCTCGCGCCCGTAGCCGCTCTCCTTGTAGCCGCCGAAGCCCGAGGCCGCGTCGAAGACGTTGGTGGAGTTGATCCACACCGTCCCCGCCTGCACCTTCGGCGCGATGTCGAGCGCCAGGTTGATGCTCTCCGTCCAGACGCTGGCGGCCAGCCCGTAGGGGGTGTTGTTGGCCAGCGCCACCGCCTCGGACGGGGTGCGGAAGGTCATGGAGACGACGACGGGGCCGAAGATCTCCACCTGCGCGATGGTGGACGA
>Ga0070685_10001768_pt1 | contig 11305 bp, 11 predicted proteins | sample KBSS13LmetaG_FD_65651 | JGI IMG/M metagenome (GOLD analysis project Ga0070685, IMG submission 65651) | Switchgrass rhizosphere microbial communities from Kellogg Biological Station, Michigan, USA - KBS S1-3L metaG | ecosystem: Host-associated > Plants > Roots > Rhizosphere ...
GGCATCGTGCTGTTCCTGTCGAGCCAGGCGGGTGCTGCCGGCCGCTTCGGCCAGATCCTGATCGGCCTTGGCCTGATCATGTTCGCGCTGCAGTGGATTTCGGTGGCGGCGAAGCCGGTGGTGCAAGCGGCCGGCGTCAAGGTCATCTTCGCGTCGCTCACTGGCGACGTGCTGCTCGACATGCTCGTCGCGGCGCTGTTCACCGTCCTGTGCTATTCGAGCCTCGCCGTCGTGCTGCTCGTCGCCACGCTCGCATCGCTGCACGTGATCGCGCTGCCGGTTGCGCTCGGCCTGGTGCTGGGCGCCAATCTCGGCAGCGGCCTGCTCGGCATGCTGTCGACGCTGCGCGCGACACCCGAGGCGCGTCGCGTAACGCTCGGCAACTTCCTCTTCAAGCTGATCGGAAGCCTGCTCGCTTATCCGATGGTCGGACACCTCGAAAGCTGGATCGCCGGCATGGAGCTCGACCCCGCGCGCGAGGTGGTGCTGTTCCACCTGTTCTTCAACGTCGCGCTCGCGCTGCTGCTCGTGTTCTGGACCGAGCGGATTGCGCGCGTCGCCGAGCGGATGCTGCCGGCACGTCCCGCGTCCGAGGATCCGGCGAAACCACGACACCTCGATCCGTCGGCGCTCGACACGCCGGGTCTCGCGATCGCGTGCGCGGCGCGTGAAGCGATGCGCATCGGCGACGTCATCGAGCACATGCTCGCCGGGATGCTGACGGTGCTGAAGACGAACGACCGCACGCTGGCGCATCAGCTGCGGACCATGGACGACGTCGTCGACCAGCTGTACACGGCCGTCAAGCTCTACCTGACGCAGATCCCGCGCGAGGCGCTCGAGCAGCGCGAAGGCCGCCGCTGGGCGGACATCGTGTCGTTCGCGATCAACATGGAGCAGGTCGGCGACATCATCGAACGAATAGTGACCGACCTCGAGGACAAGAACATCGACAAGGGGCGCAACTTCTCGGAAGCCGGGATGACGGAGATCATCGACCTGCACGGGCGGCTGATCGCCAACCTGCGTCTCGGCCTGTCCGTGTTCCTGAATGCCGATCTCAAGCACGCGCAGCAGCTCCTCGCGCAGAAGGTGCTGTTCCGCGACCTCGAGCGCGCGTACGCGAACTCGCACCTCGGCCGCCTCGCCGGCAACACGGTCGAGAGCATCGAGACATCGTCACTGCACCTCGACCTGATCTCCGATTTGCGGCGGATCAACTCGCATATCTGCTCGATCGCCTATCCGATCCTCGAGGAAGCCGGCGTGCTCGCGCACACGCGACTCAAGACGCAGGAGCCCGTGGCGCAGGACAGCACCGACGGCGCGACGTGGCAGAAGCACAAGCCCAAGACAGCTTGAATCACGGCATGGCACTCACCGTCTCCGACATCTGTCTGCTGTTCGCCCGCAAGGGAGGCCGGCTCTACGAAGGCGAGCCCGTGACGCAGCTCGAACATGCGCTGCAGAGCGCCGCGCGTGCCGAAGCGGCCAACGCCGCGCCCGCGCTCGTATGTGCAGCACTCCTGCACGACCTGGGTCACCTGCTGAACGACCACGGTGAGACCCCGACGCTGCGCGGCGTCGACGACCTGCATCAGTTCGCCGCGCTGCCATTCCTGCGCGATTCGTTCGGCGACGATGTGCTCGAGCCGATCAAGCTGCACGTCGACGCGAAGCGTTACCTGTGCGCGACGCGGCCCGGCTACTACGACGCGCTGTCGCCGGACTCCAAGCGAAGCCTCGCGCTGCAGGGTGGCATCTATTCGGCGAAGGACGCGGCCGCGTTCATCACGAAGCCGTACGCGGCCGATGCGGTCAGCGTGCGCTTGTGGGACGACCTCGCAAAAGTGGCCGATGCACCGACGCCGCCGCTTGCCCACTACGTGACGATTCTCGAAGCGGCCTCGCGGCCCGCCGCCTGACGCCGCCGGCCGCACGCGGGCAGCCCCTCACGCGTGACCGGCATATTCGACGCAAGCGACATGAACGGATGGTGATGCCGGCGCAAGAACTGTCGCTCGGCATCACGCTGGCGGTACTCGGTGCCGGATTGCTGCATGCGAGCTGGAACGCGATGCTGAAAAGCGCGCCCGGCGGCGACCCGATGCTCGACACCGCGTCCGTCGTCGCGGGATCGTCCGTTTGCGCGCTCGTGCTGCTCCCCTTCGCCGGCGTGCCCGGACTGGCCGCGTGGAAGTTCATCGCCGGCTCGTCGGCCGTCCATTTCGCCTACTACATCACCCTCGCCCACGCGTACCGGACCGGCGATCTTTCGTTCGCGTACCCGTTGATGCGCGGGACGGCACCGCTGCTCGTGACGGTGCTCGGCATCGTGTTCCTGCACGAATTGCCCACGACGCATGTCGCCGCAGGCATCGTGCTGATCTGCGCCGGCATTGTCAGCATCGCGTTCGTCCGGCGCGATCGTCACCCGCCCGCTGCAGCCGCATGGGCGTTCGCCAATGCCGCGATCATCGCGGTGTACACGCTGATCGATGGTGGCGGCGCGCGCGCATCCGGTGACGCGATCGCGTATGTCACGTGGCTGATCTTCCTCGAAGGATTGCCGTTTCTCGCCTGGATCGCGTGGCGGCGCGGCCGGCCCGCGATCGCGTACGTATCGCGCGGCTGGCGCCGCGGCATGCTCGGCGGCGCGTGCAGCCTCGCCGCCTACGGCATCGTCCTGTTCGCGATGACGCGCGCGCCGATTGCGGCCGTGGCAGCGCTGCGCGAGACATCCGTGCTGTTCGCCGCACTGATAGGCGCCGTATGGCTGAAGGAAGGCCTCGGGCCGATGCGCCTCGCCGGCGCGGCAAGCGTGGTTGCCGGCGTCGCGGCGCTCAAACTGTAACGTCACGAACTTCGAGATGACCCCTCCTTCGCACGCGCGCGTCGTCATCGTCGGCGGCGGAATCGCCGGTGTTTCCGCTGCCTATCACCTGACCAAGCTCGGCATCACCGACGTCGTGCTGCTCGAGCAGGGTCGCCTGACCTGCGGAACGACGTGGCATGCGGCCGGTCTCGTCGGCCAGACGCGCGCGAATCGCAATGCAACGCGAATGAGCCGCTACGGCATCGAGCTCTACGCGTCGCTCGAGGCCGAGACGGGATTGGCGACGGGCTGGAAGCAATGCGGCAGCGTGAACGTCGCGAAGACGCCGCAACGGATGCAGCTGATGCGGCGGCAGATGGCGCGGGCGAAGAGCTTTGGCGTGGAATTCGAATGGCTGTCGCCGGACGAGGTTCGCGAACGCGTGCCGCTGCTGCGAACGGACGACCTGACCGGCGGCGTGTGGATCCCCGGCGACGGCAAGGCCAACCCGACGGACCTCACGCAGTCGCTCGCCAAGGGCGCCCGCAATCGCGGTGCGCGGATCTTCGAAGAGGTGAAGGTGACCGCGGTCAACCGTCGCAATCGCCGCGTCGCCGGTCTCGAGTGGACGGCTGGCGACGAGCGCGGCGCCATCGCCTGCGAATGCATTGTCAACTGCGCCGGCCAGTGGGCGCGCGAGTTCGGCGCGCTCGCCGATGTCGCGGTGCCGCTGCAATCGGCCGAGCACTTCTACATCGTCACGGAGCCGATTGCCGGCGTGACGCCGGCGATGCCCGTGCTTCGCGATCCTGACGGTTACATCTACTTCAAGGAGGAAGTCGGGGGCATCGTCATGGGCGGATTCGAGCCTGTCGCCAAACCCTGGAACGTCGAGCGGATTCCGGACCGATTCGAGTTCCAGCTGCTGCCGGAAGACTGGGACCAGTTCGAAGTGTTGATGCAAAACGCCCTGCACCGGATGCCGAGTCTCGAAACGGCACAGGTCAGGATGCTGCTGAACGGTCCCGAGAGTTTCACCCTCGACGGCAACTTCCTGCTCGGCGAAGCGCCCGAAGCCGGTGGCTACTACGTTTGTGCGGGCTTCAACTCCGCAGGAATCGCCAATGCCGGCGGCGCAGGCCGGCTGATCGCCGATTGGATCTCCGCGGGCGAGCCACCGTTCGACGTCTGGGACGTGGACATCCGCCGCTTCTCGCCGCTGCACGTCAATCGCCGGCACCTGGCCGATCGCACCGTCGAATCGCTGGGTCTGCACTATGCGATGCGCTGGCCGCGCGAAGAGCTCGTCACCGTGCGCCCGTTGCGCCGCTCGCCGCTCTACGACCGGCTGAAGGTGAAGGGCGCCGTGTTCGGCACCAAGCTCAACTGGGAGCGCGCCAATTATTTCCGGCCGCTCGACGCTGCGGAAGCGCCGTACACGCTCGATACACCGTTGTGGCTTCCGTGGATGCTCGACGAGCAGCGCGCCTGCCGCGAGAACGTCGTCGTGTTCGACCAGACGTCGTTCGCCAAATTCGTACTGAAGGGCCGCGACGCGCTTGCCGTGCTCGAGCGCTTGTGCGCGAACCGCGTCAACGTCGACGTCGGCCGCATCGTCTACACGGCGATGCTGAACGAGCGCGGATGCTTCGAGTCCGACATAACCATCACGCGGATCGCCCCTGACGAATTCTTCATCCTCACCGGTTCTGCACAAGCAACGCGCGACTTCACGTGGATCGAGCGACACATCGGCGCCGACCAGCACGCGGTGCTCGTCGACGTGACGAGTGCGTATTCGGTGCTGTCGGTCATGGGACCGCGCGCAGACGCCCTGCTGCAAACGCTGTCCGGCAACGACCTTTCGAAACCCGCGCTGCCCTTCTCGACGACACGGCAAATCGACGTCGGGTACGCGCGCGTGCGCGCCGCGAAGATGAGCTACGTTGGCGGCCCCGGCTACGAGATTCACGTGCCGACCGACCAGTGCGCAACGCTCTACGATGCGCTGTCCGCTGCGGGGCCCGCCTTCGGCCTGCGCGACGCCGGTTATTACACGCTCGACGCGCTGCGGATCGAAGCGGGACGTCGCGCGTGGGGCGCCGACCTGTCGCCGGACGAGACGCCGCTGGAGGCCGGGCTGTCCTATGCGGTTGCGTTGGCCAAGCCGGTCGATTTCATCGGCCGCGACGCGCTGCTGCGCCAGACCGAGCGCGGCGTGACGAAGCGTCTGGTCCAGTTGACGCTCGACGATCCGGCAGCATTTCCATGGGGCGGCGAGCCGGTGCTGATGGACAATCGCTATGTCGGCGAGCTGACGTCGGCCGGCTACAGCCGAACGTTCGGGCGCGCCGTCGCATTCGTCTACGCCCGCTCGGCCGATGCCGACACGCCGTTGACCGACGCCGCGATCGACAATGCGCGCTACGCCGTCGACATCGCCGGCACGCTGCATTCGGCAACCGTACACCGGGAGACGATTCGACCATGACCGCCGCGCATCGCGTCGTTCCGCCCGCACGCCGCGGGCGTACGCCGTCGCGCCCCGGTACCGAAACCGCGCAGGTGCAAAGCCTGACGCGCGGCCTGTCGATTCTCGAGTGCCTCGCCGGCACCGAAGGCGGATTGACGCTGACGGACATCGGCCAGCGCGTGGCGCTGCCGCCGTCGACGACGCATCGATTGCTGGCGACGCTACAGAAGATGGGCTACGTGTACCAGGCGGGCGACCTCGGCCTCTGGTACATCGGCCTGCAGGCATTCACCGTTGGCTCGAGCTTTCTGGCCAACCGCGACTTCGCGACGCAAAGCCACGCCTACATGCGCAGGCTGATGGAGCAGTCCGGCGAAACGGCAAACCTCGCGATCCTCGACGGCACCGAGGCGGTGTTCATCGATCAGGTGCAGTGCCGCGAGACGATGCGCACGATCGTCAAGCTCGGCAGCCGCGTTCCGCTGCACGCATCCGGTGTGGGAAAGGCTATCTTCGCATCGCTCCCCGACGACCAGATCGATGCGCTGCTCAAGGTCAGGGGCTTGCCGCGCATCACCGACAACACGATCACGTCGCCGGAGACGATGTGGGCGAGCATTCGTGTCATTCGCCAGCGCGGCTGGTCGTTCGACGACGAGGAACACCTGCCGGGGACGCGCTGCGTCGCGGCGCCGATCTACGACGAGCACGAGGAGCCTCTCGGCGCAATCTCGCTCGCCGGACCTTCCACACGGCTACGCGACGAGCGGATACGCCAGTTGGGACCCGTCGTCTCGCATTTCGCCGAGGAGATCACGCGCAGGCTCGGCGGTCGCTGGCCGCACCCGCATTGAAGCGCTAGCGGCGGCGTATGGCACGCCGGCGCTGCAGCGCTGCGTGGAGCGCTTCAGCGGCCGGCCATCCGCACCCAGCGTCGTGCCAGCGCGGGCTGCGGTGGCGGCGACCAACGCGCGAGCAGATCGTCCATCGCGCCAAAGTCGTTGCAGACAAGCACGGTATCGCAACCGGCGTCGAGCGCCGCGACGGCACGCGCGACGATATCGCCCGCCGAGTGCGCGCCTGCCATTTCCAGATCGTCGGAGAACACGAGACCGTCGAACGCAAGCCGTCCGCGCAGGATGTCGGTGATCCACAACCGCGAGAATCCCGCGGGCTGCGCATCGACCGCCGGGTAGACCACGTGCGCGGGCATGATCGCCGGGAGATCCTGCTGGATCAGCGCCGCGAACGGCACGATGTCCGTACGCAAAATGTCGTCGAGCGCGCGAGTGTCGATCGGAATGTCCACGTGCGAATCGGCGGAAACGTAGCCGTGTCCGGGGAAGTGTTTGCCGACACCGGCGCAGCCACCGCTCGCGAGTCCGCGCAGCAGCGCACCGGCGAGGTCGGCGACGATCACGGGATCGGCGTGGAACGCGCGATTGCCGATCACTTTGCTTGCGGCGTAGTCGAGATCGAGCACCGGCGTGAAGCTGAAGTCGACGTCGTGGGAACGCAACTCGCGGGCGATCGTCATCCCATGCTCGAAGGCGGCGGCGTTGGCCGCAACCGGATCGCTATCCCAATGCTCTCCTAACGTGCGCATCGGCGGGATCGCGGAAAATTCGCCGTCCCGAAACCGCTGCACGCGACCGCCTTCGTGGTCGACGGCGATCAGGAGCTCCGGCCGTACGGCACGGATCGACGCCGTGAGCGCGCGCAACTGCGTCGACGACGCGAAGTTGCGCGCGAACAGGATGACGCCGCCGACGCGTGGATCGGACAGGCGCGCACGATCGGCATCGGTCAGCGTCAGCTGCTCGACGCCGAGCATGATCGGTCCGCGCGGCGCGCTCATGTCGGCCACCTCATAACGGCGCGCTCCGCCGCCGCCCCCTGCGGGCCTCGGCTTCGCCCGGCGCGCTCATGCCGCCGCCCCTGCGGGCCTCGGCTTCGCCCGGCGCGCTCATGCCGCCTGCCGCATCAGCGCCTTCATCTCGCGTACGGCTTCCCGCAAGCCGACGAAAACGCTGCGCGCGACGATCGCGTGGCCGATATGGAGCTCGCGCACGCCGGGAATCGCGGCAACGGGCTGCACGTTGACGTAGTTCAGCGCGTGTCCGGCGTTGAAGCGCATACCGAGATCCCGAATCGCGCGGCCGGCCGTGCGGATGCGGTCGAGCTCGACGAGCACCGCGGTGCTTTCGGAATCGCGACCTTTCGCGTGATAGGCGTGCGCGTAAGGTCCCGTGTGAATCTCGCAGACGCGCGCGCCCGCGCGCGCCGAGGCTTCGACCTGCGGCAGTTCAGCGTCGATGAACACGGACGTCATGATTCCCGCTGCGGCCAACCGGTCGACGGCCGCCTTGATCTTCCCCTCCTGGCCCGCGACGTCGAGTCCGCCCTCCGTCGTGACTTCGGCGCGCCCCTCGGGCACGAGCATCGCCATTTCCGGGCGCAGCTGGCACGCGATGCCGACCATCTCGTCGGTGGCCGCCATCTCGAGATTCAGCTTGATATGCACGAGGTCCCGGAGACGCCGCACGTCTTCGTCCTGGATGTGTCGGCGATCCTCGCGCAGGTGCACGGTGATGCCATCCGCACCGCCGAGGTGAGCTTCGACGGCCGCCCACACCGGGTCCGGCTCGTACGTGCGCCGTGCCTGCCGCAACGTTGCAACGTGGTCGATGTTGACGCCGAGCTCGATCATGGTTTGTCACCGAAGGGGGTGGGGTGCTATCGAATTCACTTATCGTCTTCCAAGGCCGCGAGGTCCTGCACGACACGCCGGCTGAAAATGCGGCGCTCCTCGAGATAATGATCGAGCACGCCGCGCATCAACCGTTTCGCCTCCGTCGCGGTATCACTGTCAGGATACCGCTCGGTCGCGAGCGCAATCAGCGTCGTGCCGCGGACGACGGGGAACGCTGCGTGCGGCTCGGCGACCAGCCGCCGCGGTCCGCGGTCGAACGCGTAATGGTAGCGTTGCGCCGGATCGATCGGTGCGCGGGTGTCGACATCGTGGTCGAGCACGAGCGCATAACCGAGCTCGGCGAGCAGTCGTACCTCGAAGCGGCGCAGTGTCACCGCCTGCGCCGCCGGCCGAGCGTCATGGGTGAGCGCCAGCAACGTTTCAGCGTAGGCGTTCCACAGCACCGGATGCGGATCCTCGCGAGGCAGGAGCTTCAGCAGCAACTCGTTCAAGTAGAAGCCACAAAGCAATGCGGCACCACCGGGCAGCGGAAAGCCGCCTCGCCATTCGGCCTTCACGAGCGTCTTGAGCTCGGCGGTGCCCGCCCACGACAGCGTCAGCGGCTGGAACGCCTGCAAGACGCCGCGGAGCTCCGACCGCGGTCGCTTCGCACCGCGCGCGACCAGCGCCACGCGCCCGTGCTCCTCCGTGAGCGTCTCGACGATGACGCTCGTCTCGCGATACGGATACGTGTGCAGCACGAACGCCGCCTGCTCGTCGCGGCGCTCACGGAGCGTCTTCATCGCCATCGGCAGATGCGCTCCTCACCGCTCATGCCGCGACTCGTTTCGCATGCTCGCGCACTAATAGCCCAGCCTGGTCAGCATTGCGTCGCTGTCCGACCAGCCGCTCTTGACGCGAACCCAGACGTCGAGAAACACGCGACCACCGAACAGCGCCTCCATGTCGCCGCGCGCTTGCGACGCGATCGCCTTCATCCGCGCTCCGCCCTCGCCGACCAGGATCGCCCGCTGGCTCGACTTGTCGACGAGCACCGTTGCGCGGATCCGGCGCAGCTCGCCTTCGTGCTCGAAGCTTTCGATGACAACGGCGGTCGAGTACGGGATTTCGTCACCGAGTTGCCGAAAGATCTTCTCGCGGATGAATTCGGCGGCCAGGAAGCGCTCGTCGCGATCGGTGAGCTCGTCGTCCGTGTAGAGCAGCGGCCCCGGCGGCAGATACTGCGCGATCGCTTCCTTCAGCGCCGGCAGCTCGGTGCCGCGCTCGGCCGAGATCGGCACCAGCGCAGCGAACTCGCGCAACGCGGCGATCTCGGCGATGCGTGGCAGCAGTGCGCGCTTGTCCTTCAGCGTGTCGATCTTGTTCAACGCGATGATCACCGGCACTTGCGCAGGCAGCAGATCCGCGACGGCGCGATCGGCCGCCGTGAAGCGCGCTGCGTCGACGACGAACACGATGACGTCGACGTCGGCGAGCGTCTCACGAACGGCGCGGTTGAGCCGCTCGTTGAGCTTCGATGCGTGACGGGTCTGAAAGCCCGGCGTGTCGACGAACACGAACTGAACGCCGGGCTCGGTGCGTATTCCGGAAATTCGATGGCGCGTCGTCTGCGGCTTTTTCGACGTGATGCTGATACGCGCACCCACGAGCGCGTTCAGCAGGGTCGACTTGCCCACCGACGGCCGTCCGACGATCGCGACGTGACCGCAGCGCTGCCGAACGTCGGGGTCAGCCACGTGCTTGCGCGTCTCTTGCGGCAATGGCGGTGAGCGCATCGGTCGCGGCGTCCTGCTCGGCGGCGCGGCGGTTGCCGCCCGTCCCGCTTCCGACGATGGACAGCGCGGGAATGCGGCACTCGACCGAGAACACCTCCATCGGCGACTTGCCGGTGGTCGTGACGAGCGTGTATTCGGGCACCGGCAGCCGCTGCGCCTGAAGGATTTCCTGCAACTGCGTCTTGGGGTCCTTGCCGAGCGTCGACGGATTCGCGTCGTGAAGCCGTTCGCCGTAGCAGGCGAGCACAACGCGGGTGACTGCATCGAGCCCGGCGTCGAGGAAAATTGCGCCGAACACGGCCTCCATCGCGTCCGCAAGCATGGAGGCACGGTCGGGCACGCCAGCCCTCGATTCCCCTTCCCCGACGCGAAGCACGGCCGGAAGCCCGACTGTCCGCGCGACGCTCGCCAGTGCCGCTTCGTTGACGAGATGGGCGCGCATGCGAGTCAGTTTGCCTTCCGGCGTCGCGGGAAACCGGTCGTACAGAATCCGCGCGATGACGAGCCCAAGCACTGCGTCGCCGATGAACTCGAGTCGCTCGTTGTGCGGAACGCCGTAGCTGCGGTGAGTGAGCGCCTGGCGCAGCAGGCTCGGGTCGGTGAACGCGTGCTCGATCGCGATGCGCGCGGACTCGCTCACATGCGCTAGCCTCGCGTCGAGCGCGCCTCGAACTCGAGCAGAATGCTGGCGTTGCCGATCATGTGCAAAACCTTCTGCCAGGACAGCGTCGCGACGACCAGGTTGCCTTCGCGGCCAACGATCACGTCTCCGGCATTGACCGCGTCGACGTAGTCGGCGGAAAGGCGCCGATCCATCGACCGCTTGATTTCGGCGATGGTCGGGTTCTGCACCTCGAGCATGGTCTGGTCGAGCGCCTTCTGGACGGTAAAGTACTCTATGTACGAGGGCCCGACGCGAAACGCGATCAGAGCGACGGTGATGACGACGACTGTCGTGAACAGGAATCCTGTCATCGACAATCCACGCTCTTTTTGAGCCACGCTGCCCCTCCCCGTCACGCGTCAGCGGATGCCGCTGCCGACGCGCTTGAACGCAAAGGACGCGATGTCGTCCCAGTTGAACCAAATGAAGAATGCCCGGCCCCTGACGTGGTCGTCGGGCACGAAGCCCCAATAGCGGCTGTCATCGCTGTTGTCGCGGTTGTCACCCATCATGAAATAGTGACCCGCAGGCACCCGGCATTTGAAGCCGCGCTCATTGTAGTCGCAATTTTCGCGCCCGGAAAACGGCCGCACGTTGGACGGATAGACCGGCTGGGCGCTCTTGTTGACGCCGATCGTGTGCGCGCGCGACGCCTCGCCGTCGGTCTTCTCGATACTTCTTTCGAGCGTCTCGAAGCGCAGGCCTTCCAGGTAACTGTACGAAGAATCGGGCTGCTGCGGCCACGGCGTGCCGTTCACCGTCAGCGCCTTGTCGCGATATTCGACGACGTCGCCGCCGACGCCGACGACCCGCTTGATGAAATCCTGCGACGGATTCAGCGGGTAGCGGAACACGACGACGTCGC
>Ga0070685_10001770_pt1 | contig 11301 bp, 13 predicted proteins | sample KBSS13LmetaG_FD_65651 | JGI IMG/M metagenome (GOLD analysis project Ga0070685, IMG submission 65651) | Switchgrass rhizosphere microbial communities from Kellogg Biological Station, Michigan, USA - KBS S1-3L metaG | ecosystem: Host-associated > Plants > Roots > Rhizosphere ...
AGGAGAATCTATACACGGAGGCGGCGAGTGCATTTGCGCGTGCCACGGCGACAGCGCTAACTTCCGAACAACAAACTGCTGTGCCGCTGCTAGCGACAACCGACGGAGGCAGTACAGTATTGCCGACTAAAAAGGCCGCTGTCGCACGATTAGTGTATGACAAAATTCCAATGCCCAGCGATGACACACCATGGGAGGCAATTCTCGATTGGCGAGACGACGATGAAGCGAAGGCAAAGTTCGCGCGCCTTCGAGCATGGGTGAACCGCGCAAACCGGTCCGATGCCCCTGTGGGCGACATCGAAGACGATCTTGAGACGGCGCTCCACGAATATGGCACTTACATGAAGGTGCAACATGCAAAGTTGCCGACTGGTCGCTTCGAGGCTATCTGTGTAGCTGCAGCGAAGGTCCTTGAGGAGCTGCCGAGGATCAAACTGTCGCCGCTGATTGAAGCAGTTTTTCGGTTCGACAAAATCGAAGCCGAAATGACCGAGAAGGAACTGACTGCTCCTAACCGCGAGGTAGCATACTTGGTCGCAGCAAAGCGAAAGTTTTCGGCGTAGCGGCTTATGTCGGTAGCCGCTCGCGGCCGGGGAGTGCCGACGTGGCGATTGCCGGCGCACTCTTTTGCATCGGCCTAACGTTCTTGGTGTAAGCTGCACGGCCGGTCCCGCGTGCCGAAGCCGAAGCGGCGCGGCCGTTGCTGCCGAGGAGTTGCCGCGCAACGACTGGCGAACTGCAACGGCCGTGACGCCGTGACGCTGGCGATGAAGCAGGCAGCTAGGCTGCCGGGCCGAAGCCGGGCCGTGCCAGCTTCACACCAAAGTTAGGCCGCACTGTCGGTTCACACGATTTTGGGGTAGAAACCCGGTTCTGATCTTGGAACTGCGTAATAGCCGAGACTTGGAGCCCAGCTTGACTCCATCTCGTCCATGCGTTCCGGGGTGGCGAGGTGAGTGGCCACTAGTGCGGGAACTTGATTCCTATACAGACCGACAAGTACTTCATTACTCAATAGTTGTGCGGAGAGCTCCTGATAGGTCGTGCCTTGTAATTTGCGGCCAATTACATCGATGCGCTCCGGCGGATTGAAAAAACGACTTGTGCGATCCATACGCGCCTCCAGACCGCTCAATCTTACACCTACTGGTCGGTGCTCGGAGGCACGTACATACTGGCTGTAAGCCAGGTGGACAGGGCTGCGCTCACGCCTGGTCGCGCCGCCTCGTAAGCCGGAATGTCTTCATGGTTATCGGGCAACAAGCGATCACTCAACGACATCGTTCGCGTCAACCAGGCCATCTGTTGCGCCCTCATTTGCTTCAGCCACGCGGTACTCCAACGCTCAAATAACCCATTCGGGCGGTTCAACTTGAAAGGGACGCGAACGTCCAGTTGTTTCGCAACTCGCGGCTGGCCTTGCAGTGCACCCGATGGAACTATTTCGCGATTACTCCGCATGAGTAATCGATGGAAGGGTTGGGCGGGGGAAGCGTGCGGGCAACGGGATCTGCTGATGTCGGCCTAACGTCCTTGGTGTAAGCTGCGGCGGGCTTCACGTGCCGCGAACGGCGCGGCGCGACGGCCGCCGCGACTAACGAGCCCCGGCGGGAGCGATCTGCGGTCGGCGTGACGCCACGAATCTTGGGACGCGGTAGGCAGCTCGGCTGCCGAGCCGGAGACCAGCCCGCCGACAGCTTCACACCAAAGTTAGCCCGCCGAGTCAGGATCGTCCGAATCAATACTGTCAAGTAGACGTGTGAACTTGGGAAACATCTCTGTGTCGATCTTGGCCACAAAACTCTCCAAGCGGGCCGCGTCAATTGGCAGTTCCAGTTCCGCGCGCAAGGCAACGAGGGCTTTACGCAGTGTACGCTGGTATTCGATCGCATGAGTCACAGCGCTCTCGAGCAGCCGTCGTTGCGCACCGAAGTGTTCGTCCTGTAGGGCCGACAGCTTGTCATACAACTTGGTAAGGTCTTCCAGCGCTTGTGCCCAGTGGTTGGCGAGTGCCGCTCGTGCCTTCTCGACTTCAGGCGTCGCCGTTATGTTCTCTGCCTTACTGACGGTATCGCGGATCTGCTCTATCTTCGCTTTGACAGTCTCGATTTCCTCGTTTGCGGTCGTGATGCGATTATTCACCTCTTCCACGTCGAGGCGCTGCCGTAACAGCTCAAAAGCCGACGCACCTAATGCCGCATTAGCGAGGGTGAATGCCTCGATCGACTCGATCGACGCGACCGCATATAGTTTGTTTAGCCAACCGGGCTTCGTGTCCACAGCGATGATCTCGGTGACCGGCAAATTCACGTTCGTGAACTTCATGAAAAAACCTGTATTTCCGGTGACTCCTTCGGCTGCTTCCATGAAGACGTCGCGACGCAACTGCATCTTACGGTCGCGCTCTCGTTGCATGGCGTCATACTTTAGTTGTTGACGTGTCGCGACGTACGTGCCACCGAAGGCGAGAAGCGATCCAAGGAGTACGCCCCATATGCCTTCGGGTACGAGGCGAAATAGTTCGACAAGATCCATGCTGGACCAATAGTACGTCTAGCCGATTTGCAGCGAAAGACAACATTACTGGGGGGGCGGGAGCAGCGCGAAGCGCCTAACGCGGTAGGGGGCATGAGTGTGAAGGGGCGATTCATGCAGCGCCGACGGTGGAGAGCGCAGTTTGGCGTCCACGGTTCTCCGCTTCAGCGCTGCGAGGGGAAACGTCAAGCAATGCGGATTTGTCTTGCCGAAAATCAGAAGAACGCGGAGCGTCGGCGCCATCGTCGGGCTAACGGATCACACGCTAAGCTGTGCGGCCGGTCTCGCGTGCCGAAGCCGTAGCGGCGCGGCGGTTGCCGCGAATGACGTTCGGAGAACCGAGTCGCGAACTGCAACCGCCGCGACGCCACCGCGCTTGCGACAACGGAGGCAGCTCGGCTGCCGGGCCGAAAGCCGGGCCGCACCAGCTTCAGCGTGAAGTTAGGCCGCAACGTCACGGTCGTAACGGCGGGGTCGCATCAATTATGTCTCGGTGACCTCGCAATTATCATAAACACAGGTGAAATGATGACTGCAGTAATAACCATGGGAATTAGGCCTAGAAACAAATGGCTAGGTAAGAAGATCACCAGCCAGGCGGGCGCCGGCGCGGCACCGTGCCCCGCTATGATGCTCGGCGCAAACACAAACCCGGCGAATGCGCTTTGCAGCACGACCCGCAGGCCACGACTCGAAACACGGGCAAGCAGGACAAATCCCGCCGCCGCCATCACAAACCATCCAACGATGGCAAGTGCAACGCCACCAGCTGGTAAATTTGTGATTCTTGCCAAAGCAAGTCCTGCCGGCACGCCAACAGCGATTCCCACAACGGCGCTCCAGCCGATCCACTCATATGACGTTTTCACGCACGTGCCTCCTATGTTACCTCCGAAGCGTTCAGCCCTTTTCGTACCTGTCGACTAGTCGTTCACGCCAGAGAGGTTGCGACCCTGACATATAACGACTACCATCACTCGTCGAACGATCTATTGTAGCTTCACTCACCATTTATGCGTGACGACCAAGTTCGCGTCGAGATGCTACGCCACATCTGTACATGCGCACCCCTCCCTCCCTCACGATTACAGCGCCTTCTACGCACGAAGCGATGATGCCTCTTTGCAGGACCCTACACGATGGAAATGTTGCGAACTACTAGAGCGCTGGTGATTCGTAGTCTCTCCTACTGGCGCATTATCACATCAGCGTCGCCAGCTTGCATACCTGACTCACTATATGCGACGTCGATAGTAGATCTTGGAACGCTACGGCCTCCTGCAAGGTTCCGAGGAATGACGACGGCTTCTCCACGTCGCAACAACATCCGCACCATGAGCCGAGGCACACGGAGCCACCGCTCGCCAGTGACGCGTATCGCGGTTTTCGTCTGTAAAATGGCATTCGGCACCTTCGTGTCGGCCTAACGTCCTCGGTGTAAGCTGCACGGCCGGTCCCGCGTGCCGAAGCCGAAGCGGCGCGGCGGTTGCCGCGAATGACGTTCGAAGAACCGAGTCGAGAACTGCAACCGCCGTGACGCCGTCACGCTTGCGATAACGCAGGCAGCTCGGCTGCCGGGCCGAAGCCGGGCCGTGCCAGCTTCACACCAAAGTTAGGCGCCCGGTCGCAGAAGTGCACCGATGGCTTGTAGCAATCCGGCGGTCCGTTCGATGTCCGCAAGCCATCGTTCAGCCATTCGCGCGACACGCTCGTCCTGCACGAGATAGTGCCAGTCAAGGCGCTGCGCGATATACGCCGCCTTCCTGACCTCGTCACGAGCCTGCTGTATGTCTTCCGACTTTGGAAGTCCTTTCGTCTCGGCATCAAAACTGGCTACCAGGCGCTCAAAGCGATTCCCCTCTACGCGAGGTATCTCCTTGCGGCGCAACTTTACTGCCATCTGTTCTAGCGTTGAGCCAAGGCTGTCGAAATATGCAGCCGCCTTCTTGTTGCGCCTATCCTTCTCTCCGCGAAGACGTGCGAGAAGCTTTGCTAAGCTATCGGCGAGCTTGCCTATTGCTAGAAACTCCGAACCGGCCAACATCGCGTCGCCTCCTGTTGTCTTCCCGCCGCGCGGAGGTGTTGGATTCTAGAATCGTGCCGCGCTTGAACCGGCGCTGCAGGTGCGCTACTTGGGCTCGTCGTTTGGCCATTGACTTTAGATCGGCGATCGACGGCTCACTTCTCACGCTTCACAGGACCTCGGCTACCGTTGTCGCAGCGCCTGGAACACCTTAAGCCGCTCTGCGCGCAACAGCTCGACCGCTTCTCGCGTGTAGTCGCCTCCGACCCGCTTAGTGCCCCTTGCTCGAGCCTCTGCGTCGAGCTGTTTGGAAAGTATCAGAACGTTTGAGACCAAGATCATCGCGAGGGTGTCGTCGATTTCCGCAGCCATTCTGCCTCCTATGAGCACAAGCGTAGCACCAAGCCAGCGCATCAGAAATGGCAGGCGGTCTCTTGAGAATTGACACCCCCTCATCACCGCCGCCCCTCGGTGCGCCTAACGTCCTTGGTGTAAGCTGCACGGCCGGTCCCGCGTGCCGAAGCCGGAGCGGCGCGGTGGTTGCCGCCGAGGAGTTGCCGAGCCGCGACTGGCGAACTGCAACCACCGTGACGCCGTCACGGTGGCGACAACGTAGGCAGCTCGGCTGCCGGGCCGAAGCCGGGCCGTGCCAGCTTCACACCAAAGTTGGGCTGCGGTCGCTCTCAGAGGCTGCCAAAGAACCTTCGGACAGAATCTTCGATGGATCGTATGCTCGTGCGGCTCTTGAGTGCCGCATAAATATCCCCACCAAGATCCGCGGGCATCTTGGCGCCAGCTTCACGAACGATCAGAACGCGACCTTTCCCCTTTGCGCTGACGAAATAGCCGGCTTCGAAGACGACATTATCTCGCGGCGCTGCTTGCCGATTTGAGGCCCGGCCGGCAAGAAGATCGTCTTTGGTGAAAAGAAAGATGCCCGTTGTGCAGCGGACACGTGCTTCTTCGATTTCATCTAAGATCGACCGGCCTGGCCGAAAGTCACGCTGCCAATCCAGTACCGTTGCTCCGATGTCTTTCTCGAGGAACTCTCTAAGTAACTTCGCGGTCGATGTTGACGCGCCTGCATACCCGAGGAAGACATCCCGGCGAAGATTCATTTCGGCACACCAGTATCCAAAAGTTACCTTGAACTGTTTGCTATCGAGCCAGGCTTTGCCGGCGCCGGGAGGGAACGTTCCTATATAAGGTCCGAATCCGCTGTCGAACACAACTCGCTTTAGCAGATCGGCTTGAACGACAATCAGTAATGGTAACGCGAGAGTTCTGGCCAGAGCTCCCTCATATTGTGTGAACTCGGTCGGCAACAGCACTGGCTGCCCTCCTGCGTTGAAACTCCAGCGAGGTAACCCTATGAGCACAGCGCCATGACAGTGCCGCGCAATTTCATCAGCACGATCAGGACTCCAAGCATGACGTGCGGCCAAAGATTGACGCCCGGTAGGGTCGAGAAAGATTTCGGGGGTGTATCCTAGTCGTTCTACACGACTGACGAGCTCCCACTTGAATTCGTTCTGTGCAGGCGTGAGCCACTCATCAGCCGGCATACTGACAAATACCCTTCGTGTCACAGCCATGTGCCCTAGCTCCTCTTGCCCTATCGTAACGCCGCAGCGCGCTCCGCGCGGCGGTTCCTGCAAAGGCAGGCCACCGGGCGATGCCGGTTGTGCGTCCTGCTCGGGACGCAAAAGCGTCGTGATCTCAGGCGAATGCTCCCGCGTTACGTCAGCCCAACGTTCTTTCGCTGAGCTGCAGCGCCAGGGCCTACGTGCCGAAGCCGCGCGGCGCGCCGGTTGCGATGTGCGCGCCGCGAACAGCGGCGCGCGTAAGACGCGGGCGGCGTGCCGCCCTCCGAATTATGATTGTCCGAGGCGCTTCAGCGCCGGACCGAAGCCGGGCGCTGCCAGCTCCAGCGAAAAGTTAGGCGCCCGGCCATATCACGTCCGCTCGGTGATTCACGGAATCGAACAGGAAAATTCGATCAAACTGACCATGCATGGTTGCGGCGGCAGCTCGAAGGCTCGCTACGACGTCATCGAAGCCCCAGTCAGGCGACTCATACGGCGGATTGTATTGCCAGCCCTGATCGTAGTAGAGAAGCAAATGGAGTTCGTCCAGCTGCTGGTCCGAACGTACTGTTGCGTATTTTGCACACTTCTTCTCAAAGACATTCAGTAGCGCTTGAACCGCATCGTCTGGGTCGTACGCGGCGCCCACGCCATAAATGTTGAGCCATTCACGGGCTGGCATCGGTCGTCTCGTGCCATAGCATTCGAGACCGGCAAGATATTTGGTCAACGTTGAGTAGCCGCCGAAGTCTTCGATGTCAGATCCTTGCGGATCATCTGCATCTTCTCGCTGCGGCCAGCCGGCGTCGAGTTCTCTCACGAAGGCGAAGAGTTCGCACGCAAACGGCGTGACATCGGAGGGCTGAAGGTAGCGCGAGGGAACCATCCAGATTTCAGTGATGTGCCGCAGCGGAATCTCGACAGCCCGCTGCAGAATAGGGCGATAGCTGTCGTCTTCTCGCTCTTGTCTCTTTCCGTTCGCGATGTGCCATTCATCGAGCCATTCCGCCAGCTCGATTCCGATGCGGATGCCGTCGGAATGGCAGAGTACATCCGGAGGATCAGCGCCGTCGCCCCACTCGACCGGCCGACCTGCGAAGTTCGGCACGAATCGCAGGAAAGCCTCGAAGACGGCTCGTTCATTTGCGCGCATCGGCACGCGCTGAGTTTACCGCAGCCGATGCCTTGAGCCGTTCGGTCTCGGTTCAGGGAGACTCGTGCAGACGATGGTTCTTGCGCGCGTGCAACCTGCCGTAACGACATTTCGGCGCGCCTAACGGCCTCACGGTAAGCTGCAGCGCCAAGGCCCGCGTGCCGAAGTCGTGCGGCGCGACGGCCGCCACGAGCCGCGCCGCCAACGGCGGTGCGGGAGGATGTCGGCCGGCGTGCCGCCGGCCACATTATTAAATGACCGAGGCGGCTCGGCCGCCGGACCGAAGCCGGGCGCTGCCAGCTTCACCGTGAAGTTAGGCGCCGGGTCCTAGGAAGGAATGAATCCGGCTCCACGCGTTTTGCGGCGCTCTCTGCGTCGACGCAAGAGGTCTAACCAGAACGGCACCGTCATGAGCGGCCCAAGGACGCCAGCCACAAGAGAAGTAGCTTAGCCTGACTGGGCGTAAGACCAACGACATCCGTGACCCGAACACCGATCGTCCGGTAGATTATGCCGTCGGATACGCCAACAAGGTGCTGACCTGACTTTTGTGGCGTCAATATCCACGGCTCACGCTTTGTTGAAAGCGCTTTCAGCCTGACTCGGCGCGATTCGCGGATCCCAAATGCCGGCGCCTCGATGCTGATTTCGGCGCGACATTCTGCCTGCTCGTTGTTTCGGAGAATCGCGACCACAATAAACGAGTCAGTCTCCGACACCACCCGACTGGACGCCTCCACACTGACAAGTGGCTCGCAGTCGCTTCCAGACACCAAGATACTAGAGATGCTCGGACGACTACCGTCCACGCGTGTTGCGTCGCGACGAAGTTTGAATAGATGCGACACTGTCCCGCCACTCAGCAGCAACAACACGACTCCCAAGGCAGCTAAAGCACGCCAAGACCGCTGTACTCGATGCTGAATCATGCGCGGTCTTTCTATCATAGGTCCGGCTGTCGGGCGCAAGACTGTGTCGTGTTACCTGCGTCGAATGAGAGCACCGCAAACCCGGATGCTGTGAAGACTCGGCGAACGTCCACGTCGATGACTAGGGCCCAACGACCACACGGTTGAGCACCCGTTAGTAAGAGCCGGTCGCGAATTGTGAGGGCGCATAGTTTAGGCCTGCGGCGTGCGCCTAACGTCCTTGGTGTAAGCTGCGGCAGGCTTCACGTGAGAGGAACGAAACGGCGCGACGGCCGCCGCGACTAACGAGGACACTCGGCGGGAGCGATCTGCGGCCGGCGTGACGCCTTGAAGCTGGTGATTCTGTAGCCGGCTCGGCCGGCGGGCCGGACACCAGCCCGCCGACAGCTTCACACCAAAGTTAGGCGCCGCCGAGGACGTCCTTCAGCCGCCTTGAAGGGTTACTGACCTGCCACAGACCACCGATAAATTTATCTAGCACGATATATCGTTTCTCGGCCATCACCTCGAGGATCTGATTCACAAGAAGCGGGTTGGCTCCGGTCTCACTCGCAATTTCTTCGTTTGTGCTCTTTCCGCCATTGATGATCGCTGACGCGACGGCGTGGTACACATCCTTGTATTCGGGAAGGACCGCGGATACACAGCGGATGAACCCATGTGTGGTCACCGTAAAGTGCGGAGGGATCTCGGCCAGAACCTTCGACGGTTCAAGATCGTAGACCTCGACAAGCGACTGAGCAGTCTCGAGAACATCTGCTTCTGTCAAGCCCAGCGATTCCGCTCGGGCGACGGCATCGTCGGTCATGATCCCGAACCGGTCGCCCGCCTCCATAGCAAGATCGCAGAAGACCTTAAGGACAGTCGCCTCCATCGGGGTACGATCTGGAACCGGCGAGGTGCTTGTGACATATGTCGGCGGAACGCCAAGAGGCGGCTTGGTGGTCATGCCGTGCAAGACCGACGCGATCCGTTCAACTGCTGAAGCGAAGTCAGCCGCGTTCGGGACGTTGACCCAAAGAAGGTGGCGCAGCGGCACCGGCACGTCGGCATCTTCTAAAACGACCGGGATAATGCGCAGTCCTTTGTTGATCTTTGCGACCATGCTGGCATCCAGCTCTTCGCGAACCCACGGCTTGGTAATGCTTGCCGCTGAGATCACGATGATAACGGCATCAGCACTGTCCAGCCCCTCGTCGAAGATCTTCTTGACCAAGCTATCCCCAGGACGGATTTCCCACTTGTCGAGCCAAACCTCTACACCGCGCGCCATCAGCGCTGTGGCAAACGGAATTACGAAGCGAGCCTTGTCTTCAGAGGCATGACTGAGAAACGCAACCGGTGCTTTCATTCGATCAAATGGTATCAGAGGGCGATACCTTCACGTTCCATTCGGACAGGCGCGAGCGGCGGCATGCTTGTGAAGGGCGTCCTCGGTTCCTTCTCCGGTCCAATCACTAAGAGTGATATTTGCGTGCGCCTAACGGCCTTGGTGTAAGCTGTGCGGCCGGTCCCGCGTGCCGAAGCCGGGGCGGCGCGGCGGTTGCGGCCGATGACGTTCGCAGAACCGAGTGGCGAACCGCAACCGCCGTGACGCCGTCACGCTGGCGATGATGTAGGCAGCTCGGCTGCCGGGCCGAAGCCGGGCCGCATCAGCTTCACACCAAAGTTAGGCCGCACTTGACGAGGCAGTTTCGGCCACTCTATTGTGCCGAGGTGCCGCACGAGGCGCCGCCAACGGTATTCGTCTCCTACTCTCGCGACTCTCCGCAGCATTCGGCATGGGTGCGGAAACTCGCGGATGCACTTCAACAGGACACGAACGCAGAGCTTATATTTGACCAATATGACCTCCATCCTGGCAAAGATCTGTTGGCTTTCATGCATCGAGGTGTTCGTGCGGATAGGATTGTCGTAGTTGTAACACCAGCGTACACAGAGAAGGCGCGAACACAACATGGGGGTGCGGGTTATGAGAGCATGATTTTGTCGGCTGATATGCTGGCCGATCAGCTTTCCGATCGTGTGATTCCAGTTCTGGTAGCCGGCGAGGAGCTCCCCGAATTCTTGCGTAGTAAAGTGTACGTCGACTTTCGCCACCGAAGCTTTGACGACGCATTCACCGAACTTCACGCCGCTATAAACCGGCAGCCGATTGCAGACCGGCCACCAAAGCGGACGAGAGACATGCAGACCTTAGCCGGCCCGTCGGGACTTACTGAAATTCACCGCGATGCCGTCGATGACGGGACGAGCGGGCGTCTGAACCTGGCTGTTGCGTCTGATGTTGAAACTCTCTTGCCGATGGATGAGGCAGCGTTACCCGCTGCACTCAAACAACCGTTGAGACTGTTGCGTCAGGTTGGTAAAGCGGAATCAGATCGTGACGATCGCGTAGCGTGGGTTCGCACGGCTCTAACGTTGCTGCGAGAGGCCGCTACCAACGCCGCTGCGAGCGAATGGCGTCATTGGATTAACTATTTGGAGGGAGTTTGCGACTTGCTGTTGGCACGTTTCGATTCGTCGGCTTCGTCGTTTCGCCGTGCGTATACGGGCGCAGTCGCGTATCTGGCGCAGCTGAGGTAAGACAACCCACCGATAGATACATGGCGAAGCATGAACGACTACTATGGTCCACACGGATTTCATGGTATTGCGATGTGGTTGGATCGTTGGTCTGACGACAGCCGCAACGCCAAACGAAAGGCGAAGCTCGAAGCAGTGATACGGCGCCAACGTTTGGAATCGCTTTTCGTTACTGTCGAGCATGTTTTCGCGAAAACCCTCGTGCGGAAGTTCGCGCTGTCCGAGGTAGAACGTAAGGCGGCCGCGGACTTGCGGGAATGGTCACGCGAATTCCGCTAGGAACCCCGGTCGGCCTAACGTCCTTGGTGTAAGCTGCACGGCCGGTCCCGCGTGCCGAAGCCGAAGCGGCGGGGCGGTTGCCGCCAATGACGTTCGCAGAACCGAGTGGCGGACTGCAACCGCCGTGACGCCGTCACGCTTGCGGCGATGTAGGCAGCTCGGCTGCCGGGCCAGCGCCGGGCCGTGCCAGCTTCACACCAAAGTTAG
>Ga0070685_10001772_pt1 | contig 11292 bp, 19 predicted proteins | sample KBSS13LmetaG_FD_65651 | JGI IMG/M metagenome (GOLD analysis project Ga0070685, IMG submission 65651) | Switchgrass rhizosphere microbial communities from Kellogg Biological Station, Michigan, USA - KBS S1-3L metaG | ecosystem: Host-associated > Plants > Roots > Rhizosphere ...
GATCGAATCCGACGAGGAAACCGGCCAGACCCTGATCCACGGGATGGGCGAGCTCCACCTCGAGGTGATCGTCGACCGGATGCTGCGCGAGTTCAAAGTCGAGGCCAACGTCGGCAAGCCGCAGGTCGCCTACCGCGAGACGATCCGCAAGCGGGTCGAGAAGGTCGAGTCCCGCTTCGTCCGCCAGACCGGGGGCCGCGGCCAGTTCGGCCACGTCGTCATCAACCTCGAGCCGGCGCCCGAGGAGGGCTTCGTCTTCGAGAACAAGATCAAGGGCGGCGTCATCCCCGGCGAGTTCATCGGCCCGGCCGAGGCGGGGATGCGCGAGGCGCTGGAAAACGGCGTCAAGGCCGGCTACCCGATGGTCGACGTCAAAGCCGAACTCGTCGACGGCTCCTACCACGACGTCGACTCCTCGGAGATGGCGTTCAAGATCGCCGGTTCGATGGCGATCCAGGAAGGCGCCAAGAAGGCGAACCCGGTCCTGCTCGAGCCCGTGATGGCGGTCGAGGTGGTCACCCCCGAGGACTTCCTCGGCGACGTGATCGGCGACCTCTCCCGGCGCCGCGGCAAAGTCCAGGGCCAGGATCAGCGCGGCAACGCGCTCGCCGTCCAAGCTTTCGTCCCGCTCGGCGAAATGTTCGGTTACGCGACCGAACTGCGGTCGATGACCCAGGGCCGAGCGACTTACACGATGCAGTTCGAGCGCTACGAGGAGGTCCCCTCGAACATCGCCGAGGAGATCGTCGAGCACCGTTCGGGTGACCCGGTGGGTGCAGCCTCATGAGCCCGACCGCAGACGGCCGCTGAACCTGGCTATATTTCCCGGGTTGCCCGCAGGCAGCATGAGGCTGCCGCGGTCGAGCCGCCCACAAGACTCAAGCAACTAGATCAGACAGAACACACAACTTTCGAAAGGCAAACGGAGAGAATGTCGAAGGAGAAATTCGAGCGCGATAAGCCGCATGTCAACGTCGGCACCATCGGTCACATCGACCACGGGAAGACGACGCTGACTGCTGCAATCACGAAAACGCTCTCCACCGTGGGCGGTGCCGAAGCACACAGCTTCGAAGAGATCGACAACGCTCCGGAGGAGAAGGAACGCGGCATCACGATCGCGACCTCCCACGTCGAGTACCAGACCGAGAACCGGCACTACGCCCACGTCGACTGCCCGGGCCACGCCGACTACGTCAAGAACATGATCACCGGCGCCGCGCAGATGGACGGCGCGATCCTGGTCGTCTCCGCCGCCGACGGCGTCATGCCGCAGACGCGCGAGCACATCCTCCTCGCCCGTCAGGTGAACGTCCCGCACGTCGTCGTCTTCCTCAACAAGATCGATCAGGTCGATGACGACGAACTCGTCGAGCTGGTCGAGGAGGAGGTCAAGGAACTCCTTGACGAGTACGACTTCCCGGGCGACGAGACGCCGATCATCAAAGGCTCGGCCCTGAAGGCGCTGGAAGGCGACGAGGAGGCCCAGAAAGCCGTCTTCGAGCTGGCCGCGGCGCTCGACTCCTACATCCCGGAGCCGGTCCGCGAGCTGGACAAGCCGTTCCTGATGCCGATCGAGGACATCTTCTCGATCACCGGCCGCGGCACCGTCGCCACCGGCCGTATCGAGCAGGGCGTCGTCAACACCGGCGACGAGGTCGAAATCGTCGGCATCCACCCGGAGACGAGCAAAACCACCGTCACCGGCGTCGAGATGTTCCGCAAGATCCTCGACGAGGGTCAGGCGGGCGACAACGTCGGCTGCCTCCTCCGCGGCACCAAGCGCGAGGAGATCGAGCGCGGTCAGGTTCTCTGCAAGCCGGGCTCGATCACGCCGCACACGAAATTCAAAGCCGAGGTCTACTGCCTGAAGAAGGAGGAGGGCGGTCGTCACACGCCGTTCTTCTCCGGCTACCGGCCTCAGTTCTACTTCCGGACCACCGACGTGACCGGGATCGCCAACCTCCCCGAGGGGACGGAGATGGTGATGCCGGGCGACAACGTCGAGATGACGATCGAGCTGATTCAGCCGATCGCCATGGACCAGGGTCTGCGGTTCGCCATCCGCGAGGGTGGCCGCACCGTCGGCTCGGGAGTCGTCGCCGAGATCATCGAGTAGCGACTCCCCGGGGCGGGTCCTCCACCCGCCCCAACCCCGCTCACGGGCGGGTTTGACAACTGCAAGGACATACGACCGGGGCGGCGCCCCAGCAAAAGGGGCCCCGCCCTCTTTGCGCGGTAAAGCGAAGAACGAGAAGAGAGAGAAGCAGCAGAAGTGGCCACCATCGCGGCACAGAAAATTCGAATCCGACTGAAGGCGTACGACCATGACGCCATAGATCGGGCTGCCAAAGAGATCGTCGAGACGGCCGAGCGCACCGGCGCGACCGTCTCCGGTCCGGTGCCGCTGCCGACCGAGAAAAACGTCTACTGCGTGATCCGCTCTCCGTTCAAGGACAAGGACTCGCGCGAGCACTTCGAGATCCGCACCCACAAGCGGCTGATCGACATCCTCCAGCCGTCGCCGAAAACCGTCGATTCGCTGCAGCGCCTGGACTCGCTGCCGGCGGGCGTCGACATCGAGATCAAGCTTTAGGTGGATGGGCGATGGCGGCGATTCTCGGCAAGAAGCTCGGCATGACGCAGGTCTTCAAAGAGGACGGCAGCGTCATCCCCGTCACCGTGATCGAGGCCGGTCCCTGCAAGGTGACCGCGGTCCGCGACGCCGACCGTGACGGCTACACCGCCGTCCAGCTCGCCTTCGGCGAGGTCAAGCAGGGCAAGCTCAGCAAGGCCGAGGAAGGCCACCTGAAGAAGGCCGGCGCCGGCCCTTCCCGCCACCTGGTCGAGTTCCGCGACGAGGATCTCGGCGCCGAGGAGGGTCCGAAGGTTGGCGACGACGTCACCGTCGCCGGCTTCGAGCCGGGCCAGAGGGTCAAGGTCGCCGGGATCTCGATCGGCAAGGGCTTCCAGGGCGGGATCAAGCGCCACAACTTCAGCCGCGGTCCCGTCAGCCACGGTTCCCACAACGTCCGTGCTCCGGGCTCGATCGGCGCCAGCGCCTTCCCCGCCCGCGTCTTCAAAGGGATGCGGATGCCGGGCCAGATGGGTAACAAGCGCGTCACCCAGAAGGGGCTCGAAATCGCCGACATCGACGCCGACCGCAACCTGCTTCTGATCAAAGGCTCCGTGCCCGGCTCGCGCAACGGGATCGTCGAGGTGAGGACCGATGGCTAGTGCCAAAGCCGCCATCCTCGGCAAAACCGGTAAAGCCGACCTGCCCGAGTTCTTCGCCGAGCCCTTCCACCAGTCGCTGGTCCACGAGGCCGCGCGCGCCGACATGAACGCGCGCCGTCGTGGCACCGCCTCGACCCTGACCCGCGGTGAGGTGGCCTTCACGACCGCCAAGGCCTGGCGTCAGAAGGGCACCGGCCGCGCTCGCGTTGGCACGCTCGGCGTCCCCAACCGCTTCGGCGGCGGCGTCGCCTTCGGTCCGAAGCCACGCAAGTACACGGTCAAGGTCAACCGCAAAGCCCGCCGGCGGGCGATGCGCTCGGCTTTCTCGGTCCACGCCGAGCGCGGCTCCGTCGCCGTCCTCGACGCTTCCACCTTCGACACCCCCTCGACCAAGACCGCCGCGCAGGCGCTGGAGAAATGGGGCGCCAAAGGCTCGTTGCTGGTGATCGTCACCGGCGAGGAGGTCGGGGCGATGAAGAGCTTCCGCAACCTGCGCCGGACCCAGGTGGTCGAGGTTGGCGCCGCCGGGGTCGCCGACGTGATTGGCGCCGCCGCCGTCGTCATCTCCGAAACCGCGCTCGAGGCGCTGAAGGAGAGGCTCGGCTGATGGACGCCCGCACGATCCTCATCCGCCCGGTGATCTCGGAGAAGAGCTACGCCCTGATCGCCGAGGGCAAGTACACCTTCCGGGTCGACGACCGCGCTCACAAGACGCAGATCGCCCAGGCCGTGGAAGAGGTCTTCAACGTCAACGTCGCCGCGGTCCGCACCGCCAAGGTGCGCTCGAAGCCGAAGCGCCGCGGGCTGACCAAAGGCAAGACCCGCGCCTGGAAGAAGGCGATCATCCAGCTCGCCCCAGGCGAGCGGATCGAGCTGTTCGAGGGCGCCGAGACCGCCTAGGAATGGGAAGAGACTGACTGATGCCGAACCGCAAAACCAAACCGACCAGCCCCGGCCGCCGCTTCGCGACCTACCCCCTGCGCGAGCAGGTGACCGCCTCCGAGCCGGAGCGGAAGCTGACCGAAGGGCTGAAAAAGTCCGGTGGCCGCAACGTCAACGGCCGCGTCACCGCCCGCCACCGCGGCGGCGGCGCCAAGCGGCGCTACCGCAAGATCGACTTCAAGCGGCTCAAGGACGGCGTGCCCGCGACGGTCGCCTCGATCGAGTACGACCCCAACCGCACTTGCTACATCGCCCTGCTGCATTACGCCGACGGCTTCAAGGACTACATCCTCGCCCCGGCGCAGCTGCAGGTCGGCGACACCGTCAAATCCGGCCCCGAGGCCGACATCAAACCGGGTCACGCGATGGCTCTGGGGCAGATGCCGACCGGCACCATCGTCCACAACGTCGAGCTGATTCCCGGCCAGGGCGGCAAGCTCGGCCGCTCCGCCGGCACCTCGATCCAGTTGGTGGCGAAGGAGGGGGAGATGGTCACCCTGCGGCTGCCCTCCTCGGAGATGCGACTGGTCCGCGCGGAGTGCCGCGCCAGCATCGGGGTCCTCTCCAACGCCGAGCACCAGAACATGAAGGTCGGCAAGGCCGGCCGCAGCCGCCACAAAGGCAAGCGCCCGCAGAGCCGCGGCGTCGCCATGAACCCCGTCGACCACCCGCACGGCGGCGGCGAGGCGCACCACACCCCCGGCGGCCACCCGGTCACCCCGTGGGGCAAACCGACGCTCGGCTACCGCACCCGCAAGAAGGGCAAGCAGTCCGACCGCTACATCGTCCGCGGCCGTCGTCGCGGCAAGAAGAAGGGCCGTTAGAGATGGGACGTTCGACGAAAAAGGGCCCGTGGGTCGAAGAGCGCCTGATCGGGCGGATCTCGGCGCTGAACGAGGCCAACAAAAAACAGATGGTCAAAACCTGGTCGCGGACCTCCACGATCTTCCCGGAGATGGTCGGCCACACGATCGCCGTCCACGACGGCAAAAAACACGTCCCGGTCTTCATCTCGGAGTCGATGGTCGGGCACAAGCTCGGCGAGTTCGCCCCCACCCGCACGTTCCGTTCGCACGGCGGCAAGGACTAGCAATGGCTGACGACAACCAAGACAAAAAACAGCAGACCAAAAAAGCCGCGAAAAAACCGGCTGCGAAAAAAGAGTCCAAAGCCAAAAAAGCGCCGGCCAAAAAAGCCGCGAAAAAACCGGCGGCGAAAAAAGAGTCGAAAAAACCGGCCGCCAAAAAAACTTCGAAAGCGAAAAAAGAGCCGGCCAAAAAAGCCGCTCCCAAAGCTCCGGCTGCGCCGCCGCTGGTCAAGGCCAGCGCCCGCTACGTGCGGATCGCCCCGCGCAAGGCGCGGCTGATCGCCGACCAGGTGCGCGGCATGCACATCGAGAGCGCCAGGGCGCTGCTGCAGTTCTCTCCCCGCGGCGCCGCCCACCCGATTCACAAGCTGATCAACTCCGCCGCGGCCAACGCGGAAAACAACCACGACCTGATCGGCGATGAGATGCGCATCGCCTCGATCACCGTCGACGAGGGGCCGACCCTGCGCCGCTTCCGCCCGCGGGCGATGGGCCGGGCGACCCCGATCAACAAGCGAACCAGCCACATCCGTGTGGCCCTGACCCCGGTGGAGGACTAGAGCATGGGACAGAAGATCCACCCCGAGGGTTTCCGGGTCGGCTACATCCACGACTGGAAGTCGAACTGGTACGAGGACAAAAACTTCGCCGACGTCCTCCAGGAAGACCTGGCGATCCGGGACCACATCGAAAACAAGCTTTCGCACGCCGGCCTCTCGAGTATCACGATCGAGCGCCGCGGCGAGGTCGCCGTCGACATCCACACGGCTCGTCCGGGGATCGTCATCGGCAAGTCGGGCAGCGAAGTCGACGCTCTGCGCAAAGAGCTGCACAAGCTCACCGGCAGCCCGGTGAAAGTGAACATCCGCGAGGTCAAGCGGCCCGAGCTCGACGCCAAACTGGTCGCCCAGTCGATCGCCGAGCAGCTGCAGAACCGCGTCGCCTTCCGCCGCGCGATGAAACGGGCGCTGACCTCGGCGATGCGTTCCGGCGCCAAGGGCGTCAAGGTCCAGGTCTCCGGCCGCCTCGGCGGCGCTGAGATGGCGCGGACCGAACAGTATTCCGACGGCCGCGTGCCGCTGCACACGCTGCGCGCCGACATCGACTACGGCTTCTTCGAGGCCCGCACGACGACCGGCCGGATCGGCGTCAAATGCTGGATCAACAAGGGCGAAGTGATGCCGGAGGGCTTCCGCTCCGACCTCGTCTCCGGCGACGGCGACGGCGCGGCTCAGGGTCGCGGCGGCGGTCGGCGCGACGATCGCGGCGGCGGCGGGCGCGGGCGTGGCCCCGGCGGCGACCGCGGAGGCCGTGGGCCCGGCGGTGACCGTGGTGGTCGCGGCGGCGGCGGTGGTGGACGCGGAGGACCTGGCGGGCGTGGTCCCGGCGGCGGCGGTCGCGGCGGACAGCGTGGAGGTGGTCGCTGATGTTGATGCCGAAACGGGTCAAGCACCGCAAACAGTTCCGCGGCCGCATGCGCGGCAACACCAAGGGCGGCAGCACCGTCGCCTTCGGCGAGTACGGGATCAAGGCCCTCGAGCGCGGCTGGATCACCAACCGCCAGATCGAGGCTGCTCGTATCGCGATGACCCGCAAGATCAAACGTGGCGGCAAGGTCTGGATCAACGTCTTCCCCGACAAGCCCTACACGAAGAAGCCCGCCGAGACGCGGATGGGCTCCGGCAAGGGCAACCCCGAGGGGTGGGTCGCCGTGGTCAAGCCCGGCAAGGTCATGTTCGAGCTGGCCGGCGTCCCCGAGGAGCTGGCGCGCGAAGCCCTGCGCCTGGCCGGACACAAGCTTCCGGTGAAAACCAAATTCGTCATGCGCGAGGGGGCCGGAGAGTGATGAAGGCCGCTGAGGCGCATAACCTCAAAGACGACGAGCTGGTGGCGAAACTGATCGACGCCAAGCAGGAGGCCTTCAACCTCCGTTTCCGGCATGCCACCGGAGAGCTCGAGAACACGGCCCGGCTGGGCCAGGCGAAGAGGGACATCGCCCGGTTGCTGACCGTGGCCAAGGCCCGCGGCATCGATGTTGAGAAAGAGACGCGACGGATATGAGCGACGACGAGCAGAAAAAAGAAGAGCTTCAGGACGAGACGCCTCAGGACGAGGGCGCCGGGGCCGCGGGTCCTGCCGCCGCAGGGGACCCACCGTCTCCTGCAACCACGCAGGAGACGGTCCCCCCTACGACGTCACCCACGGCAGAGGCCGAGGAGGCTGACGTTGAAGCTCCGGCGGAGGAGGCAGCTGACGCAGCTCCGGCTGCTGAGGAGGCTTCGGAGCCGAACCCCGAAGACGACCTTCCCTGGAAGGAGCGACGCCGGCTGCAGAAATCGCGTCGGCCGCGCAAGGCCCGCGCCTCCACCCCGGAGGAGCGGAAAGCCGAACGCGTTGCCGAGCGCAAGCGCAAGTCCGAGTTGCGGCGCAAACAGCGCGCAGCGGCCAAGACCGGCCGTACCGCCGGTACCGGCACCCCGCCGGCCGAGCGCGAGTCCAACGCGGCCAAGGTCCGTCAGGGAATCGTCGTCTCCAGCAAAGGGGACAAGTCGATCACCGTTCGCATCGACATCGCCCGCCGTCACCGCACCTACGAGAAGATCGTCCGCAGCTCGACCAAGCTGCACGCCCACGACGAGCGCAACGAGGCCGGCGAGGGCGACGTGGTCCGCGTGATCGAGACCCGGCCGCTCTCCAAGACCAAGCGCTGGCGCCTGGTCGACGTGGTGGAGAAAGCGAGGTAGGGCGAGATGATCCAGCAAGAGTCGAGGCTCAAGGTCGCCGACAACTCGGGCGCCCGCGAGATCCTCTGCATCCGCGTCAAAGGTGGGTCGCACCGCCGCTACGCGAGCGTCGGCGACGTCATCACCGCGACCGTCAAATCGGCCAGCCCGCAGGGCGGCGTCCGCAAGGGCGAGGTCGTCCAGGCCGTCGTCGTCCGCACCCGCAAGCCCCTCAGCCGCCCGGACGGCACCTACATCTCCTTCGACGAGAACGCCGCGGTGCTGATCGATCCGGCCAGCAACAACCCGCGCGGGACCCGCATCTTCGGCCCCGTCGCCCGCGAACTTCGCGACCGCAACTTCATGAAAATCATCTCGTTGGCGCCGGAGGTCCTCTGATGGCGAAGAGGATGCGAATTCGCACCGACGACCAGGTCCTGCTGATCGGCGGCAAGGACGCCGGCAAGAAAGGCCGCGTCGTTCGCACCGACCCGAAGAAGCGCCGCGTCTACGTCGAGGGCCTGAACATGATCAAGCGCGCGGAACGAGCACGCTCGCAGGGCGACCTCAAAAACGCCCAGGCCGGCGGCATCGTCGAGAAGGAGGGTCCGATCGACGTCTCCAACGTGATGCTGCTCGATCCCAAAGACAACAAACCGACCCGCGTCGGCGTCCGCGTCGACAAAGGCGGCAAGCGCGTCCGCTACGCGAAGCGGTCCGGGAAAGAGATCGGCTGATGGAGGCGACCGTGGCACCGACCCAGCAGGCCGCCCCGCCGCCGCGCCTGCGCGACAAATACGAGCAGGACGTACTGCCGGCGCTGACGAAAAAATTCGGCTACTCGACGCCGATGGAGGCCCCGCGCCTGGAGAAGATCACCCTCAACATGGGCCTGGGCAAAGAGAAACAGGACAAACGCTCTTTCGAGCTCGCCCAGGAGCAGCTGGCGACGATCGCCGGTCAGCACCCGAACGTGCGTCGCGCCCGCAAGTCGGTCGCCTCGTTCAAGCTGCGCGAGGGGATGCCGGTCGGCGTCTCGGTGACGCTGCGGCGAGCCCGGATGTGGGAGTTCCTCGACCGCCTGATCTCGATCGCGGTGCCGCGCATCCGCGACTTCCGCGGCCTCAACCCGCGCTCCTTCGACGGCCGCGGCAACTACTCGATGGGCGTCAAAGAGCAGCTGATCTTCCCCGAAATCGACTACGACTCGATCGACGTCGTGCGGGGGCTGGACGTGACGATCACGACTTCCGCTAAAACTGACGTCGAGGCTTTCGAGCTGCTGCTTCGTCTCGGGTTCCCCTTCGCCCAGGAGGGCCGACCCGGTCAGGCCGAGCGCGAAGCCGAAGAAAAAGAAGCCGAAGAGGAGCAGCGCAAAGAGGAGGCCCGTCAGAAGGCCGAAATCGAGCAGGCCGCCCTCGAGCAGCTGAAAGAGGAGAACCCTGAGGCCTACGCCAAGCCGGAAGGCGAGGACGAGGGGGCCGCCGAGGGCGGAGATGACGATCAGGCCGACAAACCGGCCGAGGAGAGTTCTGAGAATGGCTAAGACTTCGATGAAGGTGAAGCAGCAGCGCGAGCCGAAGTTCAAATCGCGCGGCTACAACCGCTGCCGTCGCTGTGGGCGCCCCCGCGCCTACTTCCGCAAATTCGGCCTCTGCCGGATCTGCCTGCGCGACGCCGCGCACGAGGGGTACATCCCCGGAATGACCAAGTCGAGCTGGTAGGACACCGACGATGCTGACCGACCCGATCGCCGATTACCTGACCCGGATCCGCAACGCGATTCGCGCCGGGCACGATGAGGTGGAGATCCCGTACTCCAACCTCAAGCTCGAGCTGTCCCGGATCCTCAAGGAGCAGGGCTACATCAAGGACTTCAGCCGCAAGCCGGCTGCCGTCGGCGAGACGATCACCGTCGAGCTCAAGTACACCGAGGAGCGCCAGCCGGTGATCCTCGGGATCGAACGGGTCTCGCGCCCGGGCCGCCGCCGCTACGTCGACCACAAAAACGTCCCCCGCGTGCAGGGCGGGACCGGCACCGCGATCGTCAGCACCTCCACCGGCGTGATGACCGGCCACGAAGCTCGCAACAAGGGAGTCGGCGGCGAGGTTGTCGCTTACGTCTGGTGATCTGAATGAGCCGCATCGGAAGAAAGCCCGTTCCCGTTCCCGACGCCGTCACGGTCGAGATCGCCCCTGGGAACATCGCCGTCAAAGGCCCGAAGGGGGAGTTGCGCCAGAGTCTCTCGACCGACATGAAGATCGAGCAGGAGGACGGGGTCGTCACGATCAGCCGCCCGACCGACCGCGGCGAGCACCGTGCCCTCCACGGCCTCACCCGCAGCCTGATCGCGAACATGGTGGAGGGCGTCACCGACGGCTTCGAGAAGCGCCTGGAGATCCAAGGCGTCGGCTACCGCGCCGCCTTGAAAGGGAAAAACCTGGAGCTGGCGCTCGGCTACTCGCATCCGGTCGCGATCGACGCGCCGGAGGGCATCGACTTCGAAGTCCCGCAGCCGACCGAAGTCGTGATCAAAGGCATCGACAAGCAGCTGGTCGGGCAGGTCGCCGCGGACATCCGCAAGCGCCGTCCGCCCGAGCCCTACAAGGGCAAGGGCATCCGCTACAAGGACGAGCAGGTCCTGCGCAAGGTGGGTAAGCGCGCATGAGCGTCCTCACCAACCGCCAGCGTCGGCTCAAACGGCGCCGCCGGGTCCGCGCCCGCGTCCAGGGCACGGCCGAGCGGCCGCGGCTCTCGGTCTACCGGTCCAACAAGGGCGTCTTCGCCCAACTCATCGACGACACCAAAGGCCACACCGTGGCCGCGGTCAACTGGATCGAGCCGGACCTGCGCAAGCTCACCGCCTCCGACCAGGCGAAGAGAGCGGGCGAACTGCTGGCCGAGCGCGCCAAGGGCGCCGGCGTCGAGACCTGCGTCTTTGACCGCGGCGGCTACCAGTACCACGGCCGCGTCAAGGCGCTGGCCGAAGGCGCGCGAGAGGGGGGTCTGGCTTTCTAGGGCCGTAGTTCCGCTACGGTGAGCCGCTGCTTATGAAGGGTATGAACGCACAGAACGTCGAGACCGTCAGCCCGCGCGGGCTGGACCTGCAGGAGCGGGTGATCGAGATCAACCGCGTCGCCAAGGTGGTCAAGGGTGGCCGTCGCTTCTCCTTCACCGCGCTCGTCGCCGTCGGCGACGAGGAGGGCGTGGTCGGGATCGGCTACGGCAAGGCCCGCGAGGTCCCGCTGGCGATCCAGAAGGGCGTCGAGGACGCCCGCAAGAACTTGATCCGGGTGCCCAAA
>Ga0070685_10001773_pt1 | contig 11291 bp, 11 predicted proteins | sample KBSS13LmetaG_FD_65651 | JGI IMG/M metagenome (GOLD analysis project Ga0070685, IMG submission 65651) | Switchgrass rhizosphere microbial communities from Kellogg Biological Station, Michigan, USA - KBS S1-3L metaG | ecosystem: Host-associated > Plants > Roots > Rhizosphere ...
GATCGCTGAGCGGGGACGGGAATAAGCCAGATAGCTACCGGCTGAAGCTGGAGGCATGGCTACATGCCCGGCGCGAGGCGTGGCGTACGGCCTTCGTGAAGGGGCCGGTCACCAGCTTCCTGTTCGAGTTCGTCTCGTTCGGGATCAAGCAGGGCTGGGCGTGCCTGTTCGGCGGACTGATGCTGGCGCTTCTGCTGGCGACGCACCTGTTCTATCCGGCCGATGCACCGCTCTCGCGCTATGATTTCCTGACGCTCGCCGCGCTCGCCATCCAGGCTGTGATGCTCTGGACACGACTTGAGACGTGGGAGGAAGCGCGGGTCATCTTCGTCTTCCATGTCGTCGGCACGGTCATGGAAATCTTCAAGACCAATGTCGGCTCGTGGATCTATCCGGAAGAGGCGTTCCTGCGCATCGGACATGTGCCGCTGTTCTCCGGTTTCATGTATGCCTGCGTCGGCAGCTTCATCGCGCGTGTGTGGCGGATCCTCGCCTTCCGATTCACCCGCTTCCCACCCTTGTGGGCGCAGATCCTGCTGGCAGTCGCCATTTACGTGAATTTCTTCTCGCACCACTATGTGTGGGACTTCCGCATCCTGCTCTTCATCGCGAGCATCGCTCTCTACGGCCCGGCGCTGGTCCACTTCCGGCCGGATGTGAAGGAGCGCTGGCTGCCGCTGGCCCCTAGCCTTGTCCTGGTCGCGCTGTTCATCTGGTTTGCCGAGAACATGGGCACTTTCGCCCGGGCGTGGGTATATCCGGGCCAGCAGACCGGCTGGCGAATGGTGTCGATTGAGAAGCTGGGATCATGGTATCTGCTGATGATCATCTCGTTCGTGCTGGTGGCCGCCGTGCATGAGGGCGGCGGAAGCAGGCGGCCAACGGGTCTGACGGGGAAGGGAGGGCGGAGCAATGAGCGGGGAAATTGAAGCCGTAGGGGCCGCCGCGACCGCTGGCCTCGCCGCCACTGCCATCGACGAGCCGAGATCCTCGAAGAAGAAGCGGGGCCATGGCGCCTGCGCGAATTGCGGGGCCGATCTCACCGGCAAGCGATACTGCGCCGAGTGCGGACAGCCGGCGCACCTGCATCACGCGCTGTTCAACATGATCGAGGAGTTCGTCCGCGGCCTCGTGTTCTTTGACACGCGTATCTGGAGGACGCTGGGCCTGCTGATCTTCCGGCCCGGCACGCTCACCTACAACTACATCCACGGCAAGCGCGCCCGCTATATCTCGCCCATCGCGCTGTTCCTGCTGGCCGTGTTTGCGATGTTCTTCGTGTTCTCGCTGACCGGCGGCTCGCGCCTCGGCGTCAGCGATCAAGGCGCAGGCGCCGAACAAGTGGCTGAACGCCTCGAGACCGCCGAAGAAGCGCTGGCCACCGCAGAAGAAGCTCTCGCCGACCTCAAGAAAGACGACGCCAGCGGTGGAGCGATCGAGGCTGCGCAGCTGCAGGTCGATGCAAGGCGCAAGGTGGTCGAGGGCCTCAAACACGTCCGGGACGCGGTCGATCAGGGCGATGCGCTGCCGACGAATGAGTCCGTGCAGGTCGATGGCCTCAACGTCAGCGACGAGGGATCGTTCTACGACGAAATCAGGAAGGCGGCCCAGGAAGGGAAAGTGGACACCAACACGGGCATCCCGGCGCTCGACGCGAAGATAAAGGAAAACCTGCTCAATCCGGAACTCGCGGTCTACAAGATCCAGAACGCGGCCTACAAGTTCGCCTTCCTGCTGGTGCCGATCTCGCTGCCGTTTGTGTGGCTGATGTTCATGTGGCGGCGCGGGACTACGCTGTTCGATCACACCGTCTATATTCTCTACTCGCTCACCTTCGTGTCGATCCTGTTCATCGTGTTCTCGCTGGTCCTGTTGCTATTCGGTGATGCAGGATGGCTGGCTGCGCCGCTGATGCTGGCGGGGCCGGTGCATGCCTTCTTCCATCTGAAGGGCGGATACGGGCTCGGCTGGTTCTCCGCGATCTGGCGCCTGCCGTTCCAGCTGATCTTCTCGCTAATCGGGCTCTGCCTCTTCCTGATCGTGATCTTCGTGCTGGGTTTGGCGGGCTAGGCCGGTAACGGCATGGCGGAATATTCCTGGCCAGAATAATCCTGGGGGGGCGCCACAAAGGCGGTTTTCAGCGGCAGGCGAAGCGCGCTAGCCTCGGCCCATGTTCTCATCTCTCCTGATCGCCAACCGCGGCGAGATTTCCCGACGGATCATGCGCACCGCCCGAAGGCTCGGGGTGCGGACGGTTGCGGTCTATTCGGATGCAGATGCCGAAGCTGCCTTCGTGCGCGAGGCCGACGAGGCCGTGTGGATCGGCGCGGCGCCCGCGGCCGAAAGCTATCTCAAGGGTGATCGCATCATCGAGGCGGCGCTCGATACCGGCGCGGAGGCGATCCATCCGGGCTATGGCTTCCTGTCGGAGAATGCTGCGTTCGCCGAGGCCGTCGTGAAGGCAGGGCTCACCTGGATCGGCCCGCCGGGGGAGTCCATTCGCGCGATGGGCCTGAAAGACGCCGCCAAGGCGCTGATGGTGAAACACAGCGTGCCGGTGACGCCCGGCTATCATGGCGAAGACCAGAACGCGAAGACGCTGAAGGCCGAGGCGAAGAAGATCGGCTATCCGGTTCTCATCAAGGCAATCGCCGGCGGCGGCGGCCGCGGCATGCGGCGGGTCGATGATCCGGCGACGTTCGAGGCGCAGCTGACGAGCGCCCAGCGCGAGGCAAAGGCGAGCTTTGGCGATGACCGCGTGCTGGTCGAGAAATTCATCGAGAACCCGCGCCACATCGAAGTGCAGGTCTTCGGCGACAATCATGGGAATTACATTCACCTGTACGAACGCGACTGCTCGCTGCAGCGCCGACGGCAGAAGGTGATCGAGGAAGCTCCGGCGCCGGGCATGACGGATGAGGTGCGTGCGGCGATGACGGGCGCGGCGCTGATGGCGGCAAAGGCTGTCGGCTATCGCAATGCCGGGACGGTAGAGTTCATCGTAGACGGATCAGGCGCGCTTCGCCCGGACGGGTTCTGGTTCATGGAGATGAATACACGCCTGCAGGTGGAGCATCCGGTGACGGAGATGATCACGGGGCTCGATCTGGTGGAGCTGCAATTCCATGTGGCGACGGGCGGCAAGCTGCCGGCGCAATCGAAGATTGAGCTGCACGGCCATGCGGTCGAAGCGCGGATATGTGCGGAAGACCCGACGCATGGATTCTTGCCCAGCTCCGGCCGCCTCGAAGTGTTCGATCTCTCCACCTTCAATGACGAGCCGTCGGGCGGCGTCACGCTGCGCCTAGATAGCGCGGTGGAAGAAGGCGACGAAATCCCACCGACCTATGACAGCATGATCGCCAAGGCGATCGCCCATGCGCCGACGCGTCACCAAGTTATGGATGCGCTGCGCAACGCGCTACATGTGGCCGAGATCTGGCCGGTGGCGACCAACACCGCCATGCTCGCTAATCTGCTCGATGACGACGACGCGCGTGAGGGGATCGCCACCACCAACCTGGTCGAAGCCAACATCAACGAGCTGGCGAACCTGTCGGACCAGGACGAGGCAGATGCGCTCATCCTCGGCGCTGCGGGTGTAGCCCAGCTATCGGCGGGACAGTCTGCTGATCCGTGGAGCGTCAGAGATGGTTTCCGTATCAATGCGGCCGCGCGCTCGACATTTGTTTTTGACATCGGCGGCAAGGCGCGGGGCGTCACTTTGGGGGACACCGAGGCCAGCATTGGCGCCGAAACATTCACGATCGATCTTGAAGCCGCGCCAGTGTCAGGCGGCGTGCTGGTGTCAGGCGTTGTCGACGACAATAACGTGCTGGGCATGGTTCGCCAGACGGAAGGCGGTCCGGTTCTCTTCGCGCGCGGCCGCGCCATTGCTCTGAAGCGGCCGGAGTATGGCAATGCGCTGGAAGGCCTTGCGGCGGGCGATGACATCCGCTCGCCGATGCCGGGTAAGGTGCTGGAGGTGAAGGCGGTAACGGGCGCAGACGTGAAGAAGGGTGATCCGCTGGTCGTGATGGAAGCGATGAAGATGGAGCACACGCTCACCGCGCCGCGCGATGGCAAGGTCATCGAAGTGAACGCCAAGGCCGGGGCGCAGACGGCCGAGGGCGTCGTACTCGTGAAACTGGAACCCCTGCCGGAGCCAATTCCATGATCGTCGTTACGATGAATGATCTGCCTGGCCATCGCGTCGTCCGCGTCATCGGCATGGTGCGCGGCATCACGGTTCGCTCGCGCAACCTGATCGCCAACATCGGCGGCGGGCTGCAGTCTCTGCTCGGCGGCAATGTCACGATCTACACCGACCTTGCCGAACAAGCGCGGCGTGAGGCCTATGATGAGCTCGTGCGTCACGCCACCGAGGTGGGCGCCAACGCTATCATCGCGATGCGTTACGACGCCAACGAGATCATGGAAGGCATCACCGAGGTGCTGGCTTATGGCACGGCCGTCGTGGTCGAGCCTGCGCCGTAGAATCGCCTGGCCGTCGCGGCGTTCGGAAATCGTTCATTGTTCCGCGGGCAATCTGATCCTCGACAGTTAACGCCGTAAATCCCGTCTGTGCGCTCGCAATCCGGCCACAATCGGCCGCGAATTTCCGCAGCGTGGCGGGGCCGCAACGGACGGACGGAACAGAGAGCCAGATGTCGGCTTCATTTCTTCTCTTCGCAGTGACCTGGGGCAATCTCTCCCCTGAAGCCGCGCTTGATCGCGCGCTGGACGCCGTGGAGCCGCCGCCGGCCCTGCGCGCCGCCTTCCGCGCAACGCTGGCCTCGGGCAATGCCGTGCGCCGGATCGAGTATGATCCCTATGCGGCGCGGGGCGAGCAATTCAAGGTCACCATGGAATACGGCGCGGACGAGGAACTCGATGCCGTCGTCGACAGCTGGAGACAAGAGCGCCAGGCCGACGTGCGCATCTTTGCTGACGATCTTCGCATGAGCCTCACGGACGCCCGCGTCGCCGCCTATGGCGATGCTCTCTCGATCGACTTCAAGCACCAGATCTCGCCCAATGACGGAGCGGTCGATGCCGAGCTTTCGGCGCACATGAAGGGCCGACTCGTGCTGGACCCGAGCAATGGCTACCTCTCGAAAATCCAGTACTCGATCGACAAGCCGGTCAAGCTCAAGGACGGGCCGACACTGACGCAGTACAATCAGACCTACGATTTTGCGTACTCCGAACGCTGGGGCGTCTCTTACGTCTCCACCTACGAGGTCGAAGCGCGCGGCGGGGCCTGGGGCTTGGCCCAGACGCGCACGATCCGTGTCACGCTGACCGATGTGGCCTTCGGTCTCGCGGGGGACGCAAAGCAGGAGCTAGCCTCGAAAGGGCCTGTCTATCCCACAGGTTTCTCAGCCAAACTGAACTGACGCACCCCCGAAGGGTTGCGACTCAGGGCCCGAACTATAATTTCGGGGCCATGGCTCTTCACATGATCAAGCTGTGCGTCGGCGTCGATAATGTCGACGAGCTTTCCGAATGGCAGGTCAAGCGCGCCAAGGAACGGGCGAAGAAGGGCAAGTCGCCCAATCCCTTCCACGACACGCGGATGTTTCCCAAGCGCGCCGCCGAGATGCTGGATGGCGGATCGCTGTACTGGGTGATCAAGCATTTCACGATTGTGCGCCAGCGGATCATCCAGCTTGAGGAAGTGAAGGACAAGGACGGCAAGCCCATGTGCCGCATCCATCTCGATCCCGAACTCGTCCGCACCTCGCCGCGCAAGAAGCGGCCGTTCCAAGGGTGGCGATATCTCGAGCCTGGGGACGCGCCTGCGGACCTAAGCGGGAAGGGGCCGGCGCTGTCGGCGGATCTGGAACAGGCGCTGAAAGAAGCCCTCGCCTGGTAGCTGGGGCCTCGTAGCTAGCGCCGCGCCGCGGGCGGCTTCCGCAGCACCCAGAACGCCAGCAGGACGGCGCCCGCGATCAGTACCATTCCAGCCACGCCCGGCCCGAACGCAGCCAGGAGCAAGGCCACCGCGGCGATCGCGATGATCTCGAAGACAGCGAACAGCGCGAGCTCCCTGCGGTCCCTGAGCAAGTTGCGCATGGCCGCGCCGATCAGTTTCGCGGATTCGCGCCGCGCGAGGACTGCCACGACGATGGCGTACAGGGCGGCCACAAGAGAGATCGACAGCAAACTCATGCTCTGAGCCTAGCAGACTTTCGGCGAATTCTCCAAAGCGGCTATTTCCGCTGGAAGCCCATATTGTCGATCAGCCGCGTCTTGCCCAACCGCGCAGCGACGAGCACGCGGCCTGTGGCGCCGACCGGCGCGGTGTCCATGCCGAAGGGGGCGAGGGTATCGGCGCGGCGGGCTTCGACGTAGTCGACGGCGTAGCCGGCATTCGACAGGTCCGACCTCGCCACGTCTGTCACCGCGCGGATCGGTTCGCCCGCTTCGAGGCGGAGGGCGGTGTCGCGCATCACTCTGGAAATCAGCGCAGCTTTCTCGCGTTCCTCGGGCGAGAGGTAGGCGTTGCGGGAGGACATGGCGAGGCCGTCTTCCTCGCGGATTGTTGCGCCGCCGAGAATTTCGATGGGGAAGCCGAGGTCCTGTGTCATTCGCTTGATGACGAGGAGTTGCTGGTAGTCCTTCTCTCCGAACACGGCGACGTCGGGCTGGACGTGCATGAACAGGCGGCTGACGACGCTGGCCACGCCTTCGAAGAAATGCGGGCGGACTTCGCCTTCGAGAATGTGGGAGAGGTCCTTCACGATGACCCGCGTGGAATCTCCCGGCGGATACATCTCGGATGCGGAAGGACAATAGCAGAAGGAGCAGCCGGCCTCGGATAGTTTCTTGAGGTCGCCTTCCTCGTCGCGCGGATAGGTGGCAAGATCCTCGTGGGCGGCGAACTGAGTAGGGTTCACGAAAATGGACGAGCAGGCGATGTCTGCTTTCTCCAGGCCCAGCTTGATCAGGCTGGTGTGCCCGTCATGAAGCGAGCCCATGGTCGGTGCGAAGGCGATCCGTTTGCCGGCTGCGCGCTGCGACCTATACCAATCCTTAGCCTCGGCGCGCGTCCTGGCGACGGTAATCGGCGCTCGCTTTGGCAAGTTGGACCTCGCGTATTTCGTAACAAACTTAGAGCGCCCGGAGTTGGCCCCGTGAATCGGGAACTCCGGCGATCGGGCGGGCGTGTCTTGGCTGGTTATCACGGGTGAATCAATTGCGTGGGGGCGCGGCGTTTTAGAGGGAATTAACCGGGGTGAACGACATTCGCAGAATGCGTAAGCAGCTCATCAACTATCTCAGGTTTGCCGGATTCAGCGTCACGGCGCTGGCCATGATGGCCTTCCTGAAGCTGACCGGGCAGCCGGCCTGGGCCGGTCCGCCCGAGCCGCGGCTGGGCCAGGCTCCCAAGGCCAGCAAGGCCGAGCCCGCCGCCGAGACTGACGACCAGCGCCTTGATGAGCTGGAAGGCGAGATTGACCGTCTTTCCAAGGAATTGGTGCACCTTCGCGCCGCCCTTGAGCTGATGGGGCCCCTGCCGGATCATCCGGGCCTCAGCCTGCCGTTCCAGCCTGCCGCCCCTGCCGAAGTTGCACCGCAGGCGTCTGCCGATCCGCTGGCAAACATCCGTAAATCCGATCTTTTCGCCCCGCCGCCCAGCCTCGAGGGGGCTCGCTCGCTGTTCTATGCCGCCGAACTCGGCGCGTTCAAAAACCGCGATGCAGCCGAAGCCGACTGGCGGCGGATCGCCAAGGACGCCCGCCTGGCCGCCTTCTCGCCGCGCTTCACGACCGATGGGGCGCAGACGCGACTCGTGGTCGGGTCCCTGCCGAATGCGCAGGCCGTGGATACCCTGTGCGTCGAACTGTCCGGACTGACGGGGGCCTGCCGCCCGTTCGTTCCGGTAAGAGCTTATTAACCGGTGGCTGAGGGATAGATGAGCACCACAGCCACTGGCGCAACGATGGAACTCGACGCGAAACCCAATACAGGGCTCGCCCACACGATCGTGGTGGGCAACGAGAAGGGCGGGGCGGGCAAGAGCACCGTCGCCATGCACCTCTCGATCGCGCTCCTGCGCATGGGGATGAAGGTCGGGATCATGGATCTCGACGTGCGCCAGCGCTCGCTCGCCCGTTATCTCGAAAACCGCTCCCGCTGGATCCGCAACACCGGCGCGCCGCTGCCGATGCCGGAGATGGTCCGCATCGATGCGAGCCAGGCGCGCGATCTCGACGCGGCCGAGAAGGAAGAGGCCAAGCACTTTGCCGAGAGCCTGAAGCGGCTGCAGGAACGCTGCAACTTCATCATCATCGATGCGCCCGGGGGCGACACCTTCCTGTCGCGCCTCGCTCATTCCTCGGCCGATACGCTGATCACGCCGCTCAATGACTCGTTCGTGGACTTCGACCTGCTGGGCGACGTCGATCCGCAGACGCTGGAAGTGGCGCGGCCGAGCTATTACGCGGAACTCGTCTGGGACTGCCGCAAGAAGAAGGCGCAGGCGACCAAGAAGCCGATCGACTGGGTGGTCATGCGCAACCGCATGTCGCCGCTGGACGCCAAGAACAAGCAGCGCGTGGGCGAGGCGCTGGACAATCTCTCGCGGCGGATCGGCTTCCGGATTGCGCCGGGGCTGAGCGAGCGCGTGATCTATCGGGAGCTGTTCCCAATGGGGCTGTCGCTGTTGGACCTGACGGATTCAGGCTCGGGCGTGGCCTTCACCATGAGCCATGTGGCGGCGCGGCAGGAAATCCGCGACATCATGATTGTGCTCAAGCTGCCCGGCCTCGAGGGCAAGGAGATGAACTTCTAGGGCCGTTGGCTCGGAGGTTCTGAGGCTTTCCATTGGACACGCGCGTGCGGCTCCGGAAGCTGGGCTTCGGAGCGATGTCAAATATCGGGCGGCTGGCGCTTAGCTAGGTACGCGGGCCTGACGAGTTTCCACACAATCCCAACAACGGGTCATTCTCCGGCTTGATCCGAGAATCCCTGTTGGAAGGTCGTGGGGCTTCGGTGAGAGTTCGTCCGCTGCTCGAACCGAGATCCTCGGGACGAGCCCGAGGATGACTCGTTGAGAGAGCGCGAAGGAGGCCCTCGCGGTTCGACGGGCGCGAGCTTCGCTCGCTGCTCACCATGAGGGCTTCGATAGGCTGGCCGCTTGCGGCAGCCGGCTTTGGTTCCTGATGCAGGTCGAGGACGACATTCGCTTCACGCATCGGATCGCAGTCGCCGTCACACTCGGCAGCTGGAATCTGGTTGCGGGAGGCGAGCCGTCTCGCGACGCGGAACACGAGCATCGCAAGGCTGCGCAGCATCGCATTGATCCAGCGATCAAGCGGCGAAGGGGTTCCTAGTCCAGTGTGCGTGGCTTTGTGCCGTGTCATGGGCAGGATTATCGCCCAGGTTTTTCGACCCACAGTTCCAGAACGCGAAGATTCTTCATTTTGTGAAAAATGCTGAGGAAACGGCGGGGGCGGAGTGGTCATACCCGTCTAACGTTTTCGGCTAATCCCCACCAGTATGGCTTCCAGTTTGTGGGTGCTGAACCATTCTCGGCCTTGAGCCGAGAATCTCTGGGCGGCGAGTGCAGGTGTTAGCGATCGCGCAGATGGCTCCAGAGATTCTCGGGTCTCCGCTGCGCTCCGCCCGAGAATGACTCATGGGATGGTCAACGGCGGCTAACTATGCCGGCAGGGATTGCGTCCGGAATCTCGATCGAATGCGCTGATGCTTGTTGGCGCCAAGCATGTACTGGGGTTTTTGGTCCGTATCGGCGGGTCGGATCCTCGAATCCACCTTGGCGCCAACGTGGATTCACGCTTTTGAGCGGTCGTCGGGATCAGTCCGGTCTGATCACAGGTTGGCGCCAGTGTGGATTGGCGCGTTTGGCGGGGATAAGGTCGGACCATGGCAAAGAGAATCGTGAAGGCGCCGGCGCGGAAGATGGGCAAGCCGGCTGTGAAGGCCGCCAAGGCTGCGCCGAAAGCGGTGAAGGCTTCTGGCGCCACCATCGATACGCTCAACGTCAACGCGCCGGGGAAGACCTACAAGCGGAATGCGGAGAAGTATGCTGCTGCGCGGAAGGCCTATCTGGCGTTCATGCCGACGAAGGCGCCAGGGCTCACCCAGACCGAGATGTTTGCGGGGATGAAGAAGTCCCTGCCGGAGTTCGGCTCGACGTCAGGGTGGTGGATGAAGACGGTGCAGCTGGATGCGGAAGCGCGCGGGGAAGTCGTGCGCGATGGCGGAAAGCCGCTGCGCTGGCGCAAGGTCAGGTAGCTGAATTAGGCCGTATTACTGCTGAAGCGGCGAGGGGGCTGAGGCCGGGGCCGGGGCGACGGCGGCCGGGTCGACCGGCGTGGCGACAACCGGGGCCGGCGGCGTGGCGGCGGCGGTCGGCTGGGCTGCCGGTGCAAAGGCGGCGATTGCGGCTGCCGGAGCGGCCGAGACCAGGTCGGCAATCGAGCTCGAGCTCGGCACGGCCTTCGCAACGGCGGCGATGGAGGCCGCAGGCAGCGCCTTTGCGGGGGCCGGAGCAGCAGCCGGCGCGTCGGCGTCATCGTCGCCTTCGGCCTGGATATCGCCGGGATCTTCGCCTTCGGCGACGGCAACACCGTCATCGTCACCTTCTTCGGTCGAGCCTTCGTCTTCGACGTTGGCGCCTTCCGAGGTGGTAAGCGAGGCCAGGAGAGCGGTTTCGGACGGAGCCTTGTCGCCATCGGTGGTCAGGCGGCGGAGCTGGGCGATGGCCAGGTCGTCGGCCGAAGAATTGCCACGCTCGCCGAAGTTGATGCGCTCGCGGATGTCGGCCAGCTGGGCGGCCGGGGCGCCGTTGATCTCGAGGAAGGCGGCTTCCAGAAGGTCAGCCACGTGCTGGTCGCGCGAGCGGCCGGAGGTGCCGCCGAGCATCACGGCGATGACGCGATGGCCGTCACGCACGGCCGAAGCCATCAGGTTGTAGCCCGAAGCGTTGGTGTAGCCGGTCTTGATGCCGTCCACGCCGTCGACCTTCTTCAGAAGCTCGTTGTGGTTGGCGTATTTGCGCTTGTTCCAGGTGAACGAGGGCAGGGAGAAGTAATTGTACCGGGCCTTGTGGTCCATGAACATGGCTTCGGCGAGCTTGGCCATGTCGCGGGCGGTGGTGACCTGGCGCTTGTCCGGCAGGCCGGAGGCGTTGCGGAAATTGGTGCCTTCGAGGCCGAGTTCCTTGGCCTTGGCGTTCATCTTGACGGCAAACTTGCTTTCCGAGCCCGAGAGGCGTTCGGCGAACACCACGGCAACATCGTTGGCGGACTTGGTTACCA
>Ga0070685_10001776_pt1 | contig 11280 bp, 12 predicted proteins | sample KBSS13LmetaG_FD_65651 | JGI IMG/M metagenome (GOLD analysis project Ga0070685, IMG submission 65651) | Switchgrass rhizosphere microbial communities from Kellogg Biological Station, Michigan, USA - KBS S1-3L metaG | ecosystem: Host-associated > Plants > Roots > Rhizosphere ...
ACGGGGAACGTGCCGCTCTTCTTCCGCAAGGAGTTCACCCTCTTCGAGAGCGTGAGCCACAACCCCCGCGAGGAGCACTGACGCCCGCGATGGCGAAGACGAAGACCGCCTTCTTCTGCCGCGAGTGCGGCAACGAGACACCGCGCTGGCAGGGCCAGTGCCCCGCCTGCCGCGAGTGGAACACGCTGGTCGAGGAGCCCAACGCCGCCAGGCGAAAGCCGGCGGCCGCGGGCTCCTCCGCCGTCCGCTTCGCCGCCGACGCCGTCCCCGTGCGCCTGCGCGACGTGGAGGGTGCCGAGCGGCGCCGGTGGACGACGGGCCTCGGCGAGCTCGACTTCGTCCTCGGCGGCGGGATCGTCCCCGGGTCGGTCGTCCTGGTCGGCGGGGAACCGGGGATCGGGAAGTCGACGATCCTCCTCCAGGTCGCGGCGCGCCTCGAATCCTCCAGGCTGCGCACCCTCTACGTCTCCGGCGAGGAGTCGGCGCACCAGGTGAAGCTGCGCGCCGAGCGCCTGGGCGGCGACGCGGCCGAGGTCACGCTCCTCGCCGAGACCGAGCTCGACGCCATCCTCCTGCGCACCGCGGAGCTCGGGCCCGAGGTGCTGCTGATCGACTCCATCCAGACGGTCTACACCCCCGAGCTGGAGGGCGCGCCCGGCAACGTGGGCCAGGTGCGCGAGTGCGCCGCGCGGCTGCAGCGCTTCGCCAAGCAGACCGGCACCGCCGTCTTCCTCGTCGGCCACGTGACCAAGGGCGGGGGGATCGCCGGGCCCAAGACGCTGGAGCACATCGTCGACACCGTACTCTACTTCGAGGGCGAGGGCGGCGTCGACCACCGCGTCCTGCGGGCGACGAAGAACCGCTTCGGCGGGGTGGACGAGATCGGCGTGTTCCGCATGACGGCGGAGGGCCTGGTCCCCGTCGCCAACCCGTCGGAGCTCTTCCTCGGCGACCGCGCCACCCGCGCCTCCGGCTCCGCCGTGGTGTCGACGATGGAGGGGACGCGTCCACTCCTGGTCGAGGTGCAGGCGCTCGCGGCCAAGGCGAGCTACGGCGCCCCGCAGCGCGTCAGCACGGGATTCGACCACAAGCGCCTGGCCCTCCTCCTCGCCGTGCTGGAGAAGCGCGCCGGCATCCCCTTCGGCCAGCTCGACGTCTTCCTCAACGTCGTCGGCGGACTGAAGCTGGTGGAGACGGCGGGCGACCTCGCGGTGGCCGCGGCGCTCGCGTCGAGCGTCTACGACCGCGTGGTGCCGCCGGACGCGGTGTTCATCGGCGAGCTGGGGCTGGGCGGCGAGGTGCGGCCGGTAGGGCAGGTCGAGCGCCGGCTGGCCGAGGCCGCGCGCATGGGCTTCACCGCGGCGTATCTCGCGCCGCGGGCGGCGCCGCGCACCCCGCCCGCGGGGATCCGCGTGGTCGAGACCGAAGACGTGAAGAGCCTTGTCCAGCGCGTCTTCACCTGAGCCGCGGGCGGCGGCCGTCATCGTCGCGGGCGGCTCCGGCCGGCGCGTCGGCGGGCCCGTGCGCAAGCAGTACCTGGAGATCGGCGGCATCCCCGTCCTCCTCCGCGCCGTCCTCCCGTTCCTCGTCGATCCCCGCATCCACCAGGTCGTCGTCGTCCTTCCCGCGGACGACGTGGAGGCGCCGCCGCCCTGGCTGGCGTCGCTCGGCGTGGACATCGTCGCAGGCGGCGCCGAGCGCGGCGACTCGGTGCGCAACGGGCTGGCGGCGGTCGAGGACGACGTCGACTTCGTGCTGGTCCACGACGGCGCGCGGCCGTTCGTCTCCTCCGGCGTGATCGAGCGCGTCCTCGACGCCGCGCCGCGCGCGGCGATCGCCGCCATCCCCGTCACCGACACCATCAAGCAGGTGGATGAAGACGGGACCATCGCCGGCACGCCCGACCGCGCGCGCCTCTGGCAGGCGCAGACGCCGCAGGGATTCCCGCGCGCCGGGCTGGTGGGCGCCTACGACCGGGCGCGGGAGGACGGCATCGCCGCCACCGACGATGCGGCGCTGTACGAGCGCTACGTCGGCCCGGTACGGGTGGTGACCGGATCGTATCGCAACCTCAAGGTCACGCGGCCGGCGGACCTGGCGGTGGCCGAGTCGCTGGCACTTGCCTCCGAAGCGGGAGAGGGTGAATGATTGCCATCGTCCCGAACCGCGCGTAACGGCCCCTCGCTCGCGCCCCGGACGCCGACCGATCCAGCGATGACGAACCACCGCGCGCGAGACGCCGCGCAAGCGAAGATGAGCCAGCAGGACGCCGAGCCCGACGCGCCGCGCACCACCGTCTTCCGCATCCTCTTCGTCTGCACGGGGAACACCTGCCGCTCCCCGCTGGCCGAGGGGCTCGCGCGCGCCGAGATCGCCCGGCGCGGCTGGAAGCACGTGGAGGTGGCGTCCGCCGGCCTCTCGGCCGCGATGGGCGAGCGGGCGACGCGCGCGGGCGTCGTCGTCGCCGGGCGCGCGGGCGTCGACCTCACCGCGCACCGCTCCCGCCCGCTCACCCCCCCGCTCGCGGCCGCCGCCGACCTGATTCTGGCGATGAGCCCGGGCCACGTCGCGGAGCTCCGGCGGCTCGGCGTGGGCGAGCGCGCGGCCACCCTCGGCGACTTCGCCGCGGGTGGGGAGGGCGCCGGCCCGGCGGTGCAGGACCCGTTCGGCGGCAGCGAGGCGGTGTACGAAGAGACCTTCGAGGAGCTGCGCGAGCTGGTGGCCGCCGCGCTCGACCGGCTGGAGCCGGTCCTGGCGCCGTGACCGACCCCGTCTCCGCGTCCACGCGGGTGCTCGCGCTCCTCGGCGACCCCGTCTCGCACTCCCTCTCCCCCCGCATCCAGAACGCCGCGATCCGCGCCCTCGCGCTCGACGGCGTGTACGTCGCCCTGCGCTGCTCCGGCGACGACCTGCCGGCGCTCCTGCGCGCCCTGGCACACGCGGGCGGCGGCGGCAACGTCACCGTCCCCCACAAGGAGGCTGCCTTCCGCGCGGTCGACCGCCGCACCGCCGCGGCCGAGGCGACGGGCGCGGTGAACGCCTTCTGGCTCGCCGGGGGCGAGGTGTGGGGCGACAACACCGACGTCGAGGGATTCACCGCGGCGGTGCGGATGCTCCTGGGCCGGTCGATCGGCGGCGGGCGCGTTCTCCTGGTCGGCGCGGGCGGCGCGGCGCGCGCGGTCGTCCACGCGCTCGCCTCGCACGGGGCCGAGCGGGTGGTGATCGTCAACCGCACGGAGGAGCGCGCCCGCGAGCTCGCCCGCCGCTTCGGCCGCGGCAGGACGCGCATCGAGGTGGTCGCGTCCGCCGCCGACGTGGGTGCGGGCGCCTTCGACCTCGCCGTCAACGCGACCTCGCTCGGCCTCCACGCCGGCGATCCGCTTCCGCTCGACCCCGCCGTCGCCCCGCCGATCGACGCCGCGCTGGACCTCGTCTACGCCCGCGGCGGCGAAACGCCGTGGGTCCGGACGATGAGCGCCCACGGGATCCCGACGATCGACGGCACGGAGATGCTCCTCCAGCAGGGCGCCGCCGCCTTCCGCCGCTGGTGGAGCCTGGATCCACCACTCGAGCTGATGCGCGCGGCGCTGCGGGAGAACTGAAAGAAAACAAATTCTCTCACGGAGGGCACAGGGGTCTCAGAAGCACCTCCGTGACCCCTGTGCCCTCTGTGAGAGACCCGGACTGAGCCGCGGCAACGACGAGAACTCCGATGCCCATCGCCACCCTCGCTCGCGACCTCTGGACTGGCGCGCTCGACCTGGTGTTCGCCCCGGTCTGCGTCGCCTGCCGCGAGCCCATCGACACGGCGGACAGCGAGCGGATCGTCTGCCGGCTCTGCTGGCTGAAGTGCCGGCCGCTCCCGGTGACCAAGTGCCCGCGCTGCTGGACACCGCTGCCGTGGGACCGCGAGCCGTCGCCCACCTGCGACACCTGCCGGCCGTGGCCCGCGTCGGTGCGCGCCATCCGCTCCGCATACGCCATGGGCGACGTGCCGCGGCGGCTCGTCCACGCCCTCAAGTACCGCGGCTGGGAGGCGGCCGCCGTCCCCATGGCGGCGCGGATGGCCCGGATGGAGTTCCCGGCGGACGTGGAGCGCGAGGCGGGAATCGTCATCCCCGTGCCTACGAGCACGGCCCGCCGGCGGGAGCGCGGCTACAACCAGGCGGAGCTCCTGGCGCGCGCGCTGGCGGCCCGCACCGGGCGCACGCTCGATCCGCGGCTGCTGGTGCGAACGCGCGCCACGGCTACACAAACGGCCTTGCATCCGGGGGAGCGACGGGCTAACGTAGCGCGCGCTTTTTCGGTCCCGGCGGGGCTCGCCACGGAGCTGCGCGGCGAGCACGTGATCGTGGTCGACGACGTGTGGACCACCGGCGCCACCGTGCTCGCCTGCGTCGACGCACTGCTCGAGGCGGGCGCGCGGCTGGCGAGCGTGGCCACCTTCGCGCGCGTGGTGCCGGAGCTGGAGCGGCGTGCCGCACCGGCTCCGGAGTCGCTTTCTAGGGTTTTCTGAATCGTTTCGGTCTGTCGCTAGAGCAACCTACAGGGAGAGCCATGCCCATCCGTGTCGCCATCAACGGCTTCGGCCGCATCGGACGCAACGTGCTGCGCGCCGCCAAGCAGGCGGGCGCCACCGACATCGATTTCGTGGCCGTCAACGACCTCACCGATACGAAGACGCTGGGGCACCTGCTCCGGCACGACTCGGTGCACGGCCACTACCCCGGCACCGTCGAGGTCCGCGACAACGCGCTGGTCGTGGACGGCGACGAGGTCCGCGTCTTCGCCGAGAAGGACCCGGCCGCGCTCCCCTGGGGCGACCTGGGCGTCGACATCGTGATCGAGTCCACCGGCCGCTTCACCGGCCGCGACGACGCCGCCAAGCACCTGCAGGGCGGCGCGAAGAAGGTCATCATCTCCGCCCCCGCCAAGAACGAGGACATCACCATCGTCCTCGGCGTGAACGAGGACAAGTACGACCCCGCCAGCCACCACGTGGTCTCCAACGCGAGCTGCACCACCAACTGCCTGGCGCCGGTGGTGAAGGTGCTGCTGGACGAGTTCGGCTTCCGCCGCGGGGTGGTGACCACGGTGCACGCCTACACCAACGACCAGAACATCCTCGACCTCCCGCACAAGGACCTGCGCCGCGCCCGCGCCGCCGGCATGTCGATCATCCCCACCACCACGGGCGCCGCCAAGGCGACGGGGCTGGTGATCCCCGAGGTGAAGGGGAAGATCGACGGCCTGGCCATGCGCGTCCCCACTCCCGACGTCTCCATCGTCGACCTGGTGGCGGAGCTCGACCGCGAGGTGACGGCGCAGCAGGTGAACGACGCCTTCCGCGCCGCCTCCGAGGGACGGATGAAGGGGATCCTCGCCTACGAGGAAGAGGAGCTGGTCTCGATCGATTTCACCGGCAACCCGCACTCGTCCATCGTCGACGCGCCCAGCACCAACGTCGTGGGCGGGCTGGTGAAGGTGCTGTCGTGGTACGACAACGAGTGGGGCTACTCCTGCCGCTGCGTGGACCTCGCCCGCTTCATGGGCGAGCGCCTGAACAACAGCTAAAAGGCTTTATCTCTCACCGAGGTCGCAGGGGTCACAGGGTCGTCGTGACTCCGTGACCCCTGTGAGCTCTGCGAGAGATTCAACCCGGATCGGCGGATGAACAAGCTCACGCTGGACGACCTGCCGGAGAGCGCGCTGCGCGGCAAGCGCGTGCTGATGCGCGTCGACTACAACGTCCCGCTCGACGGGGACGGGAAGATCACCGACGACACCCGCATCACCGCGACCCTCCCCACCCTCCGCCAGCTCATCGACAGCGGTGCGCGGGTGGTCCTGCTCTCCCACTTCGGGCGGCCGAAGGGGAAGGTGGTGCCGGAGATGTCACTGCGCCCCTGCGCCGCGCGGCTCGGCGAGCTGCTCGGCCGCGAGGTCGCGTTCTCCGAGCACGTCGCCGACGCCGAGGCCGTCGCGGCGACGCGGGCCCTCGGCGACGGCGGCGTGCTGCTGCTGGAGAACACCCGCTTCCTCCCCGGCGAGGAGAAGAACGACCCGGAGCTCGCGCGGCAGATGGCCGAGCTCGGCGACGTCTTCGTGAACGACGCGTTCGGCGCAGCGCACCGCGCCCACTCGTCCACCGCCGGAGTGGCGGAGGTGATGAAGGGGCAGGGGAAGCCGGTGGTCGCCGGGCTGCTGATGGCGAAGGAGCTGGAGTACCTGGGCGGCGCGCTGGAGAATCCCGCGCGGCCCTTCGTCGCCATCCTGGGCGGCGCCAAGATCTCGGGGAAGATCGACGTCATCAACGCGCTCCTCCCCCGCGTCGACCGGCTGCTGATCGGCGGGGCGATGGCGAACACCTTCTTCCGGGCGATGGGGCTGCAGACCGGCACCTCGCTGGTGGAGGACGACCGGGTGGAGATGGCCCGCGGCCTGGTGGCGAGCTCGGGCGACAAGCTGCGGCTCCCGGTGGACTGCATCGTCACCGACCGCCTGGAGCCCGGCGCCGGGCGCACGGCCGTGGCGCGCGGCGCCATCCCCGCCGACCGGATGGTGGCCGACATCGGCCCGGAGACGGTGGAGCGCTACCGCGTCGACCTCGCCGGCGCGAAGACGGTGCTCTGGAACGGGCCGATGGGCGTCTTCGAGGTCCCCGAGTTCGCCGACGGCACCCGCGGCGTCGCGGAGGCGGTGGCGCGCGCCACGGACGGCGGCGCCACCACCATCATCGGCGGGGGCGACTCGGCGGCGGCGGTGAGCGAGCTGGGGCTGGAGGACCGCATGTCGCACGTCTCCACCGGCGGCGGCGCGTCACTCGAGTTCCTGGAGGGGAAGGAGCTCCCCGGCGTCGCCGCGCTGGACGAGCGGAGCGCGTCGTGAGCGCGCCGCTCAAGCCGGTGCTCGCCGGCAACTGGAAGATGAACCTGGGGCCCTCCGAGGCCGCGCGCTTCTTCGAGGAGTTCCTGGCCGTCTGGCAGCCGCGCGACGACCGCAGCGTCGTCTTCTTCCCCCCCGCCGTCTCCTTCGCGGCCGCGCGCGACGCCGTGCGCGGCCGCGCGGACGTGCGGCTGGGCGTGCAGAACGTGCACTGGGAGTCTGGCGGCGCCTTCACCGGCGAGACCTCGGTGGCGATGGCGGCCGACGCGGGCGCGGAACTGGTGCTGGTCGGCCACAGCGAGCGCCGCTGGGTCTTCGGTGAGACGACGGAGGAGACCGTGCGCAAGGTGCGCGCGGTGCTCGACGGCGGCCTGGTGCCCGTGCTCTGCGTCGGCGAGAAGATCGAGGAGCGCCGCGCCGGCCGCGCGGACGCCGTGGTCGCCAGCCAGCTCCAGCCCGTGCTCGAGGCCGTGTCGATGGACGAGGCGCGCTCGCTGGTGATCGCCTACGAGCCGGTGTGGGCCATCGGCACCGGCGTGAACGCCACCCCGGAGGACGCGGAGGCGATGCACGGCTTCGTGCGCGGTGAGCTCGCCGCGCGCTACGGCCGCGAGACGGCGGACGTCATCCCGATCCTCTACGGCGGCAGCGTGAAGCCCGACAACGCCGCCGCCCTCCTCTCCGTCGCGGGTGTCGATGGCGTGCTGGTCGGCGGCGCCAGCCTGGACCCGCACGGCTTCGCGAAGATCTGCGGCGCCGTGTGACGCAGGCCGCGGCAACGGCATCTCACGCAGAAGCGCAGAGACGCAGAGAGATCACGTGGTTCGGGACGATAGCAAGACGATGTCATCCTGAGCGTCGCCGCTCGCTCGTATCGTCAGTCGAGACACGGCCTGGCGGCGACCGAAGGATCTGTAGCCGCGGCAGCGACATCGATCGGGAAACGTCCCACGACGCTCATCGGAAACTGCCCCGGCAGGTTGACGAATCGGCGCATCCTGCTAAATTTCAGTGTTTTACGGCCCTGACCTCACCTCCGACGACCGGAAGCCCTTCGTGTTCACGCTTCTGCTGATTCTGCTCATTCTCGACGCCGTGGTCCTGATCCCCGTGGTCCTGCTGCAGTCCGGCAAGGGCGGCGGCCTGGCCGCCATGGGTGGCGGCGCGGGCACCGATACGCTCTTCGGCAGCCGGCAGGCGACCACCATCCTGACCAAGGCCACCTGGTGGAGCGGCGGGCTCTTCGTGGCGATCGCCTTCACGCTGTCGCTGCTGTCCTCGCGCCCGCAGGGCGGCGGCTCGTCGATCCTGCGGCAGGGGCTGCAGCAGACCGCCCCGGCGGCTCCGCCGCCCGCGGCGGCGATCCCGGGCGTGACGCGGCCCGCCGCCGGCAACCAGGCGCAGGGCACCGGCCCCGTCCCGGCCGCCACGCCGGCCCCCGCGGCCACGCAGGGCGGCAACGACCCCGCGACGGCGACCGCCGGCCAGCCCGCCGCGCCTCCCGCGCCGGCCCCGGCTCCGCGCCCCTGAGCCTCATCGTCCGCTCGATCGAAGCGGGCCGGCTTCCCACGAGGAAGCCGGCCCGCTTTCGTATCTCCAGAAAAAAAACAGGCCTGTCCCCGCAATCGCAAGGGATCGCGACCGACCTGTCCCTACCTCTCCGCGCCGCTGCGTCTCCGTGTGCGGCGTCTTTTGCAGTTGCCACCGCAGGGGACGGTGATACGGCCGCCGTAGCACGCTCACCCGCGCCACGCCTGCGTTCTGTCCCGGGAATGGAACTTGCGCGGGCCGGGCGGCGGCGGGGGACATGCGCGCCCCGCCGGATGGACGCATTGCGGCGCGCACCCAAGACACCTGGAGGACCTGACTGTGGGCCTGACCCGGAACACGTCGCGCGCGATGCAGCGCCAGATCGACCTTGCCACCGCGATGTCGCAGGAAAAGCTGCTCGACACCCACGTCCGCCACGTGCTCGCGCTGGTGGAGCTGGTGGCGGGGCAGCTCCCCTTCGACTCCGCCCTGGACATCTACGCGCGCATCGTCCAGCTGAACCCCGAGCAGGCCCGCAACGTGGGGAGCCGCGCCTTCGCCGAGCTGGGCCGCCGCACGGGGGTGGAGCGCGCCGACGAGGTCTCGCTGCTCGAGGACGACGCCGCCGACCGCGAAGACGCCGCTCGCCCCGCCCCGGGCGAAGGCGGCCGCTTCGAGCAGGTGTTCTCGCGCGTGCGCCGCCGGGTGCGGGGACGGGTGCACGACGATCTGCGCCACCGCATCAACCTGGCCGCCGCCCGCGCCGAAGACGACCTCTTCGAGCGCCACGTGGCCAACACGCTGGAGTTTGCCCGCGCGCTCGCCGCCGAGGTCCCGCTGCACGAGGCCGTGGACCTGTACCTGGAGATCATGTCGGTCCCCGAGGGCGTCTCGGACGTGGTGTTCAACCGCGCCCTGCGCCGCGTGGCCGACAGCGAGCTGCCGCCGGTCGAGGGCGCCGAGCCGCTGGCGGCTGGCACCGCCGCCGCCTGAGGCAGCGCCAGACACGAGTCGCGCGCAACGAAATACTGGCGTTCGGCACCGAAAGTGCGTATTCCTAACGGGTCTGGAACCGAGCGCCCGCGACACCGACACCGGAGAGGCCGGTCGGGCGCGGGGAAGGCATCCCGCTCGCACGAAGGCCGGGGAGGGGCATGGGGGGAACCTGGGGAGGCATCGTGTGGGCGGGGTTCGTCGCGGGCGCGCTCGCGGCCGGCGTCTTCTGGCTGTTCCGGACCCTCGCGCTCACCGAGCTCAACGCCACCGGACAGCTCGGCTGCCTCTTCCTGGACGACCCCGCCTCCCGATGACCGAGACCCTCGGCTTCGGCCTTTTCCTGGTGTTGCACGCCACGCTGGTGGCCGCGGCGTACGCGGCCGTGCTGCGCCTGCTGGGCGGAGCGGGGTGGGGAACAGGGATGGCCGCCGGCGGGGTGCACGGCCTGCTGGTGGCGGCCGCACTTCCCTGGCTGGCGCGGGCCAGCCGCTGCGTGCGGATGGGGCGGATCCCGCCACCGGGACGGCTGGGGCTCGAGTGGGGACAGGCCACGCCGGTGGCGCTCATCGCCGGCTTCGCGGTCTACGGCGGCGTCTTTGGCGCCGTACTGCATGCACTGTCAACCCGCGCCTCCTGAGGGGCGCAGAACGAGAGGAGGTGCCACGTCACGGTCGAGACCAGTGAGGGGGACGCCGTCCCGGCGGGCTCCCGGGAAGCAGGTGTGTGTGATGGGGACGGGAAGAGAGTGCTGGCGGGATCCCCCGCGCGATGCGGTCACGAGAGGGGGCCCAATCACCTGGTTCGGAGAGGACACATGAGACGAGCGCTCACATCCGCCTTCGCGGCAGCGCTGGTGGCGCTGGGGGCGGCGGGGCACGCGCAGGCGCAAGACATGGTGGTGCGCACCGCGCCCCAGTTCGACATCGGCATCTTCGCCGGCGGGGCCTACACGACGGACTGGTTCAGCATCGGGGGCGACGGCTACAAGCCCGAGTTCTCGCCGGTCTTCGGCGCCGAGGCCACCTACTGGCTGAGCCCGACCTTCGGCATCCGGCTCGACGGCAAGTACCTGCCGTCGCACATGCCGAACGGACCGCAGTACGAGAGCACCCACTGGCCGCAGAACGTGTGGACGTACGACCTGGACCTGCTGTGGCGGCCGATGTTCTGGTCGGGCACCGGGTTCATGAGTTCGATGTACGTGTTCGCGGGCGGCGGCGGCCTTACGGCCGACCCGTTCGGCAAACCTGGGGCCGAGTGCCTGTTCCTCGCGCCGTTCGCGGCGAACGGCGTGTGCATCTCGGGGAACGCGAAGCACGGCACCGTAGGCCAGGGCGTGGCCGGGCTGGGCTTCGACGTGTTCCCGCTGATGAACAATCTGGGCGTGTTCCTGGAGGCGGGCGTGCACGGCTACGACTCGCCCTCGCACGTGAACGAGAACGCGCAGAACGCCGAGGACAAGTTCACCTTCACGCCGTATGCGGTGCTGGGGCTGAAGCTGGGGTTCGGCAACATCATTCCGCCGCCGCCCCCGCCGCCTCCGCCGCCGCCCCCGCCGCCGCCGCCTCCGCCTGAGGTCGTGCCGCCGCCGCCGCCGCCGCCGTCGGTGCAGGACGTGAACTACTGCGTCGTGCAGAACGGGCAGCTGACGAGCGTGACGGTGCAGTACAACCCGGCGACCGGCGACACCACGTACAACGGGCAGCCGGTCAGCGCGGCCTACCCGGCGACCACGGGGTACGCGGGGAGCGAGACGTGGTACATCAACACCGAGCCGGTCCAGTTCAACGGCCGCCGCTACGTGAAGTACGGGCTGCCGCGGATCCTGGGCACGAGCGACGTGAACAACGTCGGCACGGTGAACAACGT
>Ga0070685_10001778_pt1 | contig 11276 bp, 7 predicted proteins | sample KBSS13LmetaG_FD_65651 | JGI IMG/M metagenome (GOLD analysis project Ga0070685, IMG submission 65651) | Switchgrass rhizosphere microbial communities from Kellogg Biological Station, Michigan, USA - KBS S1-3L metaG | ecosystem: Host-associated > Plants > Roots > Rhizosphere ...
CAGAGACTAAGCGCTATTGAATCAAGCTCCGCGATCGCCCCGACCAAGTGCCGAATGAATATTCCGCGCCAGTCTGAAGCATCACGAGGATAGGAAGTGCTTACCATTAGCACACGCATCATCGACGTCCTCGATGCGTCAGCCATATCAGCAGGATGAGAAAAATCAGGAACGGTTCTGCAGAAGTGCTAGTCATGTACGTATTTGCCGCCTCAACATAGTTATGAAGCGTGGCAATATCGGCTTTCAGCTTCTATGCTGGTATTGAGGAAAGTTACATATTAAGACGTTTAGCAAGCACTTTGGAGAGTGATGCTGCAAACGTAGTGCTCAGATGTTGACTATCGCGAAACACAATGCTGCCATCGAGTTCAGCTCGACACAGTCTTTCCGGGCAAACCACATCGGTCATGTCGATCAAGCTCACATTCTTGAAAGAGCCAGCAGATTTTTGAAGCCACCCATAGACCGCGTCCGCCCGCGCATTGGATGATGGAGCGGTGCACCGATCTGCACTGGACAATACTTCGTATAACCAACTTCTTGGTGCAAGGCAAGAAGGACCATCGAATGGCAGCACCGGTGTCGACCGAAGGACATAGATATGCCCCGCTGCATCACTGATCGATTGGAGAACACGAGTAGTACCATTGATCCATTGTGCTTGTGTGAAGTTGTATGTGAATGTCGAGCCAAGGATTACGACTTGCGGTTTGATTGCTGTTACCTGCGCCAGTGCAGTCTGTCGCCACTTCGCACACTCCGTGTACTCGCGGCCAATGCGCGGGTAAAAGAATGGTTCGTCCACCATTGGGCACGACGATTTGGTCATCACGAGCAAACGCCAGCCAGGTCTGTTGAAGATTTCAGCCATCGCCGGAAACCACTGCAATCCAACGCTATCGCCTATGGCGACGGCAGTATGGTCCGCATTTTCCGAGCCGAACGCGCAGACTCGCACATCGGAACTGTGATACCAGTCATCACAACCCATGCGGTAAATATCAGAGGTGGTTGATGCTGCTGCCGCGAAACGAAGTTGCTCCGATCGTTTCAGGGAGTCCAGAGCCGCATTGGACCAACAAATCGCCAGCGCGTTCGCAATAACCGTCAGGACGAGCGCGGACAATACCGCTAGGCGAGGACGTGCGAGCAGGGCGGGGTTACGTCGTATCGGCGACTCGACGAGTTGATACGAAACTGTCGCCAGAATGAATGACAGCACCACCAGAGCAAGTCGATTCAATGTGTGGTCCACATTGATCAGCATAGCGCTGAGCAGAAATACCGGCCAATGCCACAGATACCAGCTATAGGAAACGCGACCGATCATCTGTAACGGCCGAAAAGACAAGACTCTACTAATACCCACGTGTGGCAACCGAGTGCCTGTAGCCAACAATATTGCCGCGCCAACCGATGGCAATAATGCCGCCAAGCCGGGATACGGCGTGGTTGCGCTGAACGCCAAAGCAGCGGCTACGATCAACGACAGGCCCAGCCAGCCACCCCAGAAGATAAATGCGGAGCACGGTTTCGCCGCGTTGACCGGAACGGCTTGGGATCCATCATCGATGTAAAGAAACGCTAACGCGCCAAGCGCAAATTGCCAGGCGCGCGTTGGCATCATGTAAAAGGCGAAATGCGAATGGCTAACGGTCAAAAAGACGCAAGCCAGAAAACTTGTACAAAAAACGAGCAGTAGCGCGAGTGCCAGCCTGCGAGTATTTGGCGCCTGCGCAGCCCCTTTCCATACGCCTAGCGCTAGCATCAAGAATGTTGGCCAGACGACATAGAACTGCTCCTCTACGCCGAGTGACCAAGTATGCAGAAATAGATTCGCTTCAGCGGTTGGATCGAAATAACCGAGATTTGAAAAGGCAAAATGGAAATTGCTCAACCACAAGGCTGCGCTGGCACCGGCCATGGCCTGCTCGCTTTGTTCGCTAGGAGCGACAAGCAAGTACCCCAGCATACAAGTGCACGCAAGCATCAGCAGCAACCCTGGCAGCAGGCGCAGGAACCGACGCGCGTAAAACGATGCGAAACGAAAATTCTGTGTCGATTGCATTTCCTGCACAAGCAATCTGGTGATCAAGTAACCCGACAGAACGAAGAAGACGTCCACACCGACAAAGCCGCCGGCAAGCCAAGGAACATTGGCGTGCGCTGCGACGACTAGGAGAATTGCAATGGCGCGTAGGCCCTCTATGTCGGGACGGAAGCTAAACGAAGTGCCGCGCGTATTCATCTTCATCAGTGCGGTTTCGTGATTTCTTCAGTAGTTGACAATGTGTTGCTCTAGTTCAACCCAAGGTACACGCTGTTGTGAGCACTGCCTGACCGAATTAAATGTGCAAGTCAATTCCGTTTGCGGTCGTCAACTGCCTCAACCATTTCGATTCCTCTATCTCTGCCGCAGACTGCACGCCCTTGGTACGCCGCAGAGAGAAGCTCAAAGGGTATGCAATCGAGCTGTCTTATCGCCCTGATCGAATGCAGAATGAATATCCCGCGCAGTCTGAGCCGTCACGAGGATAAGGGGCACTTGTCAGTAGCACATGCAACCACAGCCCCGATCGGCCTGTTTTACAGAATCACAATTGCTTGCACCGTCGCCTGGCTGCACGCGTTGCGCATTCATCTCGACAAGTCTAGCTTCTGGGGCTCACGTGCATCTCGTGAGGATTGTCGATACATTGAGATCTTTCGCTCCAGATCGGCCGCGAGGATGCTGCCACGTTTATCCCAGAACTTGATGCGCGTGCGTGTGTCGCTGAGGGCCAGCTCTGCATTGTCGGGATCGTGATTCATCAAGTAAACGGTCGACAGAAACACGCCGACGGCGGGATCGGCAGCGCCGGTCGCCCAAGCGAGTTTCAGCTGCTCAAGTGCCGGCACAACGCGACCGGCTTGCACATAGAGCTTGGCTGCTATGAAGCGGCTACGCCATAACTGCACAAGCCGGCCGGGTTGCGGCGCGGCCTCGATCACGGAAACGATGATCGAAGCAAGTTGTTCTCGGCTCAAACCCTTGCATTCCTGCTGTTCGATGACGTTAGCCAGATTTTGGAAGGCCAACATCTCGAATTGCTGCAGCATGCCCCCGGCTATGCCAGCGACGTTCGCGATCGCATCGGGAGACGTTTCGCCGCTCGTCGTACATTCCAGGGCGACTGTATTTATGGCGGCAATATGCGGCGCGGCGGGGTTTGCTATCGTCGCTAGATGGTTGAGCACCTGCCGCTCCCGTGCATAATCTCCTAGGGCGTGTAGCACATTCGCATAGTCCATCTGTGCTCGCATTGAATATGGATGCTGTATGGCGCCTTGCGTTGCGAGTACAACGAACGAGCCCCAGACGGCTGCGCGTTGCATCGTCGCGATCCCCAGTATTCCGAACAGTGCCACGCCACCTAGTTTCATCCATAACTGGATTCGATTCGGATTCGCAAGATGAGGTTTGGCTTTTGCGAAACCCCATGCCCCGATGCTGGCCAGCGCAAGAAAGAAGCCCATGGACGGCAGGTAATTGCGATGTTCGAAATATAACTCGAGCGGAAAAATACTGGACTCCATCGCTTGTGCGGCCAAGTAGAACGTGACGCCGGTAAAGTAGCCCGGCAACCGCTTGCGCATATACATGGCCGAAACCAACAGCGTAAGCAAGCCGATGATCGCAAACAGCGTGCTCGACGGATCCAGCAGAGTGCGAGAAACCGGGAAATCGTCGGTATAGATGCCTAGCGAGGGGCCACGCGGCAGCAGCAGAGCACCGAGATAGTCCATCAGGGCCCGCGGTTCGCTTAACAACCGCTCCCCGAACGTAAACGTGCGGCCTGCGTAGGGATTGAGCAGGAGCTCTGGCTTCAAAGCATATTCGAAAATTGCCAGAGATACGGGTGCGATCAGAAATAACAGGAAAAAAATTTGTACCGCGCGAGGCGATCGAGCCGGCGTCGAGGAGCGGAAGCAGCCAATCTCAATTACCGCGCAGAGCAGTGGCACCAGAGCGCCGTTCTCTTTGCTGAACACCGCAGCTAGTGTTGCTGCAGGCACAGCCAGGAAAAGCCACATGGCGCCGGCGCGTGTACGGCCGGTAGTGATTTCACTGCGACCATGTAGATACGAAAGCAACGCCACCAGCATGAACAGCGCGCTGAGCTGGGCCATGCGTTGCACCACATATAACACGGTGCTGACCTGCATTGGATGCAGTAGCCACAAAGCTGCGACTAACAAAGCTAGGCGCCGCGCGAGAGGCTGCAAATGCGGATCCCGCTCCAGAATACGCTGCGCGACAGCAAGCACTAGCCACCCGCAGGCCAGATGTAGCAGCAAATTGCTCAGCTTATAAAAAAAGGGGGCAAGGCCTACGACTGCAGCGTCGGCTAAAAAACTTAGCATCGACAGCGGCCGACCAAGTAGTCCAGAGCCATTGCCGAACACGATCTCCTGCCAGCCGATCTCGCCGTGCAGCCAGTCGCCGAGCGGGGTAATCAGGTTTGGGAAATCATCGAACAGAAAGGGCCCGCCGAGTCCAGGCAGATAGACGATGACAGCAGCGACTAGCAGCCAAAGGCTGGAGCGCGCCGCGATAATGAAGGGTTTCATAAAAAAGCGCAAAAAAAAGTCCCGGCATTATTCGCCGGGACTTCTCTTCAGCTAGTCTTGCAAGCAGTCGATCAACGGCACTGCGACGGAAGGTATTTCGGCGAAATGTTTGCCGAGGAGCAAACCCAGGTCAACTGGGCGGTACCGGCAATCTGAGTTGGCGTGAGGAGGAGGGTACCGGCCGCATTCGGCACGGTTGACGTGGCAGTCACAACGCCCGTGACGCCAGTAATGGCGATATTGGATACGTAAGCGGTCGCTCCCGGGAATGAATAACCGGTATTTGTGGCCGTGACGCTGGCGAGGGTACCTTTCGAGGAGGCCGTTTCGGCGACGGCAAGCTTGGCAGGCTCCGTCATTACGATCACTTCGGAGACCTTCGCGCGGGTGGCGTAGTCCTGATACGCCGGCAGCGCGATGGCGGCCAGAATGGCGATGATCGCGATGACGATCATCAATTCGATAAGGGTGAAGCCTTTCTGCATCTTTTTCATGGGAGTTCCTCGGTGATGGCTCAGGGGCGCATTCGATCGGGCTCGGTAAGGCCGCCCTAATCCTTGGCCCCCGGCCAAGTTCGATCGAATGCGCCTGAAATATTCAGCAAGCGTTATGCCAAATGAACACACACGAGGGTATACTTTTTGAAATAACAAACAGTTAGCGGTTTCTTTCAGTCTTCTCTGCCGAAGCGCGAACGTCATCACCTAAATTGCAAATGTGATATCAATCACATAGTGACGTTTTGTGTCACATACTGCCCCTGAATGGACCTTATTGGTCGCCTCTATCGTCACCTGTGAACTGAGCGTTTCCGACGGAAGAGATCGCGTGAGCTACCACGGATCGGCGCCGATGACTTCCAAAGGCTGCTTGCTGGCGATGGAAAGAATCATTGTGTATTCCTCAGTGCGTCCGTGCAGAGGCAAGTAAGCCAGCTCGCTGATGGAAAGAGTGTTGTTGGCCGATAGATACCGATCAACGATCGCCTTGTTGTGTGGTGACTTTGCGGCGAGTTCCGTGAGCGGCTTGGCTTTCGTCAGCATTGCATCGGCGACATCAGCATAAGGCACGTAGTATTGGGGAAACTTCTCGAGGTCTTTGCCTGCTAAGCCCGAGGATAGGAGCTTGTCCTTGTCCTTCGGGTCAGTTGGCATGGCCGCCCCGACAAGTTTTGGTCCTGTCCACGAGCGCGCCGCAAATTCGGGCCATTTGGCTTTGGCTAGATCCTCATCGTCGAGGTCGTTTGCGTAGATGGGAATAAACCGGTCCACGGCAGCGACGATGAACACCGGTCGCGCTTGCGCAATCACCCAGAATCCGTAGAAAAAAGCTGCGGTCTGCAACACGGCGATGCAGGCGAGATCGAAGTGCAGCCCTTTCTTACCGGCTTTGTAGACCACCAGAGTCAGTAGCGGGCCGATGACGATGTCCACACTCATAATCAACAGCATCAGGGTATTGCCGCCAGCGACTTGGAAATAGGGGTGCGGATACCAGACGAAATAGATCAGGCTGCCGACGAGCGCGGCGATAGTCAGGCTGATGCCGAGATGAATGCCGGCGGCTTGGAAGCGGTTCATTGCTGTCGCGAGCTGTTGACGAAGTGGCAAAAGGATAACGGCATCGCCGCAGCAAGCGAAGATGCCGGGTTCGCGCGTTATGGGTGGGCGCCGTTGCCGCCGACACGGTAAACTTGCCATCTGCCTGGGCATCCGCGCCCGGTGCATCCTGAAAGCGTTTGTTTTCCCTCCCGAGGAGCTTCGTCCATGTCTGTGAAAGTCGCTATCAATGGCTACGGCCGCATCGGTCGCAACGTGCTGCGTGCGCTGTACGAGTCGGGCCGCACGAATGAGATCCAGATCGTCGCAGTCAACGATCTCGGCGATGCGGAAACCAATGCGCATCTGACCCAGTACGACACCGCGCATGGGCGTTTTTCGCACGAGGTTTCGGTGGATGGCGGCGACATCCTTATCGGCAAGGACCGGATCAAGGTTTGCGCCGAGCGCGACCCGTCCAAGCTGCCGTGGAAGGACCTCGGCGTCGACGTCGTACTCGAGTGCACGGGCCTGTTCACTTCAAAGGCCAAGGCCTCCGCGCACATCGCCGCCGGCGCGAAGAAGGTGATCATCTCGGCGCCGGGCGAGAAAGATGTCGACGGCACCTTCGTCTTCGGCGTGAACCACGACAAGATCACGGCCAAAGACCAGGTCATCTCGAACGCCTCGTGCACGACGAACTGTCTCGCGCCGCTGGCCTGGGCGATCAATGAGAAGATCGGCATCGTGCATGGCCTAATGACGACGATCCATTCGTACACGAACGATCAGGTGCTGACCGACGTGTTCCACAAGGATCTGCGCCGCGCGCGTTCTGCGACGATGAGCCAGATTCCGACCAAGACCGGTGCCGCCGCCGCGGTTGGTCTCGTGCTGCCGGAGTTGAACGGCAAGCTCGATGGCCTCTCCGTACGCGTGCCGACGATCAATGTCTCGGTGGTCGACCTCGTCTTCGTCGCCAAGCGTGCGACAAGCAAAGAGGAAATCGACGCGGTCGTGAAGGAAGCGAGCGAAGGCCGTCTCAAGGGCATCCTCGGTGTCAATAAGAAGCCGCTCGTTTCGGTCGACTTCAACCACGATCCGCGCTCGTCCATCTACGATTCGACGCAGACGCGCGTGATCGACGGTACGCTTGTCAAAGTGTTCTCGTGGTACGACAACGAGTGGGGCTTCTCCAATCGCATGCTCGATATGACGCTGGCGCTCGCTAACGCCAAGTAAGCCCGGGTTCCACCGCGCCGTCCTCCTTGCGGATGCGGGGAGGACGCTAAAAAAGCGTTACGCTTCGCGGTTCACCAAACTGAATCAGCGTGACGCTGCGTCTTCATCGTGACCCGGCCGGCTGCTAGGCTCGAATCACCCTTGAAGATGGAGTTTCCCCCATGCGCATCGTCACGAAGATGGCCGCGCTCGCGGTCGCCGCTCTGCTCTGGTCCGGTGCCGCCAGCGCGCGCGAGATCACCTGCGAAATGGATTTCAACTTGTCGGGCTGGTCGGCGTTCTACAAGACCGCCTCGGGCACGGGCATGATCACGTGCAGCAATGGCGCGAAGATGAAGGTCGATATCCATACCAAGGGCGGCGGCATCACCTTCGGCAAATCGGAAATCCACAATGGCCGCGGCAAGTTCAGCCACCTCTACGACATTGAGGACGTGCTCGGCAATTACGCCACCGCGGGCGCACACGCCGGGGCGGTCAATTCGGCCGAGGCGCAGGCGATGACGAAGGGGCCGATTTCGCTGGCGATTTCCGGCCGCGGCCAAGGTTGGGATTTGGGCTTCGCCTTCGGCAGGTTCACCATTTCCCGGCCCGGCGCGGTGGTCGACGGCGATGATGACGACAACAAGTAAGCGGACGACGGTCGCTTAGCGCGCGTCCTTCTCCGAGCGGATCGTCTCGATCAGTGCGATCTGCAGGCGCGAGTGCAACTGCACGAACGTGCGCCAGAGCAGAGCGAGGACGAGCGCGCCCATCAGCAGCACCGCGACCAACAGCTCCGCCGGCGGCAGGATCGACGACGACAGCGCGCAAACGAGCAGCAGCATCAGCGCCGTGGCGACGAGCGGAATTACTTCGGCGACGATGCGCCGCGCGGCTTGCCTGCGCCGGCTGCTGCCGCGCACGCTGACTTCGGCGAGCATCATCGCCAGCGCCTTCAATTTTCGGTACGCCGCGATCAGGAATGGCAGCGAGACGAGCAGCGCGGCGCCCCAGATCAGCGTGTGTTCGATTGCACGGTTCGCGATCCAGTCGGAGAGGTCGAGCGAGCGCGTCGAGGCGAGATACGCGCCGCCGCCGAAGATCGCTGCGACCAGGCAGAAATTGACGAACGCCTGCAACAAGATGCGCCGCACCATCGCTGCGATCACCGCGCGGTCGCCATCGAAACGCAGGCCCTGCAGCCATTCGGTATACATGTGGAGAATGCGGCGGAATCCGCTCGGCGTCGCCTGGATCAGATGGTGGGCGAGCGGGTCGGCCCAGCGGATCAGATAGGGCGTCAGCCACGTGGTCACTACCGACACCGCGACGGCAACCGGATATAGGAAATTGCTGGTCACCTTCAGCGTCGCGCCGAGCGAGGCGATGATGAAGGAGAACTCGCCGATCTGCGCCAGGCTCATGCCGATGCGCATCGAATCGCGCCCGCTCTGGCCGGCGGCGAAGGCGCCGAAGGTGCGTGCCAAGGTTTTGCCGAGCAGGATCGCGAGCGTGATCACCGTGATCGGCCAGGCGTAGTCGACCAGCACGCGCGGATCGAGCAGCAGGCCGATCGTGACGAAGAACACCGCGGAGAACATGTCGCGGATCGGTTCGATCAGGTGCTCAATGCGGCGCAGTACTTTCGCCTCGGCGATGATCACGCCGATCGTGAACGCGCCGAGGGCGACGCTGTAGCCGAGCTTGATCACGACGAGGCAGAAGCCGAACAGCAGGCCGAGCACGCCGACCAGCAGCATCTCGTTGCGGCCGACGCGGGCGATGAAATCGAGCAGGCGCGGCACGGTGAGGATGCCGACGACGAGCGAGGCGACGAGGAACACGGTCAGCTTGGCGAACGTCGTCAGCACTTCGCTCGCGTCGACGCTGCCGGTCTTGGCGATACTTGAGAGCAGGGCGACCAGGCAGATCGCGAGCACGTCCTCGATGATGAGGATGGCGAACACGGTCTGGGCGAAGCTCTCGCGGCGCAGGCCGACGTCGTCGAGCGCCTTGATCGTGATCGTGGTCGAAGAGATCGACAGCATGGCGCCGAGGAACAGCGCATCCATGTTGCGCCAGCCGAAGGCGAGGCCGATCTCGTAGCCGAGCCAGATCATCGTGACGATGCCGACCAGCGCGGCGATCAGCGCGGTGGCGCCGACCTGGCGCAGGCGCTTGACCGAGAATTCCAGGCCGAGCGAAAACAGCAGGAAGACCACGCCGAGTTCGCCGAGCGTGCGCGTGGATTCCTCGTCGGTGATCAGCGCGTAGGGCGGCGTGTGCGGGCCGATCAGCACGCCGGCGACGATGTAGCCGAGCACGACCGGCTGCCGCAACAAGTGAAAGACCACCGTCACCACGCCAGCAGTCAGCATGATGATGGCGAGATCGTGGATGAAGGCGACGGTATGCATGCAGTCTCGCGGTCAACTCGCCCCATCTTCGCGGATCGAACAGCATTGGGCAATGCGCGGCGGCGGGAAAGGGCGCCGTTTCCCGCCGGATCGTCACGCATGACATGAAACCGCAATCGCCGAGTCACATTCGGCGCCTAGTCTGCGCCTCGCGAATGCCGATGGGGATCGAGCGTTCTGGGGAGAAACCTTTTCAGACCAGTGGACCCACGGAGTCATCCATGCGCAAGTTGTTAACCGTTGCCGTCGCCACCGCCCTCGCCGCGGTGTGCCAGACCAATGCCTTCGCCCTCGAAGACACCGCCGAGCGGTTCGAGACCGCGACGCCGATCAAGCATCTCGTAGTGATTTTCCAGGAGAACGTCTCCTTCGATCACTACTTCGGCACCTATCCGAATGCCCTGAACCTGAGCGGCGAGCCGCCGTTCGTTGCGGCCAAGGACACGCCCACCGTCAACGGCCTGAGCGGCGCACTGCTCTCGAGCAATGCGACCTCGACCAACTCGGCGAACGGCACGGGCGCGGCGAATCCGTTTCGCCTCAGCCCGGCGCAGGCTTCCACGGCCGACCAGGATCACGACTACACGCCGGAGCAGCAGGCGCTGCACGGCGGCCTCGTCGATCTCTATCCGAAGTACACCGGCGCCGGCGGCAACGCGCTCGGCGGCGCGCTGCCGGCGAATTCGCCGGCGATCTTCAGCACGCCGGGCCTGGTGATGGGCTACTACGACGGCAACACCGTCACCGCGATGTGGAACTACGCCCAGCACTTCGCGCTGAGCGACAACTCATACAACACCACGTTCGGCCCCTCGACGCCGGGTGCGATCAATCTGATTTCGGGTCAGACCAACGGCATGGTCGCCACCCTCAACGGCACCGGCGATGAAACCGACGACGGCAACGGCGGCCTGACTCTGATCAGCGATGCCGATCCGATCGGCGACGTGTGCTCGAATCCGGCCAGCAATCAGGTCACGCTTGGCGGCAAGAACATCGGCGATCTGCTCAACGCGAAGAACATCAGCTGGGGGTTCTTCTCCGGCGGTTTCGCCTTGAATACTGTCAACTCGAACAGCACGACCGGATGTAAGCGGTCGACGACGTCGGCGGTCACCGGCGTGAAGAAGCTCGACTACATTCCGCACCATCAGCCGTTCCAGTACTACGCTTCCACCGCTAATCCGACGCATGCGCGGCCGAGTTGGGTCGGTTCGATCGGCAAGTCCGGCGACGCCGCGAATCACCAGTACGATCTGACCGACTTCTTCGCCGCGGCCGAAGCCGGCTCGCTGCCGGCGGTGAGCTATGTCAAGGCGAGCGGCTTCCAGGACGGCCACGCGGGCTATTCCGACCCGCTCGACGAGCAGACCTTCGTCGTTTCGGTGATCAACAAGCTGCAATCGCTGTCGAGCTGGAAAGAGACGGCCGTGATCATCGCCTATGACGATTCCGACGGTTGGTACGACCACCAGATGCCGCC
>Ga0070685_10001780_pt1 | contig 11270 bp, 7 predicted proteins | sample KBSS13LmetaG_FD_65651 | JGI IMG/M metagenome (GOLD analysis project Ga0070685, IMG submission 65651) | Switchgrass rhizosphere microbial communities from Kellogg Biological Station, Michigan, USA - KBS S1-3L metaG | ecosystem: Host-associated > Plants > Roots > Rhizosphere ...
TTGCCGGCCATTTGGGTGTGATGGTGCCGACAATGAGTAAAGCAATTTCGTCTAAGCCCGTGCGAGTAGCGTTCTTCAGGCTGATTTGCTCATTGGGCGAGCGAACTCGATGATCTTTCCGCGTCCTTCTGCTGAAACCCACTTCAAGCTTCTTCGGAAATGGTTGGGTATGTAGAATTCGATTACTTTTGCCACAGTCGTCACTGCCTTCATCTCTAAAATGTCCTCACGCTGTCTACCGCGTCTCCACCGATTTTCTATCCGTATGGCCTTGCCACTCCCAGCCACAATGACAACGGACGAAATCGCTCAATCTCAGCTTCTTCAATAGAGCTTTACAAATAGTGCATGACCTCATCCACATCGCTGTTCTCCAAAACGAGTGACTTGCAACGAGAGCCACATCCGGCCCTTCAAAATATTGGAGTAGCGCAAGTCAAATTCGGATGCGATGCAGTTGTCTCGAAATTGTCAAATGATTGTTTGGCAAAGTTAACGTAGGCAATTGAGAGAGGCACGCGGTCCCCGATTGAAGCCGCTATGACGTTCATCGGCAATTCACCAACGACTGCTTTCCAGACCCGCGTTCCCAGCAGTTTGCGTAATCGTCTTATTTCGCATTGCATTACACGGACACTTTCGAATTGCCCGTGAGAAGGGCGACGTTGAGTGAGGAATGTGACTAAAACTTCGCCAGTGAAGCGGCGGGCGCTTGCCCTTGGTAGCCATCATGATGATGACGAAGAGCGCTTTAGGAATTGGCGAGTCGAGCAACATCAAAGTTCCCGCGGCATTCGGTTTACTTGCCGCGCGGTGCGTGCGAGACCGGCCGAATCCGCTCTGCTGGAACGACACCTTCCCCTTCCAGCAGGGCGTAGAAGCGATCGGCTGCGAGATTCTTGAACGTCTCAACTTTCCCGGAAGGCCAGCGGACCTCGAGCGACTCAATCATCTCCGCCGATCCCAGCCCAAAGTGCAAACGGACATCGCTCTGGGAGATATAACTACCGCCACTGCGAACCTCGTCGGTCTGCGTCATCCCTCCGGTCACGATCTTCACGCGCGCCCCGATTCCCATGCGATTGCTCCGGGTGCCCGCCAATTCCAGACTCACCCAGTGGCGGCCGGAAACACCGTGGTTCTGCAGGATCATCGGCGCGCTATCGAGGTCTTCGACCACGACGTCCACATTGCCGTCATTGAACAGGTCCCCGACCGCCAAGCCCCGTGACACGCGGCTCTCTTGCAAGGCTGATCCGGCCAGACTGCCGGCATCACAGAAGGTGCCATCTTTCTGGTTCAGGTGGAGCAGTTTGGTCTGCGCGTAACCACCGCTGGCAGGCACCTTTTCCATTTGCGGATAGACGTGACCGTTCACCGCCACCAGATCGAGCCAGCCATCGTTGTCGAGATCCACGAATGCATCGCCCCACTTCACTAGACGAAAGGAGGGCAAGGCTACCCCTGACGCGTACGAGACATCCGTAAACATCCAGTTCCCGTCGTTGCGATACAGGTCGCTATAGTCGTCGCTGAAATTTGTCACGTAGATGGAAGGGCGTCCATTGTGCAGGTAGTCGCCGAGGGCGACTCCCATGGAGGCTTGCTCAGAGCCCGTCTCGCTCAACGCGGTACCGGATTCGAGGCCAATCTCAGTGAACTTGCCTTTGCCGTCGTTGCGGTAAAGAAAGTTAGGCAGTGTGTCGTTGGCCACGTAGATGTCAGGCCAGCCGGTATTGTTGAAGTCGGCCCAAACGACGCCGAGACCGAAGTAACCGTGCGGGTCATCCACGCCGGCGGCCTTGGAAACGTCAGTAAATGTGCCATCCCCGTTGTTGTGGAACAGCGAATCGCCTGCGCCCTTCAACCCACGCGGTCCGCAATAAACATCGATACCGCGATATTTGCAGAGTGACTTGCCGCCAAACGGGGGCAGATGGTCGAGTTGGAAGTCGACATAGTTGGCCACCATCAGATCCACGAATCCGTCGCGGTCGTAATCTCCGAAAGCCGCACCAGCAGACATGCGACCGTCCGCAACACCCGCTTTCGCGGTGACATCGGTGAACGTGCCATCCCCATTGTTGCGAAACAGAACATTTCCTCCGAGACACGTCAGGTACAGATCTGGCCACCCGTCGTTGTTGTAGTCGGCCACTGCGCCGCCCATCGCGAAGCAAGGAGCCGCCAGGCCTGACTTTTCCGTCGCATCGGTAAATGTGCCGTTGTGGTTGTTATGGTAGAGCGCTCCGCGAGCCGATTCCTTGCGCAGGGCCATCTCGATGGTTGGCGCGTTCGTGAAATAGATGTCCAGCCAGCCATCGCGATCGTAATCCCACAGAATGACACCGCCGCTCATCGACTCGACAATGTATGTGCTCAGCGGATTGGCGATATGTCGGAAACGGATGCCTGCCTTCTCCGTGACGTCTTCGAGTTGCGGTACTTGGCGTCCTTTGCACTGAACCTTCTTGGCATTCGGCGGCGGAGGAGGCGCGGCCGGATGCTGCTCCTGACTCAAAGCCATCGGTGCAAGCAACACCGCTGCGCCGACGAGCAGGGCGCGAATGCGAAGTAATGGTCGCGGAGTCAATTGCTGTCCGTCTCGCTCAAGTTCATTGCTTCTTGTCTTCCTTCTTTTGCGGAACCTGCTCGGAGACAGTAGTCCCCAGTTCTCGCAGAAGCGCGCGAGCCGCATCATCACCCGGGGCAAGTGCCAGCGCCTTTCGCAATGCCCGGATTGCTTCCGGCTTGTTCCCGGCGCGATAGGCCGTCAACCCGAGATTGCGCATGAGATTGGGTACTTTCGGATCCCATCCCTCCGCTTCCTGATAGTGTCCAAGAGCAACGGCATACTGGCCCTGCATTGCTTCGACCGTGGCCAGATCATTGAAGGCGCCGCCCAGAACAGAACGCAAGAATTCTTCCTGCGCCGCTGCCTGTCTCTGCTGGCCCGGTGTCAGCTTGGCGTGCGACAGCGCGTCGCTGCCTAACGGTGTGGCCGCATCCTTGCCCGGCCCACCCAAGGGAACAGGCGGCTCGTTTTGAGGAAGGCTAGGGGCATCGGCTGAAGAAACTCCGGATCCACCCGAATCGCCCGTACCACTTCCTTCCTGGTTGTCGGCGATGATGTTTTGCTGAATCGCGCGCGCCTTTTCGAAGTATCGCTCCCCTTCCGCTGCTCTTCCGGAAGCAACGAGGATCCGGCCAAGACTGGTGTAGGCCTTCCGGATATCTTTGTGAGCGTCCACGCCGCTACGTTCGGCAAGTGCAATTGCCTTCCGGAAGAGCCGCTCCGCGCGCTGATTTTCCTTGCGCCGGTAGGCATTCAGTCCCAGGTACAGCCAGGCTTCCGGTGAAGACGGATACAATCTCGCCGCCTCCCCCAGATAGTGATCCGCCTCCTGCGACTGGTTCGAACTGAACGCCATATAGCCCAGGAGATAGTTCGCAAAAAAATCTCTAGGGTCGACTCGCAGTTGCTCGAGAAATTGCCGGCGTGCCTCCGGCGTGGGGGCCCATTCGTTCTGCATCAAGTAGGTCAGGCCGAGAAAGTAGTGGCCGTTTGGAACTTTAGGATCGAGTGAAAGCGCACGCTGGAACTCCCGGATTGCGTCGCCGTACATGGTGGCATTTCGATAAGCGATGCCGAACAAGAGATGCAGGCTGCTGCCATCACCGGACGCCACCGTCATCTGCTGGAAAATGGCTGCGGCCTTTTCCTTCTCTTTCAATCGGAGCAAACAACTGGCGAGACGGTAGCTGGTGTCGCGGTTGGGACGAATCTCAAGCGACTTCTGGAAAGACTCCGCCGCGGCGCGGTAGTCCTTTTTCTTCACCTGCGCCTGGCCCCGAATGGTCCAGGCCGTGGCGTTACGCGGATCTGCCGCAAGCGCTTGGCTGATCTCTTTGAGTGCTTCGTCCACCCGGCTGCTAAACAAGTTGGCAGCAGCGAGATCGACGTGCGCATCTGCAACATCCTCGAACTCGAGTGATCTGCGGGAGAACTTGGCGGCCTCGGGATATGCGGCTTCAAAGAGGCGCAACTTTCCCATTTCGCGGAGTCCGAGGGCGACTATCTTCTCGCTGGCGGCAGCGGCAGCAGGCAAGTCACCAGCCTTCGCCGCCGCCTGCGCAGCGGCAAATCGCCGATCAAATTCGTCGAGTGGTGACGCGGGCTTCTGTTGCGCGTTCGCTTGCAGGCACCCCAGAACGGCAAGGAGGAAAAGCTGCGCGCCACGCGCAGACCGTCTCCACAGAATGACGTTCGAAGACCCGGAAGGTGGGGTGTGGATCAAAGCCGAAGGTCCCTGGCTGGTAAGTAAAAGTACACGCTTGGTGGCGAGCTGTTCAAGTCGCAGGATTTGGCGAGAAATCGCCATTACGCCACTACTTCGCCCCGGGAAAGCTGTTTCCGAGCAGTTGGTGTAATCGCCTGTTCTCGCCAGTTAAGTAAGGGTGTCATTAAAATCGTTGTCAGGGGCGAGGGGCGCTGGGTTATATGCCTGTAGTTAAATTCAGGCCGTCGGCGGAAATAATAGAACGCCATCGTTATCTGGCAGAGAAGCACGCCGCTTTCAGGTTGATGCAGAATTTGGTCGAACAGATTGCGGTTTCGAAATACTCAAGCGGGCTTTTGCTACAACCTCGATGCAGACGTTGTTAGTCGCACAGACTCCGGAGTTCGAGTGGGATAAAGAAATTCTGCGCGTCAGTCCTGATGTTCACAGTGGTGAGCTCGTGTTTGATTTCAGGAAACCGGGTCCAATCTGCTCAAATACCGGCACTGGATTCGACGCTGTCCGCCTGAAGCGGGTTTCTCGCGGCTCGAAGGATTTCTCACGCTCAAGAAGTGGTTTGTCGTACACAAGGTCTAGTCCACAGTGGACTAGAAACATCGACATTACACCAGTTGACCCTTGGTCAGAGTGGCCTGAGAAGTAGTTGATGTAATCGCCTGATTTCGACAATTGGCCTTACGCGCTCGGCCAACGATTAATGTGGTGCCACCGACGCATCTGTCTCGGTCGCGACGGAATGTGCGGTGACTCGAAAGAATTGCTCTGCTGCGCCTCAAACACCATTGCGATTCTCTGTGCTGCTCGTTAAGAACGGCCTTCGTGGCTCTTCTTTATTCGGCTTGATCCCAGACTGGAGTCCAGGACTTGTCCGGGTTGAAGCGCTCCATGTTCATGAACTCGTCGAGGGTGCTTGGGCCGAAATCTTTTTCGTACACAACGCCGTCGTGGCTGACGATGAACGTCTTTACGCCGGTCACGCCGTACTCGGCAGGGGCAGCGATCAGGGCGAAGCCACCGATCATCACACCTTTGACTACGAAATCCATTTTGCCGAGTGGAGCAGCCGGTCCCTGTCCCTTCAGAATTTTGAAGAAATAGCCGTGATAGGGCTCGGATCCGCTGGTGTAGCCCAGTTCGATGGCGCGAGCGATCTTTTCACCGATGGGACCGCCCCACGTGCCGTCGGGGTTCTGCCAAGCCAAACCATCCTGCTTGCTCGGAGTACTGACGATGCGCTGTGCGTACTGGTTCACGTTGTACCCTTCGAGTGGCTGAAGCGCGTATTCGTGCTGCGCCTCCACGTAGCCGCGGCAGATTTGAATGGCGTCCAATTCGTTAGCGCCGATACGGCGGTAGAGAAGTTCCTGTCGGCCGGCCTTCCCATCAAAAAACCACTTGCTACCGCTCTTCACGATCGGAACCGGAAACGGCCAGTCCTCCTTGCCTACGAGCAGGAACGCGCGGTTCCCGTTTTTCGGATCCACGGAGATGCTCTTCTTTTCACGGGCCTCGGCGGCGAAGTCGGCGGCGTGTTTCCGATCTTGCGCGAATTCACCACTAAAGACAACGTCCTCGCCACCGGGGCCAAAGATGTGCATGAGCGCGACGACGTCGAACTTGTCGGCGGCAGCCACCAGCGCATCGGCTGCCAGTTGCGGGGTGTCAAAGCTGCTGAGGCCTGCGGCAGGAGGACTCGTAGAGGCTGGAGGCATCTTGGCTGTCGATTGCTGCGCAATAGACAGAACCGAAACGCATAAGCACGCCCAGACCACCGCGATGACAATCCGAAGAATTCGGAAGAGATTCACATTCGCAGATGTCAATGTCACTTTGTGCTCCTAGGATTTCCGATTACGGTTGGTAACCTATCGGCGCCGCCCGCCACCGCCGCCTCCGCGAAAGCCGCCTCCACCCCCTCGAGATCCCATGCTTGAGGAACCGCGGCTGCTGCTGCCGCGAGCGCTCGATCCGCTGTATCCTCTCGATCCTCCTCCGAAGGCGTCGCGGTTTCCGCCACCGCTGCGCGAGAGATCGCGGCTTCCGATGCGATCGGCTCCGCCTCCACCGGCCCGGTTGCCAGCACCGGCGCCCCCGCCACGATTGCCCATACCATCCCCGCCGGCGCGGTTGCTTGCGCTGTTCCTTGCGGTGGAGCTGCGGGATACGTCGCCGCCTTGCCGTCCCATCTGTTGGCGGGCGCTAGCCTGACGGTTGGCAAGAGAGTCGCCGCGCGTCGTGCCGCCGAATCTGTCCGCTGTTGCGCGATCTTTGTAGGGAGCTCCGCCACGATGTTCAGGATTGTGTTGCCATTTGTTGCCACCCCCACTCGGCAAAGTGGAGACGCGATTTCCCCCGCCGGCACCGCCCACACCGCCAACACCACCGGCACCACCAACTCCGCCAACGCCGCCGGCACCACCAACGCCGCCAACTCCACCAACGCCGCCCACTCCACCAACGCTGCCCACTCCACCAACGCCGCCCACTCCACCAACGCCGCCCACTCCGCCAACGCCGCCCACTCCACCAACGCCGCCCACGTTACCGCGATTGCCGCCGCGGTTGATGTTCGAATTGCGGTTGAAGTTGTTGTTGACGTTGATGTCGATATCATTGCCGCCCCAGCCGCAGCCCCATCCCCAGCCGCCGCTCCAGAACGCGCCCATCATCACACCCATGCCGAACGAGATGGCCATTCCCGCAGCGTAGTATCCATAGGGGGGGTAATAAATCGGAGGGTAGGGATAGATCGGCGGACCGTAAACGACCACGGGATCGTAGGAAGGCACATAAACGACTTGCGGTTGAGCCTGTTCGACGACGATCACCGACTTGTTTTCGACAACTTTTGTTTCCACCTTCTGTTGCTCAGTCGATTTCAAATTGCCCTTATCCTTGGCTTTCTTGCGCATACGCTGCACGGCATCCATTACGTCGCTTTGCTGCGATAGAAACGCGTTGCCCAGGTCGGTCGTCCACTGGATGTCGTCGGCCAGTCGCTTTACCACATCAGGCAAGGCGGCCATCGCTTGGACGCTGGGATCCCAAGACTCTTTCGCGACGGCATCGGCCAAGGGTTTGTCCTTGAGACCTTTGTGTTTTTCCAACCATTGCTGGAGCTGGACGATCTCAAGCGGATATGTGGATGCCGCGAGGGTCTGCGCCAGCAACGGGTCTGGATAAAGGGCAATGGGTGCAACTAGAGAATCGAGCTGGTCGGGCGGAATCTTGGCAGCCTGACTCGGTGTCGAGGACGCGGTCGCCTGCATCGGAGGCGGATAGAAGGTCAGGGTGTCGCCGGGCAAGAGAGCAACGCTGCAAACAATCGCCAGCAAACCTTGGAAGGTTGCGCCATTTCTGTTCAGATTCAAGGGCCGCTCCCCTCGTCTTACGAAACTACTGTGGATCGCCGGTCAGATCGGTCCGGGGTGTAGAAACAATGCATTCGTTCCGCGATCTGCATGGCTACAGTCCGCAGTGCGGAGCTACCCCTTCTCAACGTAGGTCATGCCGTTTCTCACGTCAGCTGGCAAAAAATACAGGTCGTGTGGGTGTCGAGATCCAGCGTCCGCTACCGGACGAGCAGGCGTAGTTGACGTAATATCGACATTTCACCAACTACTTCGCCTGGAAGCCTGTTTGTCGGGTAGTTGCTGAAATCGCCTGGTTTCTTCAGCTGGGTGATTCTAGGCGCCCGGTTCACACCGATGTTCCTCAACCGTCAAAATCGCAGGAACGTTTTTTGCCAGCAGTGGCACCATCCACGTCACCCACTGATCGAGAATTTCGGGAGAAACCGCCGTCTCTCTAGTTTTGCCCTCTACTCGCCATTTTCGGCGCAAAAATGATCCGCTCGACTCGACGTTGACTTCGTAATCCGTCTGTTCGCGAACTAGAGCACACAAACTCTCGGCAGCCTTCCGACTCGCTGCGTTGTAAGAAAAATCCAAGCGCAGCGTGCTCTCGGCGGTTACACCGTGTTTCTGTAAAGCAGCCCACGTGTGGCGATTCATCGCAAGTTGTTTGGCAAGAATGGTCTCGTAGTGTGCGTCTTGCATGGAACCCCATGATTCCGAAGGCTTAAGCCACGGTTAGCCGATCGTTATTGTAAAATTGCCATTTCACCAACTGCTGACCGGGCTCGAACTCTTAACTCTTCGAACAAACAAGAGCTTATAAGTCGGAGCCACCCTAAGAGGACTCCAGGGTAAGAATCCAGCTAATTCACATTGAGGAAAACGCCAACTCTTCGGTTTGCCAGGTCAACGGTCGGCGTAATCGAAAATTCTGTTCCTCGAATTGAGATTCTGGTGCGACGGGAGACGCTGCTACCCACGAGGTAACCTAGAGTGGCCCCGGCGGCGACGTCACTGGCCCAGTGCTTGTTGCCCCTTACGCGAGCGATGCTTATGGCGCTTGCAACACCATAGCCGACAAGTCCCGCCTTCCAACCGTAGTATCGTTGCGTGACTGTCGCAATCATGAAGGATGTGGATGCATGCGATGACGGAAAAGATCGATCGTTGCTTGCATCCGGTCGCGTGCGACTTATCGCCAACTTCATTCCATAGGTGAGCCCTTCATCAAGAACTGTGGCTTGCGCAAGTGAATAGGTAAAGGAATGAAAGCGATCGTTTTTCGATCGATTTCCCGCGATTAGAAGGCCGCCGACCACGGGTGCCACCACGTAGAGAGATCCGAGCGCCGATCCGAACTCGCCAAACGAGGAACTCCCGTCGTGGACTGAAAAATGCTCCTGAATATCTTCGTCCCAAATAGAGATGACGCCTGTTGAGGCGCTGCCGATGAGCAGAGGAGCAATGTTCTTCGTGCTGAACATCGCCAGAAAGTTTCCGCCCAGATTCTGTGGGAAGCGCTTGAGGCTGGTGTATTCAGGTGGAGCGTCAGTGGGCAGTCCTGAGGCCGTGCTTTGACCTTGCACTCTGGCGATCCCACACACCCACAATAGAATGATGGCCGCCGCCAAGGTGCTGCGCCGGGTCCCACCGAGGGAAGGGGGTTCGCTCGATCGCAAACGCGATGTCCTCTTACCATCCGGTCCGCGAGCAAGAGAGGTGGCGACTTTCATTCTTAATTCGCCAGTGCAAAACATTCGTAACAACCGACAAGCGGCGCCGCTGCGGTTCCCGTCGCCTCCTACGGTCCAATGGTCTCAGAGGGACTGAATCGTTCCGTTCTCAGAGGGCGATGGATAAGCAGTATTCAGAATGAACCTATCTTTTAAGGAAAGCCAATAGAATCCAGGGAAGTTTTTCGCCGTGAAAGAAGTCTGGGTTTGAGTCGGCATTCGAGAAATGGACGCGGCGCCCATCCCCTTGCTTGTCCGGCCCATCGCTTGACAAATATTTGCTGTTGGTTTTGAATAAATGACTGTCAGTCGAATATGGCTACAGGTCACCAATGTCCAAGAGCAAAACATCAGGGTTCTCTGCTGTTGTTGAAGCGCTAGCGGCGGAAGATCTTCCGCACCTCAAGGAATTGGGGAGACGGCAGCGTCGTGCGGCTGAAACAAGAGTGCGGTTATTCCGAACTGCGGTACAGCTTTTCGCGAAGCGTGGCTTCGGCAATGTCACGGTCGAAGACATTACGGAGGCAGCCGATGTCGGCAAGGGAACTTTCTTCAACTACTTTGAGAGTAAGGATCACGTCTTTGGCGTAATGGCGGAGATTCAGCTCGGAAAAGTGAAGGAAGCTCTCATCCGATCGGAAGCTGGGAATGAGACGACCTTCGCCACATTGCGCCGACTGTTCTCACGGGTCGGTGAAGAGCCGGGGCGAAGCGCAGAGTTAACGCGTGCCCTGATTTCTTCGATCACGGGAAGCGACCGCGTTCGAATCGTCATGTCGGAACGTATGGCGGAAGGACGACAGATGCTCGCCCGTATCATCCAGCTGGGCCAGGAACGGGGGGAGGTCGCGGCTGCTTTAAAGCCATCGCAAGTTGCGCTTGCTTGCCAACAATCTGTAATGGGCACGATGTTGCTGTGGTCTCTCCGGGGAGATGGGCGGCTTGAGACCTGGCTCGAAAACAGCTTCAACCATTTGTGGAGAGCAATCACAGCCCCGCGAGAGTCGTAGTCATGAAACGAAATCTGATACATCGTGTCGCAACTTCGCTGGTGGTCCTAAGTAGCGTGTCGTTAAGTCTTGCGCAAGTCCAAAGCCCCTATCGGCTCAGCCTTCGCGAAGCGATTGATAAAGGATTGCAGGCAAATCTAAGCGTGCTGGTAGCTGACACGCGCGTCCAGGAACTTGAGGGGACACGCGTTCGTCGTTTAGCGAATTTGCTACCAAAAGTACGAGCCCAGTCGTATGCCAACCTACAGAATCGCAACCTGCGGGCGTTCGGGATTTCATTTCCCGGCGTTCCGGAAGTCGTCGGGCCTTTCTCTAATTATGATTTTCGTATTTATGCAGATCAGAGCATTGTTGACCTGCAAAGCTATCGGAACTGGAAGGCAGCGGAGGTGCTTGCCGAATCGGGCAAGCTCGACTACCAGAATGCTCGCGACCTTGTAATTCGATCGATCGCCAGCTTGTATCTGAGCGGGCAAGCGGCTGCCGCGCGGGCGGAAGCAGCGCAGTCCCGCGTGACTGCTTCCGATGCTCTTTATCGCCTTGCGAAAGACCGCCACGATAGCGGGGTGGCCACCGGTGTGGACGTCTTAAGAGCGCAAGTGGAATTAGCGAATGACAAACAAGTGTTACTGGCAGCGCAAAACCAATACAAGCAGACTCTTCTTTCGCTCGCTCGGAACATTGGCATGACGCCGGGTACGCCTCTGGAGCTGGCGGAACCACTTGCTTTTCAGCCGTTGAGTCGTCCACAGATCGAGAGTTCAATTTCGTCGGCGCTGCTGAGCAGGCCCGACTACCTGTCACTTGCGATGCAACGGCGCAGCCTTGCGGAACAGGAACGCGCTAACCATGCCCGTAACTATCCGCGGG
>Ga0070685_10001784_pt1 | contig 11255 bp, 15 predicted proteins | sample KBSS13LmetaG_FD_65651 | JGI IMG/M metagenome (GOLD analysis project Ga0070685, IMG submission 65651) | Switchgrass rhizosphere microbial communities from Kellogg Biological Station, Michigan, USA - KBS S1-3L metaG | ecosystem: Host-associated > Plants > Roots > Rhizosphere ...
CATGTGTTCGTCGCGACTCGGCCGGTGCCGGTGGAGTTTTCGCCTCACCATGCCGGCCAGACGATTCCGGTGAACCAACATGCCGGATGAGAACCGCGCCGGCGCAGGCGATCCCAACGAGTACCAGCTTCTCGACCCGAGTGACTGGCCGCCCGATCCCTACATAGACATGCCACTCTGGGACGAAGACGATGACAACGACAACCGCGCGGGACGCGATTATCAACATGCCGGAGGTCCTCTCGGAGGAACTCCTGTGGATGATCCGGACCGGGATGGCGATGCACCCGAGGAGCCTCCAGAAGGCGATTGGGGCATCCTCGCTTGGTAACCCGTGCAGCATAGCACTTATCCACGATCTTCTCGGAGACGCGCCATCGGGCGGCGGCTCTCGCACCGGATGGCTGGCGCAGATCGGTACCTGCGTCCATGCATGGCTGGAGCGGATCCTCCCGCTGATCAACGACGGCCAGTTCCAGAAACGGTTCCTGGTCGAGCAGGAGGTCACGGTTGGCGAGGTCGGCGGCATCCCGATCATGGGCCACCTCGATCTGTTCGACATCGACACCAGCACCGTCGTGGACTGGAAAGTCGTCTCCGCTAAGCGACTTGAGATGTTCCGGAATCAGGGTCCGGGCGAAACCTACCGCCGGCAGGCCCACCTGTACGGCTATGGCCTGTCCCGAATGGGCCACCATGTCCGATATGTCATGATTTACTTCCTCCCGCGCGAGCGCGAATTGGACACCGCCTATGCGTGGGCGGAGCCGTATGACGAGACCGTTGCCCTCGAAACGATCTCGCGTGCGAACGGCCTGCTCGATCTGGTCAATAGTTGGGGGATCGAGCAGGTCGTCAACCTTTACCAACCCTGCGGCCAACGGTACTGCCGCTGGTGCCCGCAACCAATCTTTCCCTCCTGAAAGGATGTTCAGCCATGGGCTTCTGGGATGTTGAATCCGGACCCGCAGTCAAGTTCGCGCGGATCGGCGATAGCGTCACTGGGACGATTACCCGCCCCTATGCACTGCGGGAGGCCACCGAGATCGGTTCCAATCGGCCGAAGCTCGACTCGCGCGGGCAGCCGGTACAAATGGCGGTGGTCGAACTCCAGACAGATGTTCGAGAAGGCCCGGATGACGACGGGATTCAGATCCTCTACGCGGACAAGTTCGCCATGCGCAAGGCCATCGGTCAGGCCATCCGGGAGGCGGGTGCCGACGACATGGAGGTCGGCGGGCGGCTGACCGTCACCTTCGTCTCCGAGAGTCCGTCCGATAAGGGCGCTCCGCAGAAAAACTTCAGCGCCAAGTATGTCCGACCGGGGGCGGCCTCCACCTGGGGCGCGGAACCGAACGCCTTGGTGAGCGCGGCCAGAAACGCGCAGGTCTCCGCGTCGGCAGGATCAGCCCCGCCCGCTCCGCCGGCCCCTCCTGCGGCACCTCAGACGCCTCCTCCGGCCGTCAATGGCCGGACCACCACGCCGGAGCAGGACATGAACAAGATTCGCGAACTCATCGGCTACGGCCTCGACGCCGGCATGATCCATCAGGCGGTCCCGCACCTGAGCATCGAGGCGGTCAACGCGCTGATCAACATTGCCAAGTCGCAGGTCGGGCAGCCGGCATGACCTCGCCGGTTTCGGCGCACTGGTGATCGGCTGGCGAACGTCGTGCCGAACGAATGTCTGCCGCCGATCGGGCGCGCGGTTTTCGGCCAACCGCTACCCGGTGAACTCTGCTCCTACGAGGAGGAGCCGGACCCCGGGGAATTCGACGGATGCGACATGGAAGCTGTTGTCCTGGACGAGGAGTCCGGTAAACCGTTCTGCCGGCTGCACGCCCGGCCCGATTGGTGGGAATGATGAGACGTTTTCGCGATGACGAGGGTAACCAGATCGTCCAATGTGGCGCCTACGCCTACGTCTGGCCGGCCTACTACAAACCGCTGATCGTCGGCGAGGAGGTCCTGATCGACCGGGGAACCGTCCGGGTCACCGAACTCGGCAGTGAACTCGGCGGGGCCATCGGCTGGATCCGGGGACGAGCGGGGCGGACCCGATGAGGATCCGGATCACGATCAGAGGCGAGTCATGATGGGCCAGGATCTCCTGATCGTCGGGATCATCCTGTTCGCCCTGGTCATTATTGCCGGGATCCTCTGGGGCTCGGAACGATGACGTCCGCCCCCATGAGGCGGATGGGCTCGCAGCGATGACGACGGGAAGTCGTTTCCAGCATGGCGAGTCGACAACTAAATACGGCGGCTGGCATACCCGCTAGTTACCCGCCTCTGAGATCCCGATCCCTCGGCAAAGGAGGCGGGGCGTATGCCACGTAAACCCCTCGAAAAATGCGAATGGCCGGCGCGCACCTACTGCGTGATATGCGGTCGGCGCCAATGGTTCTCGGCGACCCGCTACGGCGTTAATATTGTCTGCTACGGAGATCATAAGTGACATGGCCGTTCCCTCCGAGAAGCCCGCCCCGTATCGGGAGGCCTTCCACTTCTACGCGGACGCCGGCTGGTCGGTGATCCCGATCATCGGCAAGTACCCTCCGCCGGAAGGCTGGACGGGCGCGGAGGCCGGCTACCCCTCCTATGCCGACATGCAGGCCTGGTCGGATGGCCGGGAAGGCGAACGGAACTTGGCAATCCGTCTGCCGCACGACGTTCTGGGCATCGACGTGGACGACTACCGGGACAAGCGGGGCGGCGCGACCGTCGCCGAGTGCGAGGAGGCCTACGATTGTCCGCTGCCCGCCACCTGGCGCTCGACCGCGCGGGACGACGGGGTGTCCGGGATCCGCCTCTATCGCATTCCCACCGGATTGTCGTGGCCGGGACAACTTCCCGGGGGTGGGGTGGAACTGATCCGCTGGGATCACCGCTACTGCATGTGCTGGCCGAGCATTCATCCGGAGGTCGCCAAGCCCTACCGATGGATCACCCCGGATGGCGCCATCGCGGTCAATCGGGTGCCGCTGATCACCGAGCTACCCCGATTGCCGGCCGGCTGGATCGCCGGTCTCATGCGCGGTCCCGAGCTGCACGAGCCGAAAGTCGAATTAGGGCAATCGGTCCTGGACTGGCTGACCTCGCTGCTCGGCGCGAACGAGGAGCCCTGCGCGTTCACCATCGCGCAGACCCGGCCGATCCTGTCGGCGCTGGCGCTGCCCTCCGGCCGGCATGAGGCGGTCAAGGCTCCCCTGCTCAATCTCATCCGGGTGTGCGAGGCCGGCCATCCGGGGATCGTCAAGGCCATCGGCGAGATTCAGACCAGGTTTGTGAACGCGGTCACCGCCGATGGCAGCCGGGCCCCGGTGGCTGCCGCTGCCGAGTTCAAACGCCTCGCCACCGGGGCCTGTCAGCGGATTCAGGCGGACCGGACGTGGCCGGCACCGACCGGAGATCCGTGCCGCATCGGATCACCCCTGCCCGATGGTTCTGGTCCGGCTCCGGGGACCTGGGCGCCTCCGCTGGCCGGCTCCACGCCATGGCAGGAGGCCGGCCATGGGCAGAAGACGCCGGAGCAGCTACTCGCCGAACGGATCACCTGGCTCCGCGCGGATCGGGCCGCGCGGAAGTTCCTGGCGGCAGAGGAGGCACCCCCACCCGAAGAGATGCCGGAGGCGATTGACTTGGACGCTCTGATCAGCACGCCGCAGGATCCGGTGACCGAACGTATCGGCGGGTTGCTGCCGGTCGGCGGACGGGTACTCCTGACCGCCTCGATGAAGGCCGGCAAAACGACCCTGATTGCTAACCTGATTCGGACATTGGCGGACGGGGTACCCCTCCTCGGTCAGTTCCCGATGGCCCACCCGCTCACTCCGGGCGAGCGGGTGGTCCTCCTCGACAACGAGATGAACCCGCCCACCTTGGCCCGATGGCTAGGTGACCAGCGGATCGAGAACCGATCGGCCGTCTCGGTCATCCCGATGCTGGGCCGGACCCGCACATTCGATATCCGGATCCCGGAGATCCTCGATTACTGGGTAGCCCGCCTCCTCGAACTGCGGACCGCTATCCTCATCATTGACTGCCTGAAACCCATCCTTGATTCCCTGAATCTGGACGAACGCAAGGATACCGGCCTCATTACCACGCCGTTAACCGAGCTAAAGCTCCGGGCGCAGATATCAGAGATGATCCTCACCCATCACACCGGCCATGCCGGGGAGCGGGCGCGGGGCGATTCGGCACTGCGCGGGTGGCCGGAGGCGGAGTGGCAACTGGTGAGATTGGCCGAAAACGGGGAGGAGCCGGAACTCGATGCACGCCGTTATTTCAAGGCCTATGGTCGTGACATTTATGTGCCCGAATCGGAAATGCATTTCTCCGCCGACGATCGGCACCTGACATTGGTCGGTGGTAATCGGCAAGAGGCCCGTCGAGGCGCCCGGCGGCAGGAGGATGTTGATCTTGGTCCGGCCGTCCTGGACGCCATCGAGGCGGACCCCGGAACCTCCAAAAACCGTCTCGCGAAGGGCCTCCGGGAGGCCGGCCATCGGGTGAGCAATCTGGCCCTTGATCGGACCATCGAGGACATGATCAGTCGCTCAGAGATCCGTCGAGAAGTTCACTCGCGGACGGATCACAGGCTCTATCCACTTCCCCGGAACACTTCCCCGACCACTTCCCCGGGCTTCTTCTCACTTCCCCGCGCTTCTTCTCCGACGGGCCTCCCCTATGGGGCCCCGGAAGGAGAACGAAGAAGTGAAGTGAATTCGTCATACGATTACCCCGACGATCCGAGCACCGAATGACAGGACAAACCACGGCCGCCCGTATCGACCGCTGTGGCGGATGTGGGCGGACGATCTGGGTCGGTCTGGACGCGAACTACGGCCACCAGGTGATCGAGGCGGACCCGCATCCGGTCGGGTTGTGGGGCGAGGGGTTGGCACTGGCGGGCGGACGTGCTACGGTCGAGCTTCGCCTGATAGGTGGTTGTCGCTGGGAATTGTCCAAACGCGATAACTTCCGAATTAGGGGAAGTCCCGCCGGAACTCCGGATCGTGACGTTCTCGTGGTCCACCATTGTGGCCTCGATTATGGCGGGGGCGTTCCCCATGTGGCCAGTAGTCTGCGAAGATTCACGGCCCCTATTTATTCGGAAATACCACCATTCTAGGAAATTCCAATGACGCGCAGTCGCGCATCCGCAAAAGGTGCCGGCACATCATTCGAGACATTGATGTCGGGTTACCTGAACTTCCATGTCGATGATCGGATCGAACGCCGCCGGCTGACCGGTGCCAACGATCGGGGCGATATCGGCGGGGTCCGGATCCTCGGTCGAGGCCGGATGGTGCTGGAATGCAAGGACACCGCCGGTGAATATGCCGGCAAGCTCGGTACCTGGGTCAATGAGGCGGAAACCGAGCGCAATAATGATGATGCCGTCGCCTGCGCCGTTCTGGCGAAACGTAAAGGGACTCGGATCCCCGGTCAGCAGTTGGTGATCATGACCGCCGATGACCTGGTGGCCCTGCTGACCGGGGAGAGACCCGAGCCCGGATGGAGACTCAAGTGAACGTGATCCACCTCTGCCCTCGGTTCCGATGCTGCCGGGTCTGCGGCAAGCACGCCGAGCCCTGCACCTGCGAGGAGATGAACCATGACGAACACGGAGAGTGACCTTGCCCTGCACTGGGTCCCGCTGGCGGAGTTGACCCCGCACCCGATGAACCCACGTCGGGGCAATGTCGCGATGTTGGTGGAGTCGTTGCAGGAGAACAAGCAGTACGCGCCGATCGTGGTCAACAAGGGGACCAGAACCGGTCGGCCGAACGAGATCCTGGCCGGCCATCACCTGGTGCTGGCGGCTGCCGAACTCGGCTGGTCGGCCGTCAAGGCGGTCTACGTCGATGAGGACGAGGAGGGCGCCAAGAGGATCCTGTTGGCGGACAATCGCTCGTCCGACCTGGCCGGATACGACGATCGGCTGCTCGCCGAACTCCTGTCCAGCCTCGACCGCCTCGACGGCACCGGATTCAACGAGGAGGATCTCGCGTCCCTGATCAAGGTTCTCGACCTGCCGGAGATCGAGGTTCCGGACAACGATCAGGACGTCCTCGATTCCAGCGATGAGGCGATGTGGCCGGAGATCCGGGGCCGGGTCGCACCCAGCCTCTACGCGACGTTCCTCCTGCTACCGGGTGAGGATGATGCCGGGAAGCTGGCTCATTTGCTCGGAGAGGGACGATGAGCTTCAACCTGCTGTTGTCCTATGCCCTGGTCGGTGGCGTCGATCTGAGACGAATCAGGGCGTCCATGCCTTGCGGTCGGCTGATGATCGACTCCGGGGCCTTCTCGGTGCACAAGTCCAACCAGGGCAAGCTGACCCAGCCGGTGGTCGTCTCGCTGGACGATTACGCCTCCTACCTGGAGGAATGGGCCGGATGTTGGGATTACGCGATTACCCTTGACGTGATCGGCGACCCGGCGGCGTCCCGCCGGAACACCCGGAAGTTGCACGAACGAGGATTGCCCGTTCTGCCCGTTTTCACCCGGGGCGACAAGATTACCGACCTCCGGGCGATGCTGGCCGAGACCCGGTATGTCTGCGCCGGTGGCCTGGTCGGGATGGCCGAGAAGTATCGCATACCGCGTCTCCAGGTGATCCAGCGACACGCCGCCGAGTTCGGTGGTGGAGTGCACGCTCTCGGCATCGGCAGTCTGCCGGCGTTACGCGCCACTCGTCCCTATTCGGCCGATACGTCCCGTTTCCTGATGGGTTACGGCTATCACACGGTGCAGGTGTTCGACGGCCGGGATCTCCACCCGGTCGACATCCTCGATCACAAACGGATGCTGAAATACCGGAACCTTCTGGTGAGCCATGGGTTCGGGGTGACCGCGCACCTGACCGACCGCCGGATGCCGGAAGGCAACAAGCCCGGCCTGCCCCGATGGCTGAACTCGCAAGCTCTCGGCGTGGCCGCTGCCTGCGCCGACGAATACCTGAAAACCACCTACCCGGTCCCGATGGGCGACGACCCGGGAATGCACTTCTACGCGGTCGCCATCCGCACCGACGCCTATGCCATCGCCTCCACCGATGCCCTCATCCACTCCGACACCCCGCCGCCCGTCTGGGAACGCTATCGGCGGCACCATGTTTGCACCCCGCGCAAGGAGAACGCCGCATGACCGGATCATTGGTCCTCCTCTCCGGAGGCATGGACTCCACCGTCGCCCTCGCTCGCGAGGCCCTCGACCATCGCGCCAAGTTCGCACTATCCGTCGATTATGGGCAGCGTCACCGCAAGGAATTGTCGGCCGCCGTCCGGATCGCCGCAGAATATCCGGAGATCGAGCATGAGGTCCTGGACCTGACCGGATGGGGACGCCTGCTAACGGGTTCCGCGCTTACCGACCCGAGAGTGCCTGTCCCGCACGGCCATTACGCCGCGCCGGCCATGGCTATCACCATCGTGCCGAATCGGAATGCCGTCCTCCTCATGGCCGCTGCCGGGGTGGCCATCGCGGTCGGCTGCGATGAGGTGGTGATCGCGGTGCACGCCGGGGACCATCCGGTCTATCCTGATTGCCGCCCGGAGTTCATCGACCAGATCAACCGCGCGACAGCCCTCGCCACCGATCAGGCGGTGACCATCCGGGCACCTTTCCTCAATTACACCAAGACCGACATCGCCCTCCAGTCGGCGATATACGCGGCCCCGGTTCACCTCTCCTGGTCCTGCTATGAGGGTGGGGAACGGCATTGTGGCCGGTGCGGGACCTGTCAGGAACGGATTGAGGCATTCCTCGATGCCGGCATCCATGATCCGACATTGTACGCATTATGATCGTCCTGATATCGTGCGGGTCGAAGAAACGTACGTATCCGAGTGCGGCCATCAGTCTGTATGAGGGGTCGTATTTCCGGGCAACGAGAAAGTGGGCGTCCTCCGTGACGGATCCGGAGTACATCTACATTCTCTCTGCTAAATATGGGATCATCCGCTCGGATAGGGTGATCCCGCCATACGAGGTCACAATCGGTTCGCGGGACGCTATCTCGCCGATGGATGTGGCCACTCAGATAGCCGCCCTGAACTGGCGGGGCCGGCTGATCACGCTGGCCGGAGTCGCCTACCTGCGGTTCCTCGACAAGGCGACCGATCGGGTGCTGCCGGTGAATCCCTTCGTCCGGCTCTGCCGGGAAGACGGGCATCCGGCCTCGCTCGGCTACCAGATACAGATGATGAAACGTTGGCATGGAAGGGTTCCGGCATGATCGCCGTCATCACCAAGGACTTTACGTTCTCGGCCAGTCACCGGCTGGAACTCCTGCCGGAAGGCCATCAGTGCGCAAGGTACCACGGCCACAACTACATTGCGCGGGTCGAGATCGAGGGTTCCGTTGATCGAACGGGTTTCGTCCTGGACTACGGCGACCTGGCCGAGTTCGGCCACTACATTGACGTCAACCTCGATCATCGGCACCTGAACGACGTTCTGCCGGACAATCCGACCGCCGAGAACCTCGCTCGGCACCTGATCGGCGTTCTCCGCATGGTGATTAAGAACGTTTACGGGATGCCGAGTCATCCGCTATCCATCGGCGTCCATATCTCCGAGACCCCGAAAACCTGGGCCATCTACCGCGAAAAGTGGTGAAATGATGAAGTTCCCGGTGGTCGAGACCTTCGGTCCGACCCTGCAAGGAGAAGGCCCCTACGCCGGCCAACAGGCGGCGTTCCTGCGGCTCGGCGGCTGCAACCTCTCCTGCTCCTGGTGCGATACCCCGTATTCGTGGGACGGCGAACGATTCAACCTGCGGAAGGAGATGACCAACCTCACGGTGCCGGAGATCATGGACCGGATGCCGATGGCGAACTCCTGCGTGATCACCGGAGGAGAACCGTTGCTCCACCAGCACAATCCCTACTGGCGCAACCTCCTGTATGAACTCTGGTGCCGATACGGGGATCTGCACCTGGAGACGAACGGGACCATCGAACCGATCGAGGCCACTACCAATTTTTGCCAGTTCATCTCAGTGAGCCCGAAACTGCCGAACGCCGGAATGCATCGGCACAATCATGACGGTAATGCCGATATCTGGACCGGCTGGTTGGACGTGCCGGCAGCCATCCTGAAATTCGTCTGCGAGGACGAGGCAGACGTGGAGATCGCTCTCCTCCGGTCCATCGGACTCGGATTCCATCACCGCCGGGTCTGGGTGATGCCGCAGGGCGCCACCCGGGATGAACTCGACAAGCGATGGCCGATCATCGCCGACGCCGCCGCCCGGCGTGGTATCAACGCAACCCATCGATTGCATATTCTGGCGTGGGATTCGGAAAGAGGTCACTGATGTCCGAATGGACCGATGGACAGCTGGTATGGGAGGGCATCCATGCTCTCCTCCGCCTGGCCGGTGAGGATCCCGATCGGCCCGGTCTGGCACGCACTCCCGCGCGGTTCCTCGCTGCCTGGCAGGAGTTGACCAGTAAACCCGGTGATCCGGCCGAGCTTCTCGCGACGACGTTCGATGATATCGGCCCGGTCGATGAGATGATCGCAGTTGGCCCGATGGAATTCGTTAGTATGTGCGAACATCACCTGATGCCGTTTTCCGGTACCGCATGGGTCGCCTACATTCCGCAGGACCGCATCGTGGGTCTGTCGAAACTCCCTCGCCTGGTGGAGCATTACGCCCGCCGGCTCCAGGTTCAGGAACGCCTCACCACGCAGATCACCGCCGCCCTCGACAAGTATGTTGGCCCGCTCGGATCGGCCGCTCTGCTGCGCGCTCAACACTCTTGCGCTGCCTTCCGGGGAGTGCGGAAGAATGCCCCCATGGTCACGTCATCCCTGACCGGTGCCTTCCGGCAGCCTGAGGTCCGTCAGGAGTTCCTCGCGCTGGCCCGGCCATGAGGGAACAACTGATCCGGCTCGGTGGGATCTGGGACGATCTCAGCGGTGAAGTCGCCGGTGGCGCCTCGCCCGGTCCCCGCGCCCGGGGATCACGTCCGCCGATCAAGGTCTCAGTGGTGAGCCTGGTCATGGAGATCACGGTGGCCGCGCGGGAAGGTGCGGAGGATCTCGCCCACCGCTGGACGCCCGATTCCATCCACAATCTGTGGCTGATCCACGGCGCCCTCCTCGCCCGCCCCGATGATGACCTGATCACCTGGTGGTCGGATGCCGTGGAGGAGTGGGCCAATCGAGGAGACGCAATCCTCCAGCCCCACCTTCTCGAACGATTGTACGGAGCTAAATGCCCGACCTGCGGCAATGTCTCGGCGAACGCCTACCAGGATGGTGAATGGGTGAAGGTGCCGGCCATCGAGGTCGGATGGGATGAGGATTCAATCAGGGTCATCGTCTGTCGACAATGCGGCTGCCGATGGGATCGGGAGGACAACCTCTCCGAGCTGATCAATGTCATGATTGCGAACAACCGGCACGAGGTATTGCACATAACCTGATCATCCGTGCTAATGTCGGACCCGCCGTGGGTGACGTATGTCCGGGCTCGGACATTTCCATCCTGGTCGTCCTCACCAAGCCCTGTCAGAGTCCTTGGTGAGGACGCACCCTCCATCCGAAGGTCAGCGTTCGCGAGGCTGGCGCGGCTCCTCCGGCGGCTGCGGATCACTCGTCGGCTGTGAAGGATCCACAGGGGTCGAGGGTTGATTAGGCTGGCTCATGGTTACCTCCTCTCTTGATTGGCCCTGTACCCGATGCCGACGAGAGCCACGCGCGTTTGCCCCCGATGTCTGACTCCCCTGTCCGGTCGACGCTGCCTGGTCTGCGCCGATCGGAGGCGCCACGTCTACGACCTGCGCACTGCCGGCCGGCCGGATCCCTACGATGACCCACGATGGGTGGCACTGAGCAGGGCATTCCGTCGAGCCCATCCGTATTGTGAATCCGATCGGTGCGCCCGAAAGCCCGAGTTCAGACGACCTTTCAGTGCCGTGGTCGATCACATCGATGGCCTCGGTCCCGCCGGGCCGCGTGGCCTCGATGAAACGAATTTAAAAGCCCTCTGTCGGCCCTGTCACAATGCGAAGACGAATCGGCACGATGGTGGTTTTGGTAATCCTTTGAATCGTCTGACTCCTCCCTAAAGTTTCCAAAACAATGGGGAGGGGGGCCAATATCACGGCAGCCCCTCGCGAGTCCGGTTGCGCCGGTAGGCTCGCGTGCCCGCCGGGGTAAAGGCGCAACGGGGATATAGGTATACATACGTAATCCGGGCAATGCCTGCGCGCCGGCGCAACGCCCACTCC
>Ga0070685_10001785_pt1 | contig 11253 bp, 19 predicted proteins | sample KBSS13LmetaG_FD_65651 | JGI IMG/M metagenome (GOLD analysis project Ga0070685, IMG submission 65651) | Switchgrass rhizosphere microbial communities from Kellogg Biological Station, Michigan, USA - KBS S1-3L metaG | ecosystem: Host-associated > Plants > Roots > Rhizosphere ...
GGACGAAGGGGAGGATCAGCTCGCCCGCGCCGAACTTGTCGCCCACCTCCTTCATCGCCGGGAGGAGCACGTCGTTGAGGACGGGGACGGCGCCCAGCTTCTCCACCGCGCGGTCGATCCAGTCCTCCACTCCGTCCTTCTTGCGGTGCAGGATCTTCCAGTGCAGCGCCTCCTCCGGCGTCATCTCCGCCGTGGGATCGACGGTCGATTCCTGCTCCGCGCCGCGCACGTCGAAGTGGGCGATGAAGGCCGCCAGCGGGTCGTTCGTCTCCGTGCGCCGGTCGAAGATCAGGTCGTCGGCCAGCCGGCGCTCCTCCGCGTCGATCTCGAAGTACGGCTTCACGTGCGCGGGGTTGATGATGGCCGTGTCGAGCCCCGCGTCCACGCAGTGGTGCAGGAACACCGAGTTCAGCACCGTGCGCGAGTGCGGCTGCAGCCCGAAGGAGACGTTCGACACGCCCAGCGTGGTGAGGACGCCGGGGAGCTCGCGCTTGATCGCGCGGATCCCCTCCAGCGTCTCCACCGCTGAGCGGCGGAACTCCTCGTCGCCCGTCGACAGGGTGAAGGTGAGCGCGTCGAAGATCAGCGCGTCCGGCGTCATCCCGTACTCGGTCGTCGCGATCTCGTGGATCTTCCGCGCCACCTGGAGCTTGACGTCCGCCGTCTTCGCCATCCCCCCCAGGTCGCGGTCGATGGTGAGCGCGATCACCGCCGCCCCGTGCGCCGCCACCAGCGGCAGCACCGCGTCCACCCGCTCGCGGCCGTTCTCCAGGTTGATGGAGTTCACGATCGGCCGTCCCGGCGACTGCTCCAGCGCCGCCTTCAGCACGTCCGCTTCCGTCGAGTCGAAGCAGAGCGGCGCGTCCACGCCCTGGGAGAGGAGCTTGACGACGGTGCGCATCTGCGCGGCCTCGTCCTGCCGCTCGGTGAGGGCCACGCACACGTCCAGCACGTGCGCGCCGCTCTCCGTCTGCTCGCGGCCCACCTCCAGCACGCCGTCGTAGTCGTCCGCCAGCAGGAAGCGCTTCACCTTGCGGCTCCCCTGCGCGTTCACCCGCTCGCCGATCATGGTCGGCGCGGGGACCTGCACCAGGTCGGCGGAGCGGATAGCGGAGGAGAGACGGGGGACGAAGTCGACCTCGCGCTCCTTCGGCTTCAACCCGCGGACGGCCGCCACCAGCTGGCGGATGTGCCCGGCGTCGGTGCCGCAGCAGCCGCCGACCACGCTCACGCCGAAGTCGCGGACGAACTCCTCCATCTGCGCCGCGAAGGGCGACGCCTCCAGCGGGTAGACCGCGCAGCCGCCCTCGTTGTGCGGGATCCCCGCGTTGGGGATGCAGGAGATGGGAAGGCGCGAGTTCTCGCCCAGGAAGCGCACCGCCTGCCGCATGTGTTCGGGGCCGGTGGAGCAGTTGAGCCCGATCACGTCGGCGTGCAGCGCCTCGATGGTGACCATCGCCGCGCCGATGTCGGTGCCCAGCAGCATCCGCCCGCTGGTGTCGAGCGTCACCTGCACCTGCAGCGCCACGGGGCGCCCGGCCTCGGCGATCGCCTCGCGGCAGCCGAAGACCGCGGCCTTCACCTCCAGGATGTCCTGGCTGGTCTCGATCAGCAGCACGTCCACGCCGCCTTCGACCAGCGCGCGCGCCTGCTCCGCGAACACCGGCACCAGCTCGCCGAAGGTGATGTTGCCCAGCGTGGGGTCCGACGCGGAGGGGAGGAAGCCGCTCGGCCCGATGGAGCCGGCGACGAAGCGCGGCCGTCCGTCCGCCTCGGCGAAGCGGTCGGCCACGCGGCGGGCGAGCGACGCGGCGGCGACGTTGATCTCGCGCACCTGGTCCTGCAGCCCGTACTCGCGCAGGGTGATGCGGTTGGAGCGGAAGGTGTCCGTCTCCAGCACGTCGCACCCCGCCTCCATGTAGGCGGTGTGGATCTCCTCGATCACGTGCGGCTTGGAGATGACCAGGTAGTCGTTGCACCCCTCCAGCCGCTCTCCGCCGAAGTCGGCCGGGGAGAGGTCGTAGCGCTGGATGGAGGTGCCCATGGCGCCGTCGAAGACGAGCACGCGCTCGCGCAGCGCGGCGAGGTACGGAGAGACGGAGTCGGACATCGTTCTGCGAATCCTTCCAGAATGCAAAAAATCCCCGCGACTCGTTCCGAGTGCGGGGACAGCGGGTCCGGGGGTTCGGCGTTCGGACCGTCCCGACTCTTTAGCGTTTTTTTAACGAGGTCGCAAGCGGTCGCGCCAAATCCATCCTCGGCACGGATGATCCGTGCAACGACCAATCTATCCCGATGGACGGGGATGGCAAGGGGTGGGGGCCGACCGCGGGTGTGGCGTGGCGCCGGCCTGGGCTGGTCTCACGCAGAGCCGCGGAGCCGCAGAGGAGAGATGCTGAGCCGACCATGGCTTGCTCGCCACGCATCACGAGACCGTAATACTATCCTTTCCGGTCTGAATAATGCATCTCCATGGAGTCGCATACGTGCCACGTGCGCGCCTGTCCGGACGGCCTGACGCGTGGACGGAACTCTCACTCGGGAGGTGCGCTCATGAAGAAGCTGCAGCTGAAGCTGGACGAGCTCGCGGTCGAGGCGTTCGAGGTGGCGGCGCAGGCGGAGGAGCACGGCACCGTGGAGGGCCAGAACCTGCCCTGTACGCACCCGCAGGTGTGCCCGTACACGCAGAACTGGTACTGCACCGGCGTCTGCAACTGCACGCGGTACCCGGAGTACTGCATCCTGTAGTCCTGGCCGGACGCTCGAAAGAGGGGAGGACGCGGCGCGTCCTCCCCTCTTTCGAGTCTTCCCGTGCCGTCCGCTACCGCACCCGACTGTCGTCGCCGTCCGTCACGAGCACCCGTGCCGGCGGTCCCAGCGGTCCTCGGCCCGGTCGCGTGCGTCCTCACGCCGGTCGCGGACATCTTCGCGCCGGTCGCGCCGGTCTTCGCGGCGGTCGGCGACGTTCTCCCGCCGGTCGCGCGCGCCGCCGTGATAGCGCCGGTCCCGGCGGTCTTCGCGGCGGTCCAGCCGGTCCTCCCGGTGATCGCGGACGTCCTCGCGCCGGTCGCGGCGGTCCTCCCGGCGGTCGCGCACGTCCTCCACCCGGTCGCGGACGCACTGCCGCACGGCATGGGCGGGATGGCGGCCGCTCTGCGCGGAGAGCGCCGCGGGCGTCGCGGCGAGCGCCAGGGCGATTGCGAGAGCCTTCATCGGTACCTCCAGGACGTTTCGGGTCGCGCGGCCCCCGTGCGGCGCCGCTCACCTGGAGGTACACGTCCGCTCGCCGCGGCGTTGGGCGCGGTCAGTCGCCCGCGCCGGGCACCGGCCGCACCGGCGCGGCGACGGAGTCCGCCGCCGCGAGCCGTGCCTTCAGCCGCTTGCGCGCGGCGCGGGCGGCGAAGCCGTTGATGGTCATCGCCGGCCCCACCAGCCAGTAGCACAACCCGGCCGCCGCCGTCGCATCCGGGCCGCCGAAGCCCGCGAGCAGCATCGACAGCACCCCGATCCCCACGTTCATCCCCGCCTCGATCAGGTTGTCGCGCGTCTCGAAGCGCTCCACCTCGTCCAGCTCCAGCGCGTCGCGCTGCCGCCAGGCGTGCAGGTTCAGCAGCACGAAGATCCCGAACACCGCCACGTACCCCGCACCGAACACCATCATCATCGTCGGCTGCTGCCCGGGCTCCAGCACGTTGCCGTGCACCCGGCCTCCGTCGGGGAACCAGGCGGGGCCCAGCATCGCCGCGATCACGATCTGGAAGACGAACTTGAGCGGGTAGACGAAGAAGAGGATGACGAACAGCAGTACGGCGTTCAGGAAGGTGGTGGTCGCGTCCACCAGCCCGTAGCGGCGGAAGTAGCGGTGCTGGTTGAGCCACACCAGGAAGAGCAGCGCGAACGACGCCGCGAACGCCGGCAGCCCCCGCATCAGCCCCAGGAGCTCCGTGAAGGTGTCCGGCACCTGCAGCGACACCACCAGCAGCGTGATCGCGAAGCCGAACACCGCGTCCGACAGTGCCTCCAGCCGGGTGATCTCCAACCCGCGCCAGCGGAAGCCGCTCTTCTCCACGTGCGGCCGCCGCGCCACCTGCTCACGCATCATCTGCAATCCTCCGCCGGGGGTGGGCACGGCACGGCGATCCCGTTGCGCCATCGGGGGCACTGCATTATTGTTGGCTGGAAACGTGCAAACATGAATTCCTGGCCGCGCCGCTTTCCCCTAGGCGCCGCCGAACACTTGCTCGCGGGAGGCAGCGTGCGCAAGAAGCTCAGCCTGGACCTCGACGCCGTCGCGGTCGACTCGTTCGCCACCGAGGCGCCGGCGAGCGCCGCGCGGGGCACGGTGGAAGCCCACGCGCCCTGTACCTGCCGGGCATCGTGCGCGTGTCCAAGCGCCATCTACTGGTGCGCCGACATCGCCGAGACGGTGTACTCGTGCGACTACACGCACAACGCGAGCTGCTGGACGCCCTGAGGCGAGAAAGGGGGCGCGGACCACGACCGGTCCGCGCCCCCTCGGACGTCACCCTCTGCGCGTACCGGCACACCAGGACGCGGGCTGCGGCCGGGCCGCCCGCGTCCTGGCCACCCTGCCCGACGAAGGAGGAGACAGCATGCGCAAGAAGCTGAAGCTGGACGCGCTGGAGGTCGACTCGTTCCCCACCACGGACGTGCCCGCCGCGCGCGGAACCGTGCGTGGGGCGGGCGACGACTGCACCTGCGTGGACAGCTGCCTGTGCCCCACCAACGCGTACTACTGCGCCACCGCGCCAGCCACGGTGGTGTCGTGCGGATACACGGTCAACGCGAGCTGCGAGTACGACTCGTACAACGACAGCTGCGGGTGCACGCAGGCCGGCTGCCCGTCGTATCCCATCTGCGTCAGCGGCGACGAGTGCTGACGAAACCCCGGAGAGATCGAACCATGAAGAAGCTGAGCCTGGACGTCGACGCCCTGTCGGTGCGCTCGTTCGACACCTCCTCCGCGGAAGCCGGCGGGCGCGGCACCGTCCGCGGCGCCGCCACGCAGCCCGTGGACCACTGCACCTGCGACGCGAGCTGCGCCTGCCCCAGCGCGTACTTCTACTGCAACACCGGCCCGGTGCACACGAACTACTCGTGCAACTTCACCAACAACGTGAGCTGCTGGTACTCGGAGGCCTGCACGCCTCCCACCGCGTAAGGACGGCCCGCCGCGCCGCGCGCGGACGCGTTTCCATCCCCCCGAACCGCGAGGCACGCGATGACGAAGAAGCTGAGCCTGGAGCTGGACTCCCTGTCGGTGGAGTCGTTCGAGACCGCGGGGACGGGGGAGGGTGCCGGCACCGTCCGCGCCGCGGAAGACGAGTCGGAGGCGCCGGCGTACTTCGACTGCACCTGCTTCAACACCTGCCTGTGCAAGACGGCCTACTACTGGTGCGGCGACGGCTACCACACGATCTACTCGTGCAACTACACCAACAACGAGAGCTGCGCGATCTCCGCCGCGTGCACCACCTCGTGAGCGGCCGCGCACCCATCCGGAGGGGGAAGCCATGACGAAGAAGCTGAGCCTCGAGCTCGACACGCTCTCGGTGGAGTCCTTCGAGACCAGCGCGGCCAGAGACCGAAACGGCACCGTGCACGCATACGACGTCACCGCGGGGTGTCACCCCACGCCGCCGGAGTACGAGTGCACGTGCGCGGACAGCTGCCTCTGCCCCACGAACGCGTACTACTGCGCCACCGTGCACGCCACGGTGATCTCCTGCGACTACAGCTACAACGGCAGCTGCGCATACGACACGAAGGCCGCCTGTGGCGAGTCGGTCGACATCTGCTGACCGTGAGAGACACCCGCTCCGCCGCCTCCACCCGCCCGGGGGGGAGGCGGCGGACCTCTCCCCAAGGGGATGCCATGACGAAGAAGCTGAACCTGGAGCTCGACGCGCTCACCGTCGACTCCTTCGAGACCAGCCCCGCCGGCAGTGACCGCGGCACCGTGCGGGGGCGGGAGAGCGAGGAGCTGACGGAGCTGTGCATTCCCCCGGACTGCACCTGCGTGGACAGCTGCCTCTGCCCTACCAACGCGTACTACTGCGCCACCGTGCAGGAGACGGTGATCTCCTGCGACTACACCTTCAACGGGAGCTGCCACCTCACCGCGGTCACCTGCGGCGGCATCTCCTGCAACCGCTGCCCGGATTAGCCGGCCGCCGGGAGGGGCGCGCCCGTTCGAGGGCGCGCCCTCGTCTTCGCCGGACCCTGCAAAGGAGGGAACGATGGTCACAAGGAGGAAGCTGGACCTGGACGGGCTCTCGGTGGACAGCTTCGAGACCACCGCCGCACCCGACGACGCCCGGGGCACCGTGCGCGCCTACGAGAGCGGCGACGCACCCAACCCCACGCCGCCCGAATACGCCTGCACCTGCGCGGCCACGTGCCTGTGCAAGACGAACTACTACTACTGCGGCACGGGGCACCACACCATCTACTCCTGCGACTTCACGGTGAACGCGAGCTGCATCACGCCCGCGTGACACCGCAGGAGGGGGCGCGTCCCAGGCCGGGACGCGCCCCCGTCTTTTCGTGGGACCCGCAGCAAGGGAGGGAGCGATGAGCACGAAGCGGAAGCTGGACCTCGACGGGCTCGCGGTCGACTCGTTCGAGACGGAGGCCGCCGCCGCGGGCCGCGGCACGGTCCGGGCGCACGACGACGAGATGTACGACGCGAAGGGGTGCACCTGCCAGGGCACCTGCCTCTGCCCGACGGCCTACTACCACTGCGGCACCGGGCCGTTCACCATCTACTCCTGCGACTACACGGCCAACCAGAGCTGCCACGCCTGAGCCCCGGCCGGGGCGCCCGCCACGGGCGTCCCGGCCTGCCCGTGCCCGCAGACCTGCACGCGGGCGAGCGACACCTGTGACTCCTTCCCCACCGAAGTCGACCCGTCGTGCATCCGCTGAGGCGCGGCGGAGATTCCCAACTCTCTCACGCTGGAGGCTGGAGATGAAGAAGCTGGAGCTTTCCCTCGACGCGCTGGCCATCGACTCGTTCGAGACCGGCGCCGCGCCGCGCCCGGAAGAGGGTACGGTGGAAGCGCAGGCGGCGGAGTGCACCGCCCCCGCCACCTGCAAGTGTCCGACGTCGCTGTACCGCTGCGGGACGATCCACGCCACGTACTCGTGCCCCGTGACCTTCGACTGCTGAAGCAACGGCAGGTCTCACGATAGAGCCGCGGAGACGCGGAGGGAGCCGCCGTGGCTCCTCCGCGTCTCCGCGGCTCTGCGTGAGACCCTTCCGTTGGTGAGACCGCTAGGCGCCGGAGCCGACCAGGCGCTCGATCTCGTCCGGGTCCACGGGGACGTCGCGGGTCAGCAGCTCGTAGCCGTCCTCCGTCACCAGCACGTCGTCCTCGATGCGCACACCGATGCCGCGCAGCTCCGGCGGCGCGTCCTCCGCGTCGGCGGGCACATAGAGGCCGGGCTCCACGGTGAAGACCATCCCCGGCCGCAGCGGGACCCAGTCGCCGCCCCGCACCCGGTAGTCGCCCGCGTCGTGCACGTCGAGCCCCAGCCAGTGCGACGTCTGGTGCATGAAGTAGCGCTTCAGCTCGTCGCCCTTCGCCAGCTCCTCTGGATCTCCGGTCAGCAGACCCAGCTCCACCATCTCCCGCGCCAGCACGGCCCGGGTGGCGTCGTGGATCTCCGCGATGGTCACCCCGGGGCGCACCATGGCGATCGCCGCCTCCTCGGCCCGCAGCACCGCGTCGTAGACCGCGCGCTGCGGCGCGGTGAAGCGGCCGCTCACCGGGAAGGTGCGGGTGATGTCGCCGCAGTACATCGCCCGCTCCGCCCCGGCGTCGAGCAGCACCAGGTCGCCCGCTTCGGCGCGGCGGTGGTTCAGCGTGTAGTGCAGCACGGTGGCGTTCGCGCCCGAGCCCACGATGGTGGGATACGCGGGCGTGCAGTCCGGCCCCGCCGCGAAGATGACCCCGTTCACCACGTTCGCCAGCTCCCACTCGCCAATCCCGGGGTGGACGGCGCGCATCGCCGCGAGGTGCGCGTCGGCCGAGAGGCGGCAGGCCGCGCGGATGCGCTCCACCTCGCCGGGCTCCTTCACCAGGCGCATCGCGTCCAGCACCCCCGCCGGGTCCAGCACGTCCAACGGCCCCTTCCCGGCGCGCGTACTGCGGTAGCGCCACTCGCGGATCCAGCCGGTGAGCCGCCGGTCCATGTCCTCGTCGCTCCCCAGCGCGTACCAGATCGCGGAAGCGGGCGCCAGCAGGGGCTTCAGCTTCGCCGCCAGCTCGTCCAGCGGATACGCCGCGTCCGCGCCGAAGCGCTCCACGGCGCCCTCGACCCCCGCCCGCGGCCCGTCCCAGGTCTCGCGCTCGGGATCGCGCGGGCGCACGAACAGGGTGAAGGTGTGGTCGCCGTCGTGCGGGGTCAGCACCGCCACCCCGGGCTCGGTGAACCCCGTCAGGTAGAAGAAGTCGCTGTCCTGGCGGTAGGGAACCTCGGTGTCGCGCGACTTGATCAGCTCGGGCGCGGAGCACAGCACCGCCACCCCGCTTCCGATCCCCTCCAGGAACCGCTCGCGCCTGCGGCGGAAGGGATCGTCCAGGGCCGCGTCCATCGCGTCATCGGCCGGCAGCGCGTCGAGCTCCGTAGACATGGTCGGCATTCGGGTGTGGCTCAGAGAACTTCGCGAAGGGCGGCACGGACCCGCGGGGCCAGCTCGGCCCAGGCCGCGCCCGGCTCCTTCGTGACGGTCACGAAGTCGGCGACCATGAAGATGGAGCGCACCCCCGGCTCCGCCAGCAGCCGCGCCGCGACCGGATCACCGGAAGCCGCCGCGGCCGAGTCGACGGTGCGGCCGCTGCGTCCCTCCACCAGCGTGCGCCCCACGGTGAACTTCCCCGCCTCCGGGTTCGGCGTCTCGCTGAACGTCACCTTCGGCTTCGCCACACGACTCCTTGCGGCAGTGCTGGACATTTCCTCCATCGGGGCCGGAAGTGTACCCCCCGGCCGGACGCCGCGCAACGCAGGCGCCGACGCCATTCCTCCCTCGGCCGCCGCACGGTCAGCCGTTTCGACCAGTCGTGGCCACGACAGTTCCTCCGGCGGCGCAAATTATGCGGCGACGAATCGCGTCCCCGGGCCCACCCCCAAGTTTCAACACAAGCTCTCGCCACCAGCGATCGGCGAGAGCCTCAGCGGATCGTCGGCTTTTGACGGGACGGCAGGCCGCGGGCCGCTGGACGAACCCCAACGCGAGGAGTCACCGTGACGAAGCTGACGCTGGACGTGGACGCGCTGGCCGTGGAGTCGTTCCCCACCGTCGAGGGGGAGGGCGCGCTCAAGGGCACCGTGCACGCGCTGCTCGCCACCCACGAGATCTACTGCACCAACGGCGACACCTGCCGCACCTCGTGCGGGCGCGTCGGCAACTGCACCTGCCCGCCGCCACCGTGAGCGCACACACTTCTGACCCAGGAGGCACCATGACGAAGCTGACGCTGGACATGGACGCGCTGGCGGTGGAGTCGTTCGCCACCGACGACGTGAACGCGAAGCCCGCGGGCACCGTGGACGCGTACGCCGCCACGCAGATCCGCTGCGGCTCGGGAGGGGCGAGCTGCTTCACGTCGTGCCGCGGCGACCTGCGCGACGCCTGCACCTGCCCGCCCCCGTGACGCGCGCGGGATGCCCGCAGGGCCGGATGCCGCGCCAACCGGGCGCGGCTTACCCCAGCCGGGAGGGACGATGAAAAAGATCAGGCTCGAACTGGACCAGCTCGCCGTCGAGACGTTCACGGCGGGGCTTCACGAGCGGCTGGACGAGGGCACGGTGGAAGGACGGGTGACGGGGAACACCTGCGCCGCGACCTGCTACAACACCTGCCCGGACACCTGCAGCCACGAACTCCCCTGCCGCAACACCGGCTGAGGGCTCAGGCAGAGCCGCGGAGACGCAGAGAGCTATGCCCGTGTCTCTGCGTTCTCCGCGGCTCTGCGTGAGATGATGCCGTAGAAGCCGGGGCAACGAAAACGCCGGCCGCTCCACAAGGGGAACGGCCGGCGTTCGAATGATCGGATCGACCGAGTTACGGCGCCGGCGCCGCGGCCGTCGCCGGACCCGTCTCCGGGCGCGGCACCAGGCCCACGACCTCCACGCCCGCGGCGCGGCTCGCGTCCACGGCGTGCACGATGTCGCCGTAGCGCAGGTTCTCCGCACCCTTCACGAAGATCACCTTGCGCGGGCGCGCCGCGTAGATGTCGTGGATGGTCTTCTCCAGCTGGTCCGACGCCACCGGCTGCCGGTTGATGGCGTAGGCCGGCCCCGGGTTGACCTCGAGCACGATCTGGTCTTCGGGGTTCGACTTCTGGGCCACCTCGTCCTTGTCCTTCGGGGGCGGAACCTGCATCGAGACGCCCTTCTGCAGGCCCTGCTGCACCACCATGAAGATGATCAGCAGCACCAGCAGCACGTCGATCATGGGCGTGACGTTGATGGCGTTCATCGCCCCGCCCTTGCTTCCGCCGACTCCCATTGCCATGGGGCTGCCTCCCTATTCCTTCGGTTTGGCCTTCGGCATCTCGGTGATCGCGCCGATACGGCGGACCCCCGCGACCCGGGCAGCGTCGATGGCAGTCAGGATGCGGTCGTACCCCGCATCGTTGTCGGCCTTCATGTAGAGGACGTGGTCGTCGGGGCGCGAGGCGTAGGCCTTCTTCAGCTCCTCGGCGAGCTGCGGCTCGGCCACCTTCACCGTCTGCTTCCCCTCGATGTAGTAGTTCCCTGCCCGGTCGATCCCCAGCGTGACGCGCTTCTCCTTCTCGGGAGCCGCGGTCTTCGCCTTGGGGAGGATCGCCGTGTAGCCGGCGAGCGCCGGGGTGACCACCATGAAGATGATCAGCAGCACCAGCATCACGTCGATCATCGGCGTGACGTTGATCTCGGCGTTCACGTCGGACTCGAAGCCGGCGACCGACGGGAGGGGGGAGCCGCCGAAGCTGGCGGTCCCACCGATGTGCGCGCCTCCAGCCATGCGCTCAGTCCCCGTGGTGGAAGGTCGGCGTGCCGCCGCCCGCCAGGTCGCGCTTGGCCTGGCGCGTCATCATCCAGTCGATCATCTCGCGGCCGGCGTAGGCCAGCTCCGAGAAGAGGGTGTCCAGCCGCGCGGTGAAGTAGTTGTACAGCCACACCGCCGGGATCGCCGCCACCAGGCCGATGGCCGTGGCGATCAGCGCCTCGGCGATACCGCCC
>Ga0070685_10001786_pt1 | contig 11248 bp, 8 predicted proteins | sample KBSS13LmetaG_FD_65651 | JGI IMG/M metagenome (GOLD analysis project Ga0070685, IMG submission 65651) | Switchgrass rhizosphere microbial communities from Kellogg Biological Station, Michigan, USA - KBS S1-3L metaG | ecosystem: Host-associated > Plants > Roots > Rhizosphere ...
TGGCATGGACTCACCGGCGCTAGACGGGAAGAATCCATGACTGCCTGGCTCATTGCGAACATGGCGCCGCTGATGTTCGGCGCCCTCATCGTTACGCTGCTGATCGGCTTCCCGGTCGCCTTCTCATTGGGGGCCGTCGGCATCCTGTTCGGCGTGATCGGCATCAAGCTCGGCCTGCTCGACACGTCGCTCCTGCAGGCGCTGCCGGAACGCGTGTTCGGCGTGATGTCGAACGACACCCTGCTCGCCGTGCCGTTCTTCACGTTCATGGGACTGATCCTCGAACGGTCGGGCATGGCCGAGGACCTGCTCGACACGATCGGTCAACTCTTCGGACCGCTGCGCGGCGGGCTCGCCTTCGCCGTCGTCTTCGTCGGCGCGCTGCTGGCGGCGACGACCGGCGTCGTCGCCGCCAGCGTCATCTCGATGGGACTGATCTCGCTGCCGATCATGTTGCGCTATGGCTATGATCGCAGGCTGGCATCCGGCGTCATCGCCGCGTCGGGCACGCTCGCGCAGATCATCCCGCCGTCGCTCGTGCTGATCATCATGGCCGACCAGCTCGGCCGGTCCGTCGGCGACATGTACGCGGGTGCGTTCATCCCGGGCATCATCCTCGCCGGCTTCTACGCGCTGTACGTACTCGGAACGACGATCGTCAAGCCGGAATGGGCGCCCGCGCTGCCGCCCGAAGCGCGGACGATGCGCGAGCCGGATGGCTCGGGCGGAGCCCGGTCGCTGCTTGTGCTCGTGATCGTCGCGGCGATTTCGGCGGTGGCGTACGCAAAGCTGCGGATGCAGGGATCGCCGCTCGACGAGGTTTTGGTGATCGCGACGAGCGTCGGCACCGCCGTCGCCTTCTTCGCCGCGGTCCTGAACCGCGTCTTCAAATTCGGGCTGCTGTCGAAGATCGCCGAGCGCGTCGTGTTCGTGCTGATTCCGCCGCTCGCGCTGATCTTCCTCGTGCTCGGCACGATTTTCCTCGGCGTCGCGACGCCGACCGAAGGCGGCGCGATGGGCGCGACCGGTGCGCTGATCATGGCGTTCGCACGGCGAAGGCTTACGTGGAAGCTCCTGAAGCAGGCGATGGACACCACGGCGAAGCTGTCGACGTTCGTCGTGTTCATCCTCGTCGGCGCGCGCGTGTTCAGCCTGACGTTCTACGGCGTCAACGGGCATGTCTGGGTCGAGCACCTGCTGACGAGCCTGCCGGGCGGCGTGCTCGGCTTCCTGATCGTCGTCAACATCCTGATCTTCGTGCTCGCGTTCTTCCTCGACTTCTTCGAGCTGTCGTTCATCATCATTCCGCTCGTGGGGCCGGTCGCCGACAAGCTCGGCATCGACCTCATCTGGTTCGGCGTGCTGCTCGGCGTCAACATGCAGACGTCGTTCATGCACCCGCCGTTCGGCTTCGCCCTCTTCTACCTGCGCAGCGTCGCGCCGGCGAAGGATTATCTCGATCGCATCTCGCGCAAGGTGACGAAGGGAGTCACCACCGGCCAGATCTACTGGGGTGCCGTGCCGTTCGTCATCATCCAGGTGATCATGGTCGGCATGGTGATCGCGTTCCCGCAGATGGTGATGGTCTACAAGGCGGGCGAGAAGGAATACGACATCAACAAGATTCAGATCATCGTGCCCGAGCAGCAGTCGACGCCGTCGACCGGCCCCGATTCTTCGGGACAGGCGCCCGCGGGCGGGACAGAACAGGACCAGGACGAACAGGCGCTCGAGAAGGCGCTCGGCGGCGGCGCCGCCGGCACGCCGAACGCCACCGGTGCTGCACCCAACGCGCCGCCAGCAGCCGCACCGGACGCGCAATCCGGCGCAGCGCCAGGCACGAGCCAGCAGGACGAGGATGCGAAGGCATTGGAGCGGGCGATGGGGACACCGTCACCCGATGCAGGCAAGGCCGCGCCGAAGTAGCGCGCAGGGAGCCCTCTTGGCGGCGACGCGCCGCATCACCGGCGCGACCGGAGGCCAGCGCCGCAGGGTCGCACCTTCGCGGCGTCGAACCCATGAAAAAGCCCCGCCGCAGCGGGGCCTTTGCGATGGGATTCGCGGAGTACTTACTTGTTCGGCCCGCGCTGCGACATTCTGCCCGCCGCGATCATGAAGTTGTCGAAGCGGTTCTCGGACACCTGGAACCACGACACCTGCTCGGCGCGAAACGCCTTCCACGGCTCGTAGACTTTCTTGAACTTCGCGTTCTTCGTCGCGATGTCGTCGTACGTCTCGGTCGTCGCCTTGTAGCAGGCCGCCATGATGTCGTTGCTGAACGGCTGCAGCTTGACGCCGTTCGCGATCAGTTTCTTCAGCGCCGGCGGATTGAGCGCGTCGTACTTCGCCATCATGTCGACGTTCGCCTCGTAGCATGCGGCTTCGAGGATCGACTGGTAGTCCTTCGGCAGCTCGTCCCACGCCTTGTTGTTGACGAAGAGGTCGAGCTCGGGACCGCCTTCCCACCAGCCGGGGTAGTAATAGAACTTCGCGACCTTGTAGAGGCCAAGCTTCTCGTCGTCATAGGGCCCCACCCACTCGGCGGCGTCGATCGTTCCCTTCTCGAGCGCCGGGTAGATATCTCCGCCGGGAATCTGTTGCGGTATGACGCCGAGCTTCTGCAACGGCAGCCCGCCCGTGCCGCCGATGCGGAATTTCAGCCCTTGCAGGTCGGCCACCGTTTTAATCTCCTTGCGGAACCAGCCGCCCATCTGCGCGCCGGTGTTGCCCGCCGGGAAATTGACGATGTTGTAATCCTTGAAATACTCGCGCATCAGCGCCATGCCACCGCCGTGATACATCCACGCGTTCTGTTGGCGCGCGTTCATGCCGAACGGAATCGCGCAGGAGAACGCGAACGTCGGGTCCTTGCCGAAGAAGTAGTACGGCGCGGTGTGCGCACACTGGATCGTCCCATTCTGCACGGCATCGACGACGCCGAACGCCGGGACGATCTCGCCGGCCCCGAAGGTCTGGATCTGGAACTTGTTGTTCGTCGACGCGGCGACGCGCTTGCTGATCGTGTCGGCGCCGCCGAAGATCGTGTCGAGGCTCTTCGGAAAGCTCGACGCGAGCCGCCACTTCACTTCCGGCGCCGCCTGCGCGAACACCGGTGCGGAGCTCGCCGCCAGAATGCCGGCAAGACCCGTGTGCTTGATGAATGAACGACGCTCCATCCTGTCTCCTTGCTTGGTGTGTATGCCGACCCCGCCGGCGTTGGCTTCCATTCCGGGCCGCGAAGCCCGCTCCTCCAATGGCGCGACGGCGGGTGTCGCCGACGCACTTCGTAGCCCGCAATTCTAGCAGTTGGAACAGCGGTTGCGCCCAGCGCGACTACGGCGCGAGCTTCCTCACCGCATTGAACAGCGTCCACGTCCATCCGGTCTGCCGCTCGAGCGTCTTCGTGAAGCGGATCAGGTAGCGCGCGCTGCCCGTGTCGAGCTCGATCATGCCGCCCGGCGCGAACCGGTCGTCGGGGCCGATCAGGCTGCGCTGCGACGCCTGCCGGTTCTCGGGGGCCGCAGGCAGGTAGATGCCGAAGAACGGCCGGTCATGGGCGGCGCGTTGCGCGCGCGTCGCCTCGACGGGCGCTGCCCAACTGCGCAGCAGCACGCGGACGAGGCGGCGGGCGATGATCTCCACGCCAACCGTCATCTCGTCGACCTGCTGCCGCTGCATCCGCCGCACGACACCGAGAATCCAGTTGTCGCCATCGTGGATCGCGAGGAGCTCGCCAAGCTTCGCCGGCGCCTCCGTGGACGGCGCCACCAGCCTGCAGCCGCTGTCGCTGCGATCGACCATCTTCCAGCGGGTACCCCGGACGCGCCGCTCGATGGATGCGGGGTTGATGCCGGGGTTGATCTGCGTGACTTCGTCGAAGCTCGTGACGACGCCGGGCGTACGCGCCGTCTCGGGCAACCGGTCGATCTCGGCCACGGCGCGCGTCAGCGCATGCAGGCCGGACACGACGCGAACGTGCTCGTCGGCTGACCGCCGCGATGCTCGCGGCGCGTGCGCGATCGCATCGGGCCCGAACAGCGCGGCGAGCCGCATCAGCAGCAGGCGCTGCTCGCGCGAGGGCAGGTCGCCGGCGGCCGGCTTTTCCTCGTCAGTCTCCGGCAGCCAGCGCAGCCGCTCGACGATCCGCGTGTAAACCGGCGACGTGTCGACGTACATCGCGCGCCCGCCAACGACGGGCTGGTCGCGACGGCGCAGTCCCTGCGAGCCCGTCACGTCGACGAAGAAACCGGCTTCGCTGGCAGGGGTCGGCGTCAGCATCAGCGTCGGCGCCCAGTCCTCGAGCTGCTTCGCCACCCATTGCACCTGGTCGGGCGTGAAGTTGCCCGAGTCGAGGCGCATCAGCAGCAGCATGTTCAGATACACCTGCTCGAGAAAAATGCCCGGCGTCTTGAAGTGTCCGGCGCCGAACACGAGCTGCTCGCGCTGCCACGAGCGGGCGCGGGCGAGCTCGTAGATCTCGTGGAACTCGCGCCACTGCGCCGGTATCCAGTGGCTGTAGCGAAACAGCCTGAACTTGCCGTCGAGTCCCTTGTAATGCGCGAGTCGTACCAGCGCCCACGGCAGCGTCACACGCCACCGACGGTTCTCGGCGTGCGGAAAGCCTGCCTGCAGCGCGGCGTTGTAGGCGGCGATGAATCCCTTGACGAGATCGAACACCGCGTGCCACAGGCGCGACTCGACCGTCGAGCTCTTCTGGTAGTTGATCGTGTACTGCAGCGTCAGGTCACCGATGATCGGCTCGAGCCGCGCGTCGAGCTTCAGCAGTGCTTCGAGCTGCGCGGCCGTTGCCTCACGACCGCCGCTCGGGAACGCCGCGAGCAGCTCGAGGGACTTGCGTTGGATCTCCAGCACGTCGCCGGCGGGAAGGCGCGCCATCCAGCGCCCGATCTGCGTCGTGTTGCGCAGCGGATCGTTGAGGCGGCGCACCCAGTCGAGAACGGGCTCGATCATCGGTCGATCAGGATCGCCGCATTGTTCGAACGCTGGCCGGCCGCGAATGAGGAGGTCAGAGCGCGGCCCAGGCGATCAGCTGCCCGCGATCGTCATGCGCGCGATCAGCATCGAGCCGACATGGCGCGAGCCACGAAGCTCGAGGTCGTTGCCGAGCGCAACGATGTTGCGGAACATCTCTTTGAGGTTGCCGGCGATCGTGATCTCCTCGACCGGGTACGCGATTTGCCCGTCCTCGATCCAGAATCCCGCAGCGCCGCGCGAGTAATCGCCGGTCACCGGATTGACACCCTGGCCAAGTTGCTCGGTCACGAACAGCCCCCGCCCCATCCGGCGCAACAGCGCGGTGAGGTCCTCGGTGCCCGGGACGACGAGGTTGTGCGCTCCACCGGCGTTCGCCGTCGACTCGAGCCCGAGCTTTCGTGCCGAGTAGCTGCCGAGGAAATAGCCTCGCAGCACGCCGTCGGCGACGACGTCACGGGCCTTGGTCGCGACACCTTCGTTGTCGAACGGTGCGCTGCCGCGCGCTCGCGGCAGGTGCGGTTCCTCGCGAATGCTGACGTGCGGTGCAAACACCGGCTGGCCAAGCGAATCGAGCAGGAACGACGACTTGCGGTACAGACTTCCGCCGGACACCGCGTGCACGAACGCACCGATCAGGTCACCGGCCTCCGAAGCCTCGAACAGCACCGGGCATTCGAGCGTGCCCAGCTGCCGCGCACCGAGCCGACGTACGGTGCGCTCGCCGGCGATGCGGCCCACATCGGCAGGCGCCAACAGGTCGCCGGGCGCGCGCGCCGTCGTGTACCAGTAATCGCGCTGCATCGCGCCGTCGGACTCGCCGATGACGGCGCAATCGATCGAGTGCCGCGAGCTGCGGTAACCCCCGGAAAATCCCGAAGTGTTCGCGTAGACGAACTCCGCTTCGCCGCGCGAAACGCTCGCACCTTCCGTGTTGGAAATGCGCGGATCGACTGCCAGCGCCGCGGCTTCCGTCTCGCGGCCGAGCTCGATCGCATCGTCAACGGCAAGGTCCCACGGATGGTAGAGATCGAGATCGGGCCACGCGCGCGCAAGCCGCGCAGGATCGGCCAGCCCGGCGCACGGATCTTCCGCGGTGAAGCGCGCGATCGCGAGCGCCTTGTCTACGGTCGCGCGAATCGCCTCGTCAGAGAAATCGGCCGTGCTCGCGTGTCCGCGGCGCGTGCCGACGTACACGGTAACGCCGACACCCTTGTCGCGGTTGTACGAAATCGTCTCGACTTCACCTTTGCGTACCGAAACACCCTGGCCGACTGCCTGCGACACTTCGGTCTCGGCCGCGGTAGCGCCACCGGCGCGCGCAACGTCGAGCACGGCTGCGGCGACGCGCTCGAGCGCGCCCGTGGACACGGGAAAATGGGATTTGCCGTCGCCCAGCGCAGGGCGGGACGTCGAATCGGTGGCGGGTGACGCGTGAGCGGAGACGATCATCATCAGGGTGCGGTGGCGGTCGGCTATCATAGCAAAGGCCTCCGCGACACCGTTTGCGACAGCCGCCGGACGTGCGCCCCGCACCGCGGCGGCTGCCGTTGCACCGACCCATTGACGACCCTGATGATCGCCCACGCACGTCCTTCGCCGACCGACGAGCCCGCCGACGATCCGGAGTCGGCGCCGTCCAAGACAAAGCGCAAGCACGAAATGCAGGCGTTGCAGGATCTCGGCGTCGAACTGGTCGCGCTCGACCCCAAACGCCTCGCTACGCTCGACCTGCCCGAGCAGCTCGTCGATGCGATCACGCTCGCACGGTCGATCACGCGCCACGAGGCGAAACGACGGCAGATGCAGTACATCGGCCGGCTGATGCGCGACATCGACGCCGGACCGCTGCGCACCACACTCGGCGCGTGGTCGCAGGGACCTAGGATCGAACGCGAGCGGTTCGCGCTGCTCGAGCGCTGGCGCGATCGCATGCTCGCCGAGCCGGACGGCGTACAGGCATTCGTCGCCGCGTACCCGACAACGGAGATCGACGCGCTCGTGCGCATGGTCGCGGATGCGCGCGCCGAACGGGCACGCGGCGCGCCGCCGCGAAAATCGCGCGCACTGTTTCGCGAAGTGAAGCGAATCGTCGACGCCCACGCGCCCGACGTCGCAGCCGCACCATGACGTCCGCTGCCGTCGATCGTCCGCTGCTGGTCGGCTTGGTCTCGATTTCGGATCGCGCGTCGGCGGGCGTTTATGCGGACCAGGGACTGCCGGGCTTGACGGCGTGGTTCGAAGCGACGCTGACCACGCCGCATCGCTTCGAGACGCGGCTCGTCCCCGACGATCAGCCGACGATCGAGCGCACGCTGATCGATCTCGTCGACCGCGTCGGTTGCGATCTGGTGCTGACCACGGGCGGCACCGGACCCGCGCCGCGCGACGTGACGCCCGAGGCCACGCTTGCCGTCGCGCACAAGGTTCTGCCCGGATTCGGCGAACAGATGCGGCAGGTCAGCCTGCGCTACGTGCCGACGGCGATCCTGTCGCGCCAGGTGGGCGTGGTGCGCGGGCGCGCGCTGATCCTGAATCTGCCGGGACAACCGAAGGCGATCAAGGAAACGCTCGACGGCGTGTTCCCCGCGGTTCCGTATTGCCTCGACCTGATCGGCGGGCCTTACGTCGAGACGCACGACGCGATCTGCAAGGTGTTCCGACCCAAATCCGCGATTCGCCCGCGTTCGGGCTGAAGCCTCCCTCGTCGGCCACGGCACAAGGGTCGCCCAGGCCGCGGATGAAGGACGAGCTACCGTACGAGCGCGCGATCGACTCCTCTGGACGACATGGACTTTCCGAACCAGCCGCTGCCGTTCGAAGGCTTCAACCTCTTCGACGCCGACGCCGCGTTGCAGCAGGCGGTGGCGCGCGATGCGGCGCAAGGGTCGGTGACACAATTGCGCGCATGGGGCGAGACACTCGGCCGGCCCGACACGTACGCGCTTGCCGACGCCGCGAATCGCAACGGCCCCTCGCTGCATACGTACGATCGCCGCGGCGAGCGGATCGACGAGATCGAGTTTCATCCGGCCTGGCATGCGCTGATGCGACTTGCGACGCGTAACGGCGAGCATTGCGGGCCGTGGCGCACGGAGCGCGACGGCGCGCAGGTGGCCCGCGCAGCGAGCTACTACCTGCATGCGCAAGTCGAAAACGGCACCCAGTGCCCGCTGACGATGACGTACGCCAGCGTGCCGGTGCTGCGGCGGCACGCACCCGCTGGCATCGACACCTGGATGTCGCGAATCCTCGCGGACGACTACGATCCGCGCGCGCTGGCCATCGGCGAGAAGCGGGCTGCGCTGATCGGCATGGGGATGACCGAGCGCCAGGGCGGATCCGACGTCCGCGCCAACGTCACGCGCGCGGAGCCCGATGCCGGCGGTGCGTGGCGCATCACCGGCCACAAATGGTTCTTCTCCGCACCCCAATGCGATGCGCACCTGGTGCTGGCACAAACGCAGCGCGGCCTCGGCTGCTTCCTCATGCCGCGCGTGAACCCGGACGGTCAGCGGAATTCGATCCGCATCAATCGGCTGAAGGACAAGCTCGGCAACCGCTCGAACGCGTCCGCCGAGGTCGAGTTCGATCGTGCGCTGGCGTTCGCCGTGGGTGCCGAAGATCGCGGCATCGCAACCATCCTCGAGATGGTGCAATACACGCGGCTCGATTGCGTGATCGGCAGCGCGGGCATCATCCGCGCAGCATTCACGTCGGCATTGCATCACGCGCGCCAGCGAACGACGTTCGGCAGGCGCCTCGTCGAGCACCCGCTGATGGCGAACGTGCTCGCCGACGTCGCACTCGAAAGCGAGGCGGCGCTGCTGCTCGCGTTGCTGCTCGCGCGCGCGGCCGAAACGAACGCCGCGCCGTCGCTGCGCGCCGCGGCGCGCATTGTCACGCCCGCAGCCAAGTACTGGATCTGCAAACGCGCGATCGCCGTAACGGCCGAGGCGATGGAAGCGCTCGGCGGCAACGGCTACATCGAGGAATGTCCGCTGCCGCGGCTTTATCGCGAGGCGCCGGTCAACTCGATCTGGGAGGGTTCCGGCAATATCGTGTGCCTCGACGTCGAACGGGCGATCAAGCGCGAGCCCGATGCCGTCGATGCGCTTGTCGCGCTGCTCGCGACGGCGCGGGGTGTGAACGCGCAATACGATCGCCGCGTGACGGCGCTCGAGACGGCGCTGAAGTTACCTGCCGGCGACGGCGCCGGCGGCCGCAGGATCGCTCAGGCCGTGGCATTGACCGTCTGCGCTGCGCAACTGATCGCGCACGCACCGGGTGTCGTCGCCGATGCGTTCTGCAATTCGCGGCTGGCCGACGACGCGTTCGCCGGCGCCGCGTTCGGAACGCTGCCCGATTCGACCCGCGCAACGCAACTGCTGAGTCGCGCGCTCGCGTGACGCGGGTTCAGGCGGCCGCGTTGCCGCCGAGCCCGATATCGACGGTCATCTCGTTGGCCAGCGCGTCGAGCGAATGACGCAGCGTCTCGTTCGGCAGCGATTCGGGCACGACCAGCAGTGCCTTCATCTTGAACAGGTGCTCGCCCGACGGACCGTCGTTGACGATCTCGGTGTGCAGATCGTCGATGCTCACACCCACTTCCGCCAGCGTGCGCGACAACTGGCGGACGATGCCGGGACGGTCCAGTCCCGTGAGTTCCAGCTTGACCATCCGCCGTCCCGCCGGCGCCGGCGGCGCCTCGACCTTCTCGATGACGACACGCAATCCAGACGACTCGAGGCTTCGCAGCGCCTGCATCAGCGGCTCGGCGTTCTGCTTCGGAACCTCGAAATGAACCATGCCCGCGAACTGACCCGCCAGGTTCGCCATCCGGCTGCCGGCCCAATTCGCGCCGAAGCCCTGTGCGCGGTCCGACAGCAGGCTGACGATCCCGGGGCGGTCGCTCCCGATCGCCGTGACGATCAGCGACGTGCCGACCGATTTGCCTTCCTCCGTCAGGGACACGGTGCGACGGATCATCGGCGCCTTCGTTGCAAACCGCTCGTCCTGCGGCTTCGAAGGGAGCGCGCCGTGCTCGGCCGCGTGGCGGACGACGCGCTTCAGGAGATCGAGCCCCATTGGCGCGAGCGCGCGTTCCCACAGCTCGCGCGCCGTCTCGCCCTTGCCGACGAAGCACCAGTCCTGCGCCGCGATCGCGCCTGCATCCCAGCCGTCGGCCAGGTGATAGACGGATCCGCCCGCAATCGGATCGCCTTCGAGGATCGTCCATTCGACGGCGGCGATGCCCCGGTGCCGCGGCAGCAGCGACGGGTGATAGCCGATGCCGCGCAGCCGCGAGCGCGCGAGCGCCTCGTCGCTGACGCGCGCATGCGTGTGCGCGGCGACGATCAGGTCGGTTCCGTCCGGTATCGCGGCTCCCGGAACGATCTTCGGATTCTCGAGGACGTGCACCGGCACGCCGGCCGCCTGCCCCGCCAGCGCGAGACGGTCGTCGGCGGCGGGCGCCACGACCTGGGCGACGTCGACACCGTCCTTCATCAACGCATCGAATACGAGCCCGCCGAAATATCGCGATCCGACCAGCGTGCATTTCATGAAAGTGACCGTCCCTTCGAGTTCGTCGACGGGCGCAAGAATACGCCACAATCATCGCAGCGAACGGCGGCCTCGACCGCGCAGGCCGGCGGCGGCGCCGTCAGCGCGCTCGCGCCGCGGGATCCTGCCGATAGAAGCGCGCGAACTGGCGATACACGTCCGGATAGTCGTCGCGCAACAGCAGCGGATCGGCGAAGAATACTTCCGACAGGACCGCAAAGAATTCACCGGGGTTCTCGGCCGCGTACGGATCGATCGCCGTGTCCTCGTTCGCATCGACGCGCGCGCAGAAATCGGCATATGCGGCGCGCATCACGCGCTGCCAGTCGCGCCGAGCCACGTCGTCGGGCAGCGGCGGACAGCCATTGGCGTCGCCGTCGTGCATGTCGATCTTGTGCGCGAACTCGTGAATGACGAGGTTCATCTGCGATTCGTCCCAGTCCGCCGAAGCCGCGACGTCCGGCCACGACAAGATCACCGGACCGCCGCGCATCGCCTCGCCTGCGAGCGCGTCGTCCTGCCGATGGACGACGCCGTACTCGTCCTCGTACTCCCAGCCGGGCACGAACTCGCCCGGATACACGACGACGTTCTCGAAGCCATCGAACAGCGCGATATCAAGCTCGAGCACGAGCACACACGCCTGGATCGCGATGATCGTTCGCTGCAGCGGCGTCACGTCGTGGCCTTG
>Ga0070685_10001790_pt1 | contig 11241 bp, 6 predicted proteins | sample KBSS13LmetaG_FD_65651 | JGI IMG/M metagenome (GOLD analysis project Ga0070685, IMG submission 65651) | Switchgrass rhizosphere microbial communities from Kellogg Biological Station, Michigan, USA - KBS S1-3L metaG | ecosystem: Host-associated > Plants > Roots > Rhizosphere ...
GGTGGGGATCGGCGGGTCGAGCTTCCGCTGGCTGCGCGACGCGGGGATCCGGCCGGAGGGGGCGCTGCTCGCCGGCTGGCTCCCCACGCTGCTGAACGCGAGCACCATCGCGGTGTTCGCGCTCCTCGGCATGGTGCAGCTGGTGCTGGTGCAGGACCTGTCGACGGCGCTGTGGATCGCGTTCAGCCTGTCGCTGGCGCTGCTGGTGGTGGTGGCCGGCGCGCTCTTCTGGTCGTCCGGACACCGCGACGCGGCCAAGAAGATCCTCTGCCGGTGGCAGGAGAAGTGGGCGCGGCTGCGGAAGAAGCAGGCGGACCCCGAGCCCCTGATGTCGTTCGTCGACCGGCTCTTCGACGCCTTCCACGTGCTGAAGACGCGCGGCTGGAAGGCGCCCGTCGCCGCCGCCGCGCTGGGCGTGGTGTTCGACATGGGGTGCATGTTCTGGCTGTTCGTGGCGGCGGGGCACCAGCTCACGCCGGGGAAGGTGCTCTCCGGGTACGCGCTGCCGCTGCTGATCGGGAAGGTGGCGGTGATCCCCGGCGGCATCGGCGTGGTGGAGGGGACGATGATCCTCCTCTACCGCGGCTTCGGCGTGGCGACGGCGACGGCGGTGCTGGTGGTGCTCGCCTACCGGGTGATCGCTTTCTGGATGCCGAACCTGCTCGGCTTCTGCATCATCCCCTTCCTGCAGATCCCCACACGCCGCACCGGCTCCGACATCGGGCGCCGTCCGCAGGCCCTGTAAACGGCAACAGCAATCTCACGCAGAGCCGCAGAGACGCAGAGGAGGCGCAGCGGCCCCCTCTGCGTCTCTGCGGCTCTGCGGCTCTGCGGCTCTGCGGCTCTGCGGCTCTGCGGCTCTGCGGCTCTGCGTGAGATGCAGTTTTCTTAATGTGGCCCTTGCTGCTTCTTTCGGCGTCGCCTCTCCCTACGCTCGCGGATAGCACGCAGTCCATCGGCAGACGCTTCCACGAAGCCTTCATGGTCAGGTGGAGGCGTCAAGTCGAGCGGTTGGAGGAATTGCTGCCGGTCCACCATGACAGATGCTCTTTGTTCAGGCGGGGACGGGGGCGCCCTTCTCGATGGGGCGGCCGGCGGCCTGCCAGCCGGCATAGTCGCCGGCGACGTGCACCACGTCGTCGAAGCCGCGGGCGCGCAGGAGGGAGATGGCCACGCCGGCGCGCGCGCCGCTCTGGCAGTGCACGGCCAGCGTGCGGTCGCGCGGCAGCTCGCCCAGCCGCTCCGCCAGCCGACCCAGCGGGAGGTTGACCGCGCCCGGGAGATGGCCCGCGTCGAACTCCGACGCGTTGCGCACGTCGACCACCTCCACCGTCCCCGTCAGGCGCCGCGCCTCGAGCTCGTCAGGGGCGAGGTCGAGGCCGCGGCCGGCGGGGCCGTGCGCGCGCACCCAGGCGTCCACCGCCTCGGGCGCGAAGACGCCCTCCACCTGGTCGAGCCCGATCATCGCCAGGTCGCGGATGGCCTCGCCGGCGCACTCCTCCTCCACGATCAGCGAGAACGGGCGGGCGAAGGGGACCACCGAGCCCGCCCAGGTGGTGAACGACTTCCCCAGCGGCACGCTCAGGGTGCCGGGGACGTGGCGCGCGGCGAAGGCGTCGCCGCGGCGCGTGTCCACCACGGTGGTGCCGGAGGCCGCGAGCTCGGCAAGCATCTCGGGCGGGAGGCTGCGCGGCGCGCGGAAGCCGCCGAGCACGGGCGGGCCGTCGCGGTTGATCCGCTTCATCTCCGCGAAGTACATCGGCGGGTCGGGCTGGCCGGCGAGAACGGCACGCACGAAGGCGTCCTCGTCCGTCTCGGCCAGTCCCCAGTTGAAGAGCTTCTCGTACCCCAGCGTGGTCTGCGGCACCGCGCCGAGCGCCTTGCCGCAGGCGGAGCCGGCGCCGTGCGCGGGCCAGAGCTGCACCCAGTCCGGGAGCGCGGCCGCGAACCGGCGCAGCGAGCGGAAGAGGGTGCGCGCGCCGGCCTCCATCGTCCCCGCCTGGTTGGCCGCGCGCTCCAGCAGGTCCGGCCGCCCCACGTCGCCCACGAAGACGAAGTCGCCGCTGAACACCCCCATCGGCCGGTCGGCCCCGGCGGTGTCCGTCACCACGAAGCAGAGGTGCTCGGGGGTGTGCCCCGGCGTGTGCATCACGTCGATGCGCACGTTGCCGACGTCGAAGCGGGTCCCGTCGTGCAGGAGCACCGCGCCGGCGTCGTCGCCCCAGCCGTAGCGCCAGTCCTCGCCGCCCTCGGCGGAGAGGTGCGGCACCGCGCCGGTGCGCTTCGCCAGCTCGCGCGTGCCGGAGACGAAGTCGGCGTGGATGTGCGTCTCGGTGACGTGCGTCACGCGCAGCCCCTCGCGCTGCGCCGCGGCCACGTACTGCTCCACGTCGCGGTTGGGGTCCACCACCAGCGCCTCGCCGGTCGCGGAGCACCCCACCAGCCAGCTCGCGTGGGCGAGCTTGTCGTCGTAGAAGCGCTTGAGGATCATCGGGTGCGAAAGTGCGAAGATGCGAGAGTGCGGAACACGACGGCGCGCCCAAACTCGACACGTCGGCGGGTGCCGTCAAGTCGGGGGATCGACTCCGGTCGTGCCTGCTACGCCACACCTTCTCGGCCGAATCCAAAAAAAATGTCATCCTGAGTGTCGCCGCGGCGCCTGAACCGCGTCCGCAACATGATCGTACGGCGACCGAAGGATCTGTAGCCGAAGCGCGAACGACCCTTGGGGACGCGCACGTCTATGCTGTACGTCACCCGTGCGTTCGACCAGCGGTGGTGGCTCGTCGGCTACAGATCCTTCGGCCACCGCCAGGCCTCGGTGCGACGGAAAGCCAGGCGCAGCGGTGGCGCTCAGGATGACATGTTTGGGGCTGATGCGTTGGTTGGGGCTGTCACCGCCGTTGCCGTTGGAGTCCGCGGAGGCGGACTGTGTGCCGTTGTAGCGGCGAGTTCACTCGCATCGTCGCGAAACCTGCGAGTCGCCCCTCAGGCCCCGTATTTCTTCAGCCGGTGGGCATGGGCGAGGATGACGGACATCAGCTCCTTCGCGGCGAGCGTGCCCAGGCCGCCGCGCATGCAGGGGCGCTCGCCGAAGGTGGCGACCTCGTCGGGGCGGACGACGGCGGGGGCCCAGAGGAGGAGCGGGACGGGGTGGAAGCTGTGCGCCTTCATCCGCGCCGGCGTCGAATGGTCGCCGGTGACGACGAGCACGTCGGGGTTCAGCGCCAGGATGGCGGGGAGCGCCGCGTCCAGCGCCTCGATCGCCGCCGCCTTCCGCGCGAAGTCGCCGTCCTCGCCCGCGCTGTCGGTGGGCTTGTGGTGCACGAAGAAGAAGTCGTGCTCGCCCCAATGCCGCGCCAGCGCCGCCACCTCCTCGTCCAGCGTGCTCCCGGCGTCGAGCACCGTCATCCCCACCAGCCGGGCGAGGCCGCGGTAGGTGGGGTAGAGCGCGAGCGCGGCGGCGCGCACGCCGTAGGCCTCGCCGAACGAGGGGAAGTGCGGGAGGGCGGAGAAGCCGCGCAGCAGCAGATAGTTGGCCGGGTGCTCGTCCGCCAGCACCGTGCGCACCTGCAGCAGCAGCTCGGCGGCGTAGCGCGCGGTGCGGCGCGACGGCTCGTCCTCGCCCTGCGGATGGACCGGCTTGAGGCCGATCTCCAGCGGATCGGTGTCGTTCACCCGGTCGCCCAGCCGCTCGCCGCGGAAGCGCATCACCATCCGGTAGTCGCGCACCGGCTCGAAGGTGAGCTCCACCCCGTCGACGTGCACCGCGGCGCGCAGTTTCTCCACCAGCCGCCGGCATTCGTCGGTGGAGATGCGCCCGGCGCGGCGGTCGGCCACGGTGCCGTCCGCCGCCAGCGTGCAGAAGTTGCCGCGCACCGCCACCTCCCCCGGCCCCACTTCCATCCCGATCCCCAGCGCCTCCAGGATGCCGCGCCCGACCGGGTTCGCCACCGGGTCGTAGCCGAAGAGCGCCAGGTGCCCCACGCCGGACCCGGGCGTGATCCCCGGGCCGACGGGCACGCTCATCCCCACCGTCCCCTCGGCGGCGAGACGGTCGAGGTTGGGCGTGGCGGCGGCCTCCAGCTCGGTGGGGCCGCCGGGTTCCATCGGCAGCCCGCCGAGACCGTCGAGCACGATCATCACGATCTTCGTCTCCGCCGGCTCCAGCAGGCCGTGCAGCAGGGCCTGCCCCGGCGTCGGCGACACCCGATCCTCGCTCAATTCCATCCTCCGTCCACGGTGTGCCAGCACTGCCCGCGAGAAGCGTTCCGGCGATGGCCCTTACCGATCGTTCATCGCAGAGGCGCAGCGGAGCCGGGAGAACCATGCGCTCTTTTCCGCTGCGTCTCTGCGCGAAACGAGCTGTAAGACTTTCGGAATGTTGATCTTGCGCCTTCCCCGCGGTATCCTTCGTCCTTCTACGCTCCCGCCCTTCGCCGGCCCGCCCCGAATGAGCCATCCTCCGGACCGTCTCGCCACGCTCTCGCCGGCCAAGCGCGCGCTGCTGGAAAGTATGCGGGCCAAAGCCGCGCGGACCGACGGCGGCATCCCGCGCGCGCCGGACGGGCCGGGGCCGCTCACCTTCGAGCAGCGCCGCATCTGGTACCTGCACCGCCTGGACCCCGAGGCGGCGCTCTACACCATCCCCCTCGGCTTCCGCCTGGAGGGTCCGCTGGACCCGTCCGCGCTGGAGGCGTCGCTGCGCGCGTTCGTCGCCCGGCACGACGCGCTGCGGATGGTGGTATCGGAGCGCGACGGAGAACCGGTGCAGACCGTGTCTGCCGTGGCGCAGATCGGGTGGGAGACGGACGACCTCGCGGACACCCCCGAGGCGGAGCGCGAGGGCGAGGCGAAGCTGCGGACCCTGGCGTTCCTCGGGGAGCCGTTCGACCTGGAGCGCGGGCCGCTCCTGCGCGCGCTCCTCCTGCGCCTGGGCGCGAACGCGCACCTGCTGGCCCTCTCCATCCACCACATCGCCGGGGACGGCTGGTCCACGGGGATCCTGCGCCGCGAGCTGGGGACGCTCTACGCGGCGCACCTCGCCGGGCGCGAGGCCGTCCTCCCCGCCCTCGCCGCCGGCTTCCGCGACTACGCGGCCTGGCAGCGGGAGGCGCTGGACGGACCCGCGGCCGCGGCCGACCTGGCGTACTGGCGGCGCGAGCTGGAGGGGGCGCCGCAGGTCTTCGAGCCCGCGACCGACCATCCGCGCCCGGCGGCACAGGCGATCGAGGGGTTCAAGAGCGCGATCGAGCTGCCGCCGGAGCTCACCGTCGAACTGCGCGCCCTCGCCCGCGCCGAGGGGACCACCGTCTTCGCCGTGCTGGCGACGGCGTGGGCCGCCGTGCTGCAGCGCCACGCGGGGGAAGACGACTTCCTCATCGGCACGCTGGAGGCGAACCGCCGCGACGCGCGCACGGACGGGATGTTCGGCTTCTTCGCGAACACCGTCCCCCTGCGCTTCCGGCTCGGCGGCGGCCTCACCGTGCGCGAGGCGATCCGCCGCACCCACCACACCGTGCTCGGCGCGCGGGAGCACGCGCGGCTCCCCTTCGACCGCATCGTGGAGCTTTCCGGCGCGCGCCGCGACCCTTCGCGGCCGCCGCTGGTGCAGTCCGTGATCGCCTTCAGCGACGCGGGCTCGGTCGGCCTCGCGCTCCCGGGGATCGACGTCATCCCCGAGGTGGTGGACACGGGCACCTCGGCCTTCGACCTCACCCTCCAGCTCGAGGATGTGGGGACGACGATCCGCGCGGAGCTCGTGGTCGCCTCGGCGCTGTACGAGGCCGCCACCGCCGGGCGCCTGCTGATCGGGCTCTACACGCTCCTCGCCTACTTCGCGGACGATCCGGCGCGCGCGCTGGCGGATGTCCCGCTGGCGGACGAGGAGGACGCGCTGCGGTGGATGGCGGACAGCGAGGAGGAGGGCGGGCGGCCGGCGCCCACCACCCTGCACTACCTCTTCGAGCGCCAGGCGCACGCCCGGCCCGACGCGGTGGCGGTCGCCTTCGGGGCGTCGGGGAGCGTGCGGTACGCGGTGCTGAATGCGCGCGCCAACCGCATCGCGCACCGCCTGCGCCGGCTCGGCGCGCGGCCGGAGACGCGCATCGGCGTGTGCATGCGGCGCACGCCGGACATGGTGGCGGCGCTCCTGGGCGTCCTCAAGTCCGGCGCCGCCTACGTCCCGCTGGACCCGGCGCATCCCCCGGCGCGGATCGAGGCCGTCCTCCGCGCCGCACGCGCCACCGCGGTGCTCACCGACGCCGCGTCGCGCGCCTCGGTGCCGGCGGGCGGGGGGATGATGGTGATCGACCTGGACGCGGCCGAGCTGGGCGGCGAAAACACGGCGGACCCGGAGGGGGGCGCGGCGCCGGAGAACGTGGCGTACGTCATCACCACCTCCGGCTCCACCGGCGGCCCCAAGGGGGTGGAGATCACGCACGCCTCCGCCGCCTCCATGCTGCACTGGGTGCGCGCCACGCTGGACGAGGAGGAGCGCGCCTGCGTCCTCGCCTCCACCAGCATCCTCTTCGACGCCTCGATCCCGGAGATCTTCGGCACGCTGTCGTGGGGCGGAACGCTGGCGCTGGTGGAGAACGCGCTGTCGCCGCTCCCGGCCTCCGCGCGGCCGCGGGCGGCGGCGATGGTGCCGAGCGTCGCCGCGGAGCTGCTGCGGGACGGCCGGCTCCCGCCGAGCCTGGGCACGCTGCTGCTGGGCGGCGAGGTGGTGACGCCGGCGCTCGCGCGGGCGCTGCACGCCACGGGCACGGTCACGCGCGTGCTGAACCTCTACGGGCCGTCGGAAGACACCACCTATTCCACCTGCGCCGCCATCCCCCGCGACACCCGGCGCGTGACCCTCGGCCGGTCGATCGCGGGGTGCCGGTCGTACGTGCTGGACGCGCGGCTGCGGCCGGCGCCGATCGGCGTGCCGGGGGAGATCTGGGTGGCGGGCGACGGGGTCGCGCGCGGATACGTGGGGCGCCCGGGGCTCACCGCCTCGCGCTTCCTCCCCGACCCCTGGGGCCCGCCGGGGGCGCGGATGTACCGCACGCTCGACCTGGGCCGCCGGCTGGACGACGGCGCGCTGGAGTACCTGGGGCGGCGCGACGCGCAGGTGAAGGTGCACGGCGTCCGCATCGAGGCGAGCGAGGTGGAGGACGCGCTCCTCCTCCTCCCCTCCGTGGCCGAGGCCGCGGTGGACGTGCGCGGCGACGGGCAGGGCGGCAAGCGGCTGGTGGCGTGGCTCGTGGCCGACGGCGGCGACCGCCCGGCCCCCGCGGCGCTGCGCGAGCACCTGCGCGAGCGCCTCCCCGAGGCGATGGTGCCCTCGGCCTTCGCCTGGGTGGGCACGCTCCCGCGGACCGCCGGGGGCAAGATCGACCGCCGCGCGCTCCCCGACCCCGCGGTGGACGCGTCGGCCGCGGAGCCGGTCGCGCCGCGCACGGAGCTGGAGGCGAAGCTGGCGGAGATCTGGGCCGACGTGCTGGGGCTGGAGCGGGTGGGGGTGGAGGACGACTTCTTCGACCTGGGCGGCCAGTCGCTGGTGGCGACGCGCCTCGCGGCCCGCATCCGCGCGGAGCTGGGGCGCGAGCTGCCGCTGGCGCTGCTCCTGCGCGCCTCCACGGTGGCGCGGCTCGCCGCGTCGCTGGCGGCGGGGCGCGAGGAGGTGCGGCCGCCGCTCATCGCCCTACACCCGCGCGGGGTGGCGCGGCCGCTCTTCCTGGGCCCGCCGGGGGGCGGACACGTGGTGTGCTATCGCAAGCTGGCGGCGCTGCTCGCCCCCGGCATCCCCGTCTTCGGCCTGCAGGCGCGCGGGATCGACGACGGCCACGCGCCGATGCAGACGGTGCGCGAGATCGCCGGCTACTTCGTGGACGCGGTCCACGAGGCGCAGCCGGAGGGGCCGTACCACCTGGGGGGATGGTCGTTCGGGGGGATGATCGCCTTCGAGATGGCCCGCCAGCTCTCGGCCGAGGGGGCCGAGGTGGGGCTGGTGGCGATGCTCGACACCTCCATGCCCAAGGCCCGCGACCCGGGGGAGACGCTGGACCACGCGCGGGTGCTGCAGCGGATCGTCGCCGACCTGGTGGGGTGGGCGGCGGCCGGGACGCTGCGGGTGGAGTCGCTGCGCGCGCTCCCGCCGCGGGAGCAGGCGCTGGCGGCCGTGCGGCAGCTCCGCATCAAGTCGCTCCCCGAGTCGCGCGTGGACGAGATCCTGGCGCTCACCGCCGTGCGCCAGTCCAACCTGCGCGCGCTGGTGACCTACGAGCCGAAGACGTACGACGGCGAGCTGACCTACTTCCGCACCGCCGCCTCGGAGCGGACGCTGCCGAAGGACGGGGCCGTGGAGTTCTGGGGCTCGCGCGCGCTGGGGGGGATGACGCTGCACCGGGTGGGCGGGAGCCACGGGAGCATCCTGGAGCAGCCGTACGTGGAGGACGTCGCCGCGCGCCTCGCGGCCGCGGTGCGCCGACCAACAGTCGTTGCAATCTAAAATTCAGCAACGGCCGTTGCTTTTAGTGGCCCTGGCGCGTAAAGAGATGTGCGTAGCGCCCGTAGCCCTCGGCCTGCAGCCGCTCGGCAGGGATGAACCGCAGCGCCGCCGAGTTGATGCAGTAGCGCAGCCCCGTCGGCGCCGGGCCGTCGTCGAACAGGTGGCCCAGGTGCGAGTCGGCGTGGGTGGAGCGCACCTCCGTCCGCACGCCGAACGAGCGGTCCACGCGGCGCTTGATGTTCGCCGGCTCCAGCGGGCGCGTGAAGCTGGGCCAGCCCGTCCCCGAGTCGAACTTGTCCGTCGAGCTGAACAGCGGCTCGCCGGAGACGATGTCCACGTAGATCCCCGGCCGGTGGTTGTTCCAGTATTCGTTGCGGAACGGGTACTCCGTGTCCGCCTGCTGCGTCACCGAGTACTGGATCGCGGTGAGCGTGCGGCGCAGCTCGGCGTCGCTCTTCTTGACGTAGGTGGGCGCGGCGGGCTGGCGGGCCGCCGCCGCCGGGCGCGGGGCTGCCGCCTGGCGGGTCGCCTGGGCGGCCGCTGGCCCCGCGAGCGCGATCCCGCCCAGCAGCAGGGCGAGCACGGAGGTCGAAGTCTTCTTCATCGGACCTGCTCCTCTGTTCGGTTCGTACCGGGAGATCCGTCTCAGTGCTGCCCGCCCGCGGCGTCGCCCCACAGCTCCCGCAGGCGGCGGTCCCGCCCGCAGCCGATGCGGTAGGCGTTGTAGTGCGTCGGGTTCCGCTCGGCGAAGTCCTGGTGGTACTCCTCCGCCACGTAGAACGGCATCGCGGCGGCGATCTGCGTCGTCACCGGCCGGGTGAAGTGCCGCTGCACCGTCACCTTCGACGCCTCCGCCAGCCGGCGCTGCTCCGCCCCGCGCGTGAAGACGATCGAGCGGTACTCCGGCCCGTGGTCGCAGAACTGCCCGTTGGTGGAGGTGGGGTCGATGCTGTGCCAGTACACGTCCAGCAGCTTCGCGTAGCTGGTGCGCGCGGGATCGAACACCACCTGCACCGACTCCGCGTGCCCCGTGCGCCCCGTCCCCACGTCCTCGTACGCCGGGTTGGGGACGGTGCCGCCCGAGTACCCCGAGACAGCCGAGACGACGCCGGAGACGTGCTCGAACGCCTTCTCCATCGACCAGAAGCATCCCCCGGCGAAGACCGCCGTGTCCGTCGCGAAGGCGTACGTCGCCGGGGGCGCGGCGGCGGCGCGCGTGCCCCGCGGCAGGAAGGTGCCCGCGGTGAGCACCACCGCCGCGGCGACGAGGGTGCCGGAGATCATGCGAACGGGAGTAGCGCGCATATCGGTCCTGTTGCTCGGGTGCGTTGCGGTCGGTGAGCCACGCAGGTGGATACGGATACCCCGCTCCCCGCGGATGCATCCATCCCTCGCCGCGACGGTTGATTGGAGTGCGTTGCGGGTGCGCGGGTTACACGTCCGACGGCAGAGGGGATGATGCCGGGTGGATAGTGTCGCACCCCGCGCCCGCATCGCCGCCGGGCCGAACCGCGCGGCGGTGATGGGGTACCGGGCGCACCTACGTCCTGCACCCACCTTCAGGCGAGACCCTTCCCCGTGCGCAGAACGCTGAAGCAGATCGCGGCCGAGTACGGCGCCGTCGCGGTGGTGGTTTACCTGTCGATCTTCGCCGTCGTGCTGTTCGGATTCTGGGCGGCCATCCACCTGGGATGGAAACCGGAGGGCGCCGGCGGCCGCGTCGGGAGCTTCACCGCGGCCTACATCGCGACGAAGCTGACGCAGCCGCTGCGCATCGCCGCCACCCTCGCGCTCACGCCGCTGGTCGCGCGGCTGTACGAGCGGATGCGCCCATCCGCCCGCACAGCCGCGAGTGTCGAATCGCCCGCGCGCGTCGACGTGGCCGAAGGTTCGTCGGAAGCTGCCGAGCCCTTCGACCGCGCCGAATCAACCGAGAAGCCCGTCGCGTAGCACCTCCATCCTCGCCGCGCCGCGGCCGGTAGTCCGCGAAGGCTGACTTCGTGCCGTGGTAGCCGCGACTTTAGTCGCATCGTCGCGATAATCATCATTGTGGTGCAGCGATTTCAATCGCCCTGCCCCGCCGGGCACTGCGACCCTTCTCCACCCCCGATCCCCCATACCGCGACCCCTCCCCGTCCACCCGCACACCGCCCCTTCCGGTCCACCGCGCGGTACGCAAAATGCCCATCCCCCGGTCGCCGCCGGCCCGCCTGGCCGACGGTGGGAGTCGGGCCGTCGCGAGGGCCGCGGCGGCGCGGGAAGGTCCGGGCGAAATGGGGGAGAGCGATGCGCATCCTGGTCGCTGACGACGAAGCCGCGAGCGCCGACTCGCTCGCGGAGCTGTTGACGCTCATCGGCCACCAGGTGATCGGCCCCGCCTGCGACGGCGAAGAGGCGGTGCGGCTCGCCGCGCGCGAGAAGCCGGACCTGGCCATCTTCGACGTCGAGATGCCGCACATGTCCGGCCTCGAGGCGATCGACCGGATCACCCGCGCGCGCCCCATCCCCGTGATCGTCCTCACCGGCCACGACTGCCCCGAGTTCGTGGACCGCGCCGCCCAGCTCCCCGTCTTCAACTACCTCAGCAAGCCGGCGGGGGTGGAGCGGCTGGTCCCCGCCATCCGCCTGGCCTCGGCGCGCTTCCTGGAGTGGTCGGCGCTGCACGGGCAGGTGAGCGCGCTGTCGCAGAAGATGGACGAGCGCAAGCTGGTGGAGCGCGCCAAGGGGATCCTGATGGAGCTGCG
>Ga0070685_10001792_pt1 | contig 11229 bp, 10 predicted proteins | sample KBSS13LmetaG_FD_65651 | JGI IMG/M metagenome (GOLD analysis project Ga0070685, IMG submission 65651) | Switchgrass rhizosphere microbial communities from Kellogg Biological Station, Michigan, USA - KBS S1-3L metaG | ecosystem: Host-associated > Plants > Roots > Rhizosphere ...
CCCAGCTCCAGTCGCGGTTCAGGTCGAAGAGGTAGTGGTTGACGCGCCCGCCGGGCCACGGCTCGCGGTGCTCGCGCGCCTGCGGGTCGGGGTTGGGGCGCGCGCCGCGCACGGAGCGGAACCAGTTGACGTAGCGGTCCCGCCCGTCCGGGTTGGTGACGGGGTCGATCACCACCACCAGCCCGTCGAGCACCCCGCGCACCTCGGGGGCGCCGCGGGCCAGGTCCCAGGCGGTCCACATCGCCGCCTCGCTGCTGGAGCTCTCGTTGCCGTGCACCCCGTAGCTGAAGTAGACCACCGCCGGGTTCTCCGCCGCCACCTGCGCGGCCCGCTGGGCGCTGGTCTCCGGCCGGCCGAGCTCGGCGTTGGCGGCCAGCACCTGGTCCAGCCGCGCCATCACGTCGGGGCGGGCGAAGACGAGCTGGAAGAGCTCGCGCCCCTCGTAGGTCTCGCCGTAGGGGAGGTAGCGCACCCGGTCCGGGGCGGCGGCGGCGAGCGCCTTCGCGTACTGCTGCACGCCGGCGTAGGGGGTGAAGCGCTCGCCCAGCTCGTACCCCAGCACCTGCGCGGGCGAGGGCGGGGCGGCCTGGGCGGCGGTGAGCGCCGGGAAGAGGACGAGCGCGAGCGCGGCGGCGCCGGCGGCGAGGCGGCGTGGCATCGGGAGATCCGGGGTTGGCTGGGGAAACAAAAGGGCCCCCGCGGGGTCCATCAACCGAAGCTACGCGCGGCGCAACGGGGCCGCAACGCGCGGCTTGACACCCCGCGGCGGGGCCGGTACGCTCACGCCGCGTCCGCCGGGCGCACCGGTCCCCATCCACCGAAAACGCGCGATGCGTTCCACGCTCCTGACCCTGGCCTCGCTCACCCTCGTGCTCGCCGGCTGCCGCGAGCGCCAGGCGAACGCCGCCATCCCCCGGCAGCGCTTCGTGCGGGCGAACGTGGAGGTGCGCGCCATCCCCGATTCGGTGCAGGGCGACAGCGTCCGCCGTGCCGCGCTCAAGAAGCACCGCGTGACCGAGGCCGAGCTGCGGCGCTTCGTGAACGTGCACGCCCGCAGCCCCGAGTACATGGCCGACGTCTGGCGCGAGATCGCCGACAGCGTGCAGAAGCGGTGGGAGCTCACCTTCCCCTCGCGGCAGGGAGGGGCGCCGCCGGGCGAGGGCATCCCCGGCCGGCCACCCGTCGCCACCATGCCCCCGGTCAAGATTCCAGGCGGCCCGCCGCAGGGGCAGCCGACCGTCATTCGCGGCGGCGAGGTGCGCAAGCCGCCCCCGCTCCCCAACCAGCCGCCCCCGCCCGTCACCGAGCCGCCGCGCCCGATGGTGCGCGAGGTGCCTCCGGTCCGCCGGCCCCCCGTCGGCCCGCCGCCGGACACGCGCGGTCCGGTCACCCGCCCCGGCCAGCGCCCGCTCGCGCCCCTCGACACGCTCGACCGCCGCCGCTGAAGATTGCCTCACGCAGAGACGCGGAGGCACGGGGAGGGGTTCTCTCCGTGTCTCTGCGTCTCTGCGTCTCTGCGTGATGAAATGCCGTTTCCTACGTGCCGAGCCAGAGGATCGACACCGCCGCCGTGCACAGCGCCAGCAGGCCGGTGAGCGTCTGGGCGATGGAGAAGGCGAGGAAGAGGAGGAGCGACCATCCCACCGCGCCGGCCCACCCGCTCCCGTACATCCGCCGCACGCCGACCAGCATCCACCAGAAGAGGGGGATGACCGCGATCCCGGCCACCAGCGTCGCGGCCTCATTCCCGAAGTGGACTGCGGCGAGCTGGATGGGGAGCAGGAGCAGCGCCGCCAGGTAGTTCATCGTGGCGAAGTGGGTGGCGAACACCAGGTGCTCGCCGAACCAGCGGCGGCGCCGGCGGAAGCAGAGGTACAGGAAGCCCGCGAACACCAGCGGGATGAGCACCGACAGCCAGGTCACGTGCTGGGCGGTGGTCTGCTGCAGCGCCTTCTCCATCGCCGCGTCGGTCATCCCCCGCCGCAGCGCCAGCGCGTGCACCCCCCGCTTCATCAGCCCCGTCACGCTGCTCGAGCTCTCCGGCTGGGCCTGGGGCGCCAGCAGGATCGCGAAGAGGGTGACCGCGAACACGGTGAGGTACATCCGCAGCGGGCCCAGGTAAGGCCGCCGCCGCCCGTGGATGTACTCCAGCGCCAGCTCCCCCGGGCGAAAGAGGAGCACCCGCAGCGAGCGGAGCGCGCGCGAGTCCACGTCGAACATGTCGTCGACGAACTCGCGAACGGAGTGGCGGAGCGAGAGCTCCTCGGGCGCGCGGCGGCGCTCGCCGCAGCCGTGGCAGAACTCGCCGGCCAGGGGCGTGCCGCACGACGCGCAGGCCTCGGCCGCCGTCGCGACGGAGACCTCGAAGGTCGCGGAGGGAGTCAGGAGTGTCGCCATGAGGGGACAGCCGGACGGGGTGGCGGACACCGGCGGGATGGCGGGCTGGATGTTGGAATCTGCATCCGGAAGAGCCGTTTCGTCCAGCATTTCCGCGGCCGGGGAGCACGGACGGCACGCCGGCGGCGGGTGGGATGGGTGGCGGCGCGCGTTTTGAAATCCGTGCGGTCAGCCGCGGCCGGTGTGGGCGCGGCACCCGACCCGTACCCGAGAACCCACCATGCGCCGTTCCCTCTACGCCACCGCGCTCCTGCTGGGCGGGGCGCTGCTCTCCGGCTGCAGCGACTCGACCTTCGTGCGCGACCAGCTCGGCTGCGACGAGATCCGCGGCTTCTCCGTGAACTCCAGCGCCAGCGGCCGCCTCGACTTCGGCGACTGCCAGCTCTCCGACGGCTCGGCGGTGGACTACTACCGCGTGAGCGTCAGCGGCAGCCGGGTGGTGCACGTGCTGCTCACCTCCAACCAGATCAACCCGTACGTGGTGATCATGGACCGCTACGGCAACGTGGTGGCCGACGAGGACAACGGCGGCACCGGCTACTCCGAGGTCCTCGTCAACCTCCCGTCCGACACCTACTACATCGCCGTCACCTCGTACGACGCCGGCGAGTACGGCGACTACTTCCTCGAGACGCAGTACGAGTAACGGCAGGTCTCACGCAGAGACGCGGAGGCACGGAGAGCAGTTCTCTCCGTGCCTCCGCGTCTCTGCGTGATGCAGGTATGCCGTGGTCAGGGGATGACCGGCGCGCGGCTCCGCTCCTCCAGGTCGCCCCAGTTGAGCTTGCGGCGCAGCGTGGCGAAGAAGGTCTGGCCGGGGAAGCGCACCAGCCGCACGGGGTTGGGAGCGCGCTCCACCACGATGCGTGCCCCGGGGAGCAGCGTTTCGTGCTCCTGCCCGTCGATGGTCAGGATCAGCTCCTCGGTGGGCGAGAGCACCTCCACCGTCACCGTTTCGTCCGCGGGGAGCACCAGCGGCCGCACGGACAGGGTGTGCGGGCAGATGGGCGTCGCCACGATGCAGTGCACGCTGGGCGAGACGATGGGCCCGCCGGCGGAGAGCGAGTACGCCGTCGACCCCGTCGGGGTGGAGAGGATGATGCCGTCGGCGCTGTAGGTGCCCACCTCCTCGCCGCTGGCGCGCACCAGCAGGCGGATCACCCGCGCCGCGCCGCCCTTGTGCAGCACCGCGTCGTTCAGCGCCAGGTGCTCGCCCCCGTCTCCGCCGTCCGCGCGCGAGAAGCGGATCGCCAGCGCCATCCGCTCGTCCAGCTCGTACTCCCCCGCGAACCACATCGAGAGCGCCCGCTCCATCTCCTCCGGCGCCGCCGAGGTCAGGAAGCCCAGGTGCCCCAGGTTGATCCCCAGGATCGGCGTGCGGCCGTGCGCCACCATCCGCGCGCCGCGCAGCAGGGTGCCGTCGCCGCCGAGGGTGAGCAGCAGCTCCAGCCCAGGAACGCACTCCGGCGTGAGCGGCTGCGCGCCGGCCTCCACCTCCAGCAGCTGGTCCTCGAAATACAGCTCGGCCCCCTCCCGCCGGGCGAGCGACACCAGGCGGGCGAGGGCCTCGGCGAACTGCGCGTAGCGGGGATGGCCGACGACGCCGATGCAGCGCGGCGTTCCCGCGGGCGGCTCAGGCGGTCTCAAGCAGCGTCCGCAGCGGCTTGCCCAGGAGCGCGCGGGCGCGGGCGGCGATCCCGTCGGCGGTGAGGCCGAGGTCGGCCAGCAGCTCGCCCCGCTCGCCGTGCTCCACGAAGCCGTCGGGGAGCCCCATCGACGCACCGTGCACCCCGGGCCAGCGCTCCGCCACGTACGCCCGCGCGTACGCCCCGAAGCCGTTCACCACCGTCCCCTCCTCCACCGTGAGCAGGTGCGCGTGGCCCGGAAAGAGGCGCTCCAGCGTGGCCTCGTCCAGCGGCTTCACGAAGCGGCAGTTCACCACCGTGGCGCTCACCCCCTCGCGCTGGAGCTGCTCGGCGGCCGCCAGCGCCGGCGCCACCATCGTCCCCACCGCCAGGATCGCCACGTCCTTCCCCTGCCGCAGCGTCTCCCAGGTGCCCCAGGGCGTCGCCGGGATCTCGGCCACCGGCCTCGGCAGCGCCGGCACCGCGTCGCGCGGGATGCGGATGCAGAAGGGCCCCGGGTGATCGATCGCCAGCCGCAGCAGGCCGATCAGCTCGTCGGCGTCCTTCGGCGCGGCCACCGTCATCCCCGGCACCGCCAGCATGTAGGCGATGTCGAGGCCGCCGTGGTGCGTCTGCCCGTCGTCGCCGGCGACCCCCGCGCGGTCCATCACGAAGGTGACGGGGAGCCCCTGGATGGCCACGTCGTGCACGATGGAGTCGTACGCGCGCTGCAGGAAGGTGGAGTAGATCGCCACCACCGGGCGGATCCCCTGCGTGGCGAGCCCCGCCGCGAAGGTCACCGCGTGCGCCTCGGCGATCCCCACGTCGAAGAAGCGCCGCGGGTGCTTCTTCTCGAAGATGTCGGTCCCCGTCCCCGTGGACATGGCGGCGGTGATCGCCACCACCTCCTGGCGCTCGTCGCCCAGGTCGGTGAGGGCCTGGCCGAAGACGTTCTGCCAGCGCGGGAGGGCGCCCGGGGCCGGCGGCTTGAGCGGCGCGCCGGTCTCGGGGTCGAAGAGGGCGGCGGCGTGCCACTTCACCTGGTCGGCCTCGGCCGGGGCGAAGCCCTTCCCCTTGACCGTGAGCACGTGCACCAGGCGCGGGCCCTTCATCTTCTTCACCTGCTCGAAGGTCTCGGTCAGGCGCTTCACGTCGTGGCCGTCCACCGGGCCCACGTAGCGGAAGCCGAGCTCCTCGAAGAGCATCCCGGGCACGAACATCCCCTTCAGCGCATCATCCCAGCGCACCGCGAAGTGCTCCATCATCTCGCCGATGGTCCCCAGCTTCCCGGCGGCGTGCACGACCTTCTTCACCTCCTCGCGCACGCGGTTGTAGAGCGGGCTGGTGCGCACGTCGGTGATGCGGTTGTGCACCCCCAGGTACTTGTGCAGCGCGCCCACGTTGGGGCTGATCGACATCCCGTTGTCGTTGAGGACGACGATCAGGTCGCGGTCGGTGTGGCCGGCGTTGTTGAGCGCTTCGTAGGCCAGGCCGCAGGTCATCGACCCGTCGCCGATCACCGCCACCACCTCGAAGTCCTCGCCCTTCAGGTCGCGCGCGGCGGCCATCCCCACGGCGGCGGAGATGGAGGTGGCCGCGTGCCCGGCGCCGAACACGTCGTACTCGCTCTCGTCGCGGCGCAGGAAGCCCGAGAGGCCGCCCTTCTTGCGGATGGAGGGCATCCGCTCGTTGCGGCCGGTGAGGATCTTGTGGGGGTAGGCCTGGTGGCCCACGTCCCAGACGAGCTGGTCGCGCGGGGTGTCGAAGACGCGGTGGAGCGCCACCGCGAGCTCCACGGTGCCCAGGTTGGAGCCGAAGTGGGCGCCCTTGTGGGCCGAGACCACGTCGATCACCCGCTGGCGCACCTCGGTGCAGAGCGCGGGGAGCTCGCCCTCGGGGAGCGCGCGGACGTCGGCGGGGGAGTGGATGCGTTCGAGTAGCGCCACGTTTCGGAAGCCTTCCTGCCGGTTCACCTGCTCGCGGCGCGCACGGTTGCCGCGCCGAACCCGTCCAACTTACGCAATGGAAGGCGATTGTTCAAACGGGTGGGGATAAAAAGAGATGAGAATCTCACGCAGAGACACGGAGACGCGGAGAGGCACGGCGGCCCCTCCGCGTCTCCGCGGCTTCAGTGTGAGATGCCCGTTACCCCGCGCTCGGAGCCCTGGCCTTGCGCGCGACCGCAAGCGTGGCGGTGCCGCGCTGCTGCCGGAGCTTCGCCGCGATCCGCGGCTTGGGCGCGTTGGCGAGAGAGCGCACGGTCACGTTGCCGCTGCACAGGGAAGCCAAGCCAATCGTTTGACCAGCGGGGTTGGTCAGAAGTGCCGTCTCGCACATCGTGAGCCTGCAGCCGCGCGGGATGGAGGTGCAGTTCACGTTCGAGCCTGATGCGTAAGAGCACGTGAAGCTGATATTACCCTCCGCGTCCCTGAGCCCAGAACACCATCCGTTGCATTGTGCATGCGACGGCCGCCACGTTCCCACCGTGAGCGCTGCGGCCATGAGCATCCCCATGACGATTCTCATCAACCACTCCCAGGCTCGTCGACTACGCTGAGCGGGGCTGCCTTCCCCGTACTGCTGACGGCAACCATCGCTCTCGCATCGCCCGGCGCTTTCTTGCGGCCCCCCTGCCCCGAGGTTCGCACGAGTGACCGGACGGTCACGTTGCCGCTGCAGATGTCCGCGACGGCCAGCGTGCGGCCGGACGGATCCGTCAGCATCGCATTCCAGCAGAGCTTGATGTAGCACTTGGTGGCGCGGGCATAACATGCGGCACCCGAACTATTATCGATCACGCAGCCCCATCCCGGCCCGGTCGGCGAGATGACCGTGACGCATGCCTCGTTACACTGCGCGCGAGCGGCCGGCGGATGCACGAGCACGGTGGCGAGCGCGACCGCAAACATCGGAAGAAATCGTCTCATTGAACCCTCCGGCTGGGCGTGGTTGCCCCGAACGTGACCTGCAGGCGCACGAGCACCGGGGCATCGTCGTGCGTCGCCGCCATCCAGAGGAAGTTCCGCGCGGTGTCAAACCCGATGGCTCCTCCCCACGCCTCGGGATATTCGCGCGAACCGGCAAAACGTCCGGCGGGGGTAAACAGATCCCAATGGTGCGATCGCCTGGTGATCCGAGTGACCATCATCCATCCGTTCGACACTTCGATCACACTGTAGGGCCGGTCGACCACGGCTTCAGTATTGGAGACGACCATCATTTCGTCGTTGCGGTCAATCCTGACGGCATCGTCCGGGGTGCCACGCACGCGGAAGGACGGGCGCGCCAGCATCTTCTGCCGTCCGGCCGCGTCGAACCGGTAAACGATGTAGGGTAGCGCCAGGGCGAACAGGAGATCGCCGTTTGCCGCGCGAGTGACGTCCCCCGCGCCCCAATAGCGAAGAACGGCAGTATCGCGAACGGTGGGGAGCGGCGCGAACGAGCCGGCGTACACCGCACGGCTACCACCGATCTGAAAGCGATGGATCCCGTGACGGCGCGCCGAAGGATCGGGCGAATAGCCTGACACCAGGAAGTCGCTTCCCAACGTGGTGATGTCGTCCACAGCGGGGAGTCGGAGCGGCAGATGACTGCGAGAAACGAAGCGGCCGTCCTGCGAGAGCGTGGTCACGTCACCGGTGCCGAGATCGTACACGTGCAACGTGCCGGACGGAGACGCGGTGATCCGGTAAGGAAGCTGGTACTCGCCCGGTCCCCTTCCCTTGCGGCCGGCCTTCCAGAGCATCCGCCCGGCCGGGGAGAAGGCAGCCACCGCATAGCTCAGGCGATCGACGACGTAGACGTTTCCGCTCGGACCTACCGTGCCGGCAGTAATCTCTATCAACTCCGCCTCCTCGCCGAAACTCGTCGAGGAGACGACGTTCAGCGGGAAGCTCGCGCCGTTCCGTTGCGAGGCAGCCGATTGGGCTGGCAGGAGGGCGAGGAGGAGCGCACCGAAGGCAGAGCGCCACATGTTTAGAGAAATAATGGTCAGAACTGATCATTGCGGACGTCCATATCGTAATCACCTCCTCCTAACCCGTCAATGTTCACGATGAAGAGCCGCGGAGACGGCGGAGAAGCTGCCGTGCCTCTCCGTGTCTCCGCGGCTCTGCGTGAGGTACAGTTGCCGTTATTTCGCCAGCCGCCTCAGAAGGCCGTGCCGTTCGCGCGGGTGCCGGCGGACGACTGCAGCGAGCTCAACGCGGTGTGCAGCACGAAGGTGCCGCTCGCCGAGGCGTCGGGGCTGCGGTTCATCGACACGCCGTCGGTGCCGGCGAGCGACGAGCCGTAGGCGAAGCTGTTCTTCGTCACCCCGCCGCCGTCCTTCAGGATCGCGCTGTCGCCGCCGTTGGCCAGGCTGAGCTGCCCGGTGGAGGCCGCCACCGCGTTGGTCAGCCCCGCCGGGATGGAGCCGGCGCCCGCGAATACCACGATCGCCTTCCCCGACGCCAGCGTGGTCCCCGCGGCGAAGGTGTGGCGCACGCTGGTCGCGTCGGAGATCGTCCATCCCCCGATGGAGGCCGAGGTGCCGCCCACGTTCACGATCTCCACGAACTCGCCCGCCGTGTTGCTCCCCACCTCGTTCGCCAGGATCTCGTTGATGATCACGTTGGCCGGCGTGGCCGTGGTGATGGTGAACGCCGCGTCGCTCGCGTCGGTGGCGGGCGAGCCGGTGTCGGTCACCCGCACCTTCGCGGCGGTGGAGGCGCTGTTCGGCACCGTCCAGGCGTAACTCCCGGCCGAGGCGGCCGTGCTGGCGACGATCGTCGACCAGGTGGTGCCGTCGAGCGTGTACTCCAGCTTGACGCTGGTCACGCCGGACGAGGTCCAGGTCACGTTGTGCACCGTGCCGCCCACCCAGCTCTCCCCGCCGTTGGGCGAGGTGACGGCCACGCTCGCCGCCCCGCCGCCGCCCTGGTTGTAGCGGGTGATGACGGGATAGTGGTCCGACGTCGTGGTGCCGTAGCTGGCGATGTAGCTGTCCGCCCGGAACACCTGCGCCGACGCCGCCACGTAGGAGCCGTACAGGTCGTTGGTGTCCAGGTGGTGGTCGATCATGTCGGTGAAGCTCACCGTCGACGCCACGCCGGCATTCGAGAGCGCCTGGGTGGGGAAGGTGTAGTCCGCCGCGTCGGAGACGAAGTTGGCGTAGGGCGAGGGCTGCCCGGAGGTGATGGAGGTGTCGACGTCGTCGTTCCAGTCGCCCACCACGATCACCTTCTGCGTGGGATAGGTCGTGTCGATGTAGCTCTTGAGCGCCACCGACGCGTTCTGCCGGCGCTGCCAGCTCGTCACATCGTTGAAGGCTTTCATGTGCAAGACGATGAACACCACGTCCTCCGTGCTGCCGTTCAGCGTGATGCGCAGCTTCACCTCCAGCGGCGGCCGCCCGGCGAAGTCGCTGTCGTTGGCGGTGAGGATGATCTTGCTGCTCAGCACCGTGGCGAGCGAAGTCTTGAAAAGCAGCCCTACCTTCTGCTCGCTGGCGCTGTAGTAGGTCGAGCCGCTGGTCACCGAGGCGTCGCTGGCGAGGATCCCGGTGTAGCCGGTGAGCTGCGACTTGAGGGAGTTCCAGTCCGCCACGTCCACCACCTCCTCCATCCCCCACACGTCGCAGTCGGCGCCGGCGATCACGTCGCGCACGTTGGAGAGCTGCAGGGCGTCGTTCGACGGGCCGTTGGAGGCGTCGCCGAACCACTCGACGTTCCAGCTCGCCACGTCGAGGGTGGTCGCGGTCCCCTGCGCGGGAACGACGACGAGGGAGGGGCCGCCGGGTACGGGGCGCGTCCGCGCGGCGGTGGGTGCCTCGCACGCGGCGAAGGCGAGCACGCCGAGCAGCAGCCCGGCCAGGGAACGACGAGATCGCACCACGACACCTCCAGCGGAAGGACGAGAAGGATGGGAGCACGGGAAGATACCCATGCAATCATCGTCGCGAAATGGGAGTAAGCGAGGCGTGTGATTCCGTATCCCGCTCGTGACGTGCTGCGCTCAGAACATCTCGGAGATGGATTCGTGCGAGACCATGCGGCGGATCGCCTCGCCGAGCAGGGGAGCGAGGGAGACCACGCGCAGGCGCGGCCAGTCGCGGCAGGGGACGCAGACGGTGTCGGTGACCACCACCTCGTTCACCCCCGCCTCCTCCAGCCGCGCGCAGGCGTCGCCCACCAGCAGGCCGTGCGTGGCCGCCACGTGGAACTCGCGCGCGCCCGCCTCGCGCAGCGCGCGGATGCTGGAGACCAGCGTGCCGCCGGACGAGATCATGTCGTCCACGATCAGACAGGCGCGCCCGCGCACGTCGCCCACCAGGTGCGTGGCCTCGGTGCGCGAGCCGCTCTCGCGCTTCTTGATGATGATGGCCACCGGCGCGCCCAGCAGCCGCGCGTAGTCGGTCGCCATGCGCACCCGCCCGGCGTCGGGCGAGACCACGATGAGGTCGTCCGGGAGCGTGCCCACCAGCGCCTTCGCGATCACGCCCACGGCCGTGAGCGCGTCGACGGGGACCTGGAAGAAGCCTTCGAGCTGCGCCGTGTGGAGGTCGACGGAGAGGACGTGGTGGATGCCGGCCGTCTGCATCAGCGCGGCCACCATGCTTGCGGTGATGGGCTCGCGGTGGCCCACGCGCCGGTCCGCGCGCGCGTAGCCGAAGTACGGCACCACCGCCGTCACCCGCGCCGCCGCCGCGCGCCGGCAGACGTCGGCGAAGGTGAGGAGCTCCACCAGGTGGTCGTTCACCGGCGGCGAGGTGGGCTGCACCACGTACACCTCCTTGCGCCGCACCGAATCCAGCAGCGTCACCGAGAGCTCGCCGTCGGGAAAGCGCTCCACCCGCGAGCGCCCGAGGGCCACCCCCAGCTCCCGGGCGACCGCCTCCGCCAGCCCCGGGTTGGCCGTGCCGCCGAAGAGCACGAAGTCGTCCGCCGCGCCGTCCACCATCCACCTCCCCGGTCGTTCCCCATCCCCCCTGATCCACCCCGCGGCGCATCCCAGCGCAAGAAGCGGTCACCCGGCGCGGAGAAGATACACGGCAGACGCGGGCACCGCCCTGGATCGGCGGTGCCCGTGAGGCAAAAAAAGCGGCGAGGGAAACCGGGGCCCACCCCCCAGCTCCCTCGCCTGGACCGTCCGGCCGTGAGGCCTCGCGGTCTTTATCGGGTGGAGAGAGGAACCGGGGCCCACCCCCCGGCCCCCTCACCCGAACCGC
>Ga0070685_10001799_pt1 | contig 11172 bp, 10 predicted proteins | sample KBSS13LmetaG_FD_65651 | JGI IMG/M metagenome (GOLD analysis project Ga0070685, IMG submission 65651) | Switchgrass rhizosphere microbial communities from Kellogg Biological Station, Michigan, USA - KBS S1-3L metaG | ecosystem: Host-associated > Plants > Roots > Rhizosphere ...
TTGGCGACCTGGATCCCCGCCCACGCGGTCGAGCCGGTGGAGCCGCCGACGAGCAGTCCCTCCTCGCGTGCGAGCCGGCGGGCCGTGAGGAACGACTCGCGGTCGGAGACGCGTACCCACTCGTCCACGACCGAGGCGTCGAGCGTGTCCGGCCAGCACTCCTTGCCGATGCCCTCGACGAGGTACGGACCTTCCGGATGCTCCTCGTCGGCCGTGAAGACCGAGCCCTCTGGGTCGACGGCCACGATCCGGGCCCGGGAGCCGTGCTCCTTGAAATACCGCCCGACGCCCGTGATCGTGCCCCCGGTCCCGACCGAGATCACGATGGCATCGACGTCGCCGCCTTCGGTTTGCTCCCAGAGCTCCGGCCCCGTCGTCTCGTAGTGCGCCTCGGGGTTCGCCGGGTTCGAGTACTGGTCTGGCTTGAAGCCGCCGGGAATCTCCTCGGCGAGTCGGTCGGAGACCGCGTAGTAGCTCTCCGGCGAGTGCGGGTCGACAGCCGTGGGCGTGATGACGACCTCGGCGCCGTAGGCCCGCAGCATCGAGATCTTCTCCTGGCTCATCTTGTCCGGCATCACGAAGATGCACCGGTAGCCGCGCAGGGCAGCGGCCATGGCGAGCCCGACCCCCGTGTTGCCCGAGGTCGGCTCGACGATCGTTCCGCCCGGGCGCAGACGGCCGTCCTTCTCCGCCGCCTCGACCATCGCGAGCCCGATCCGGTCCTTCACCGAGCCACCGGGGTTCAGATACTCGAGCTTCGCGAGCAGCTCGCCGGGGACATCGCGGGAGAGCCGCGCGAGCCGGACGATCGGCGTGTGCCCGACGAGCTCGAGGACGGTCGGGTATTCGCGGCGCGCCATCGGCGGCGAAGCCTATGTTCTTTCGCAGGTTGGAAACCCGCTGGCGCGGATCCCAACCGCGCAAACCCCTGAAGCCGCCGCCCGCATGGCGGATCGCGCCTACCGGATCACCGAATGCTCCGTCGGTAGCCTTCCGAACCGTGACCGTGTACGTCGAAGCCGAGCAGCTGGACGCGGGTCTCGTACGCGTCCTCGAGTCACCCCAGGAGGTCGGTACGGTCGAGCTCGTCGTTCGCCGTCCGGCCGAGGGCGAGCGCGAGGTCCTCGATGAGGGCGTCCTCGACCTCGAGCAGGGGCTCGTCGGCGACCGCTGGCGCCCGGCGAGGCCGGGGGCGTATGGCGACATGGACGACGGGCGAGCCGCGCAGATCACGCTCATGAACGCGCGGGTCATCGACCTCGTCGCCGGCGATCGTGAACGCTGGGCACTGGCCGGCGACCAGCTCTACGTCGACCTCGATCTCCGTGAGGAGAACCTGCCTCCGGGCACCCGCCTGCAGGTGGGGTCGGCCACGCTCGAGGTGAGCGACCTGCCGCACACCGGTTGCGCGAAATTCACCGCGCGGTTCGGATCCGCGGCCACGCGATTCATCAACGGGAAAGAGCGCCGCAACCTGCGCCTCCGCGGCATGAACACGCGCATCGTCGAGCCCGGCACCGTGCGGCCCGGCGACGACATCCGCAAGCTCTAGGCCTCAGTGCCTGAAATGACGTTGGCCCGTGAGGACCATCGCCGCACCGGCTGAGCTGACCGCTTCGATCACTTCCGGATCGCGCTTCGAGCCCCCAGGCTGGATGAACGCGGAGACGCCCGCGTCCAGCGCGAGCTGTGGCCCGTCGGCGAACGGGAAGAAGGCGTCCGAGGCCAGCACGGCCCCTTCGAGCGAATGGCCGAGCTCGTGCGCTTTCGCGAGCGCGATACGCACAGCGTCGACGCGGCTCATCTGCCCGGCGCCGATCCCGAGCGTCTGCCCTGCGCGCGCGAGGACGATCGCATTCGACGTCACGTGCTTGACGACCTTCCAGGCGAACAGGAGGTCCGTCCACCGATTCTCCGCGACGCTGCCGCACACGACGTCGAGCGCGTCGCGTGCGACGACTCCGACGTTGCGCCGCTGCACGAGCAGGCCTCCGATGACACGACGGACATCGCGCTCCCACTCGTCGAGCGCTCGTTGCTCGGTGTGCTCGAGCACGCGGAGCGCGTCCTTGCACACGAGCACGTCGCGCGCCTTCCCGTCGAAGGCGGGCGCGAACAGGACCTCGACGAACTGCTCCGCGATCGCCGAGGCGAGCGTCTCGCCGACGGCACGATTCAGGACGACGACGCCGCCGAACGCCGAGATGGGATCGGCCGCGAGTGCCTTCGCGTAGGCGTCTTCGATCGTCTCCGCCACGCCGACGCCACACGGGTTCGCGTGCTTCACGATGACGCAGGCCGGCCCGTCGAGCTCGGCGATGAGGAGGCGTGCGGCCGAGAGGTCGTTGAGATTGTTGAACGAGAGCGGCTTCCCCTGGAGCTGCTCGACGAACGCGAGCAAGTGCGTCCGTGCACCCCGCTCCGAGTAGTAGGCCGCGGACTGGTGCGGATTCTCGCCGTACGGGAGCTCGAGCACCCGATCGAAGGCCGGCACGAGGATCTCGGGGAGGAGATCGCCGCGCTGGAACCACCGCGCGATCGCGGAGTCGTACGCGGCCGTCCGCGCGAACGCGACGGCGGCCAGGCTGCGCCTCAACTCGGGTGACGACGTGCCCTGGCCCGCCCAGAAGTCGGAGAGCACGACGTCGTAGTCCTGCGGACGGCACACCGCGACCACGGAGCTGAAGCTCTTTGCCGCCGCACGCAACATGGCAGGGCCGCCGACGTCGATGAGCTCGATCAGCTCTTCCTCCCCCAGTTCGGGCCGGTCGACGGCGAGCTCGAACGGATAGAGGTTCACGCAGACGAGATCGAAGAGCTCGATGCCGTGCTCTGCAAGCGCCGCCAGGTCCTCCTCCTGCTCCCGCCGCGCGAGGATCCCGGCGTGAACGCGAGGGTGGAGCGTCTTCACCCGGCCGCCGAGCATTTCCGGGAAGCCCGTGAGATCCTCGACCCTCGTCACCTCGAGGCCAGCATCGTCGAGCGCCGACGCGGTCCCGCCGCTCGACACGAGCTCGAACCCGAGCTCGGCCAGCCCCCTGGCGAACGCGACGACGCCCGTCTTGTCGTAGACGGAGATCAGCGCACGCACAGCTCGGCCACCACCTTCGGGAGAAGTCGATGCTCGACAGCGTGCACGCGCTCGCGCAGGGAGTCCACGGAGTCACCTTCGAGGACGGGAACCGCCTCCGTCGCGATCACTTCGCCCGTGTCGACGCCCTCGTCGACGTAGTGGACCGTCGCGGCGGCCGCAGGTGCGCCGGCGGCGAGAACGTCCTCGAGCGGGTGCGGGCCGGGAAACTCGGGAAGCGGAGCGGGATGGACGTTGACCACCCGCTGCGGGAAGCGGTCGAGGAACGCAGGGCGCAGGAGCTGCATGTACCCGGCGCAGACGACGAGGTCGACGCCCTGCTCCCGCAGCCACTCCGCCATCGCGACGTCGCGTGCATCGCGGTCCGCGTGGTCGGCGAGCGCGAAGGTCCGAGAAGGGATGCCCGCCTCCTCCGCGCGCTCGAGCGCGCGCGCGCCGGCATCGTTCGACGCGACCGCCACGACGGGTAGGCCGGCATCGAGGAGAGCCTGCAGGTTCGTTCCTTCGCCCGACGCGAGCACGCCGATCACTCCGCGATGATCCGCCCGATCACGAGGTCGTCGTCGGCGTCGCGCATCACGGCGAGGTACCCGATCCCGAGGTTGAAGACACGCCGCAGCTCGTCCTCGGCGACGTGGCGGGCGAGCCAGGCGAACACCGGCGGCCGCTCCCACGCACCCCAGTCGATCTCCGCGCGCAGTCCTTCGGGAAGCACCCGCGCGAGATTCGCTGCAATCCCGCCGCCCGTCACGTGCGCGAACGCATGTGCCGTCGTGCGCAGCCTGCGGACGTCCTCGACGTAGAGCCGCGTCGGCGCGAGGAGGTCGGCACCGGTGTAATCCTCCACCGCGAGCACACGGCGCACGAGCGTGAACCCGTTCGCGTGCACTCCGGCGGACGGGAGTCCGACGACCACGTCTCCCTCCTCCACACCCGAGCCGTCGACCAGCCGATCGCGAGCGACCATCCCCACGCAGGTCCCCGCGAAGTCGAGCTCGTCCTCCCGGTAGATCCCGGGAAGCTCCGCTGTTTCACCGCCGATGAGCGCGACGTCGGCTGCCCGACACACCTCGGCCGCGCCCTCGACCAGCTCCGCCACAGTCTCGAGCTCGATGTGATTGGCGGCGACGTAGTCGAGGAAGAAGAGCGGATCCGCGCCACTCGTGAGGACGTCGTTGATGCAGTGTGCGGCGAGATCGGCGCCGCAGGCACGGAGCTCGCCCCGCTCGCGGGCGAGAATGACCTTCGTCCCGACGGAGTCGGTCGAGGCGGCGAGGAACGTGGCGTCGTCGAGCGGATACAGCCCGGCGAACGCCCCGAACCCGCGCGCACCCGTCGACTCGACCGCGGCCCGAAGCCGATCGACGACCGCGTCCGCCTTCGCGATCGAGACGCCGGCGGCCTCGTACGTCTGCTCTCCGCCCACGGGCCGAGCGTACAGTCCGGCCGATGGGCGAGCCGTCGCTGCTGACGAGCTGGACGCTCGAGCCTCTCCAGCTCGCGCCGATCGTGCTCATCGCCGTCGCATACGCCGTTCGCGGCCGTACGCTCGCGCGACGGGGCCAGCCAGTGCCGGGTTGGCGCATCGCGCTCTTCTCGCTCGGCATCGCGCTGCTCGTGATCGCGGTCGCCTCGCCGATTGCCGAGATCGGCGAGACGGAGCTCTTCTCGTTCCACATGACGCAGCACCTGCTGATCGGGGATCTCGCGCCTCTGTGCATCCTCGCCGGCCTGACAGGGCCGCTGCTCCGCCCGATCCTCGCACTCCCGGGCGTGATGCGGCTTCGCGTCCTCGCGAACCCGTTCGTCGCATTTCCGGTCTGGGCGACGAACCTCGTCCTCTGGCACCTCCCCGTCCTGTACGAAGGAGCCGTCGAACACGGGGCACTCCACGCGTTCGAGCACATCGCCTTCTTCAGCGCCGGAATCGTTCTCTGGCTTCCGATTCTCGAGACCCTGCCGGCGCCGGAGTGGTTCGGCACGGGCGCGAAGCTCGCCTACATCGTCGGCGTCCGGCTCGTCGCGACGATCGTCGGCAACGTCTTCATCTGGGCCGGCTCCCCCTTCTACGGCGTCTACGAAGGTCGAGACGACTACCTCGGACTGTCCCCGGGAGCCGATCAGAGCCTTGCCGGATCCCTCATGATGCTCGAGGGCTCAATCGTCACGATCGTCGCGCTCGCATGGCTGTTCCTCCGCATGGCGCAGGAGGGCGAGGTGCGCCAGGAGCTGATCGAGAGCGGGGTCGACGAGCGAACGGCCCGTCGTGCCGTCCGCTACCGGCGCTGGCACGAGCTCACCTGACGGGAGTCGCGCCGCTCTAGGCCGGAGCCGGCTCGAAGCGAAGCTTCTCGACCTTCGCCGGCACCTGCGTCGGATACTCGCGCGTGAAGCACGCCCGGCAGACCGAGTCGTCCGGCAACTGTGTCGCCTCCTGCATCCCCTCGACCGAGAGGTAGTGGAGGGACGTCGCACCGATGTGAGCACGCATCTCCTCGGCCGAGCGGTGCGCCGCGACGAGCTCGTCCTCGTCGGCCATGTCGATGCCGTAGAAACACGGCGAGACGACGGGCGGCGAGGACACGCGGACGTGCACTTCCGCGGCGCCGGCGTCGAAGAGCATCTGCACGAGCTGGCGTGTCGTGTTTCCCCGCACGATCGAGTCGTCGACGACGACGATCCGCTGCCCGGCGACCTCGGCGAGCGGGTTGAACTTCATCCTGATGCCCTGCTCGCGCATGCCCTGCTCGGGCTGGATGAACGTTCGCGCGACGTACCGGTTCTTGATGAGCGCCTCGTTGTACGGGATCCCCGACGCCTTCGAGAAGCCGATCGCGGCCGGGGTACCGCCGTCGGCGACCCCGATGACGAGATCCGCGTCCGCGGGGGCCTCGCCCGCGAGCCGCTCGCCCATCCGCACACGTGCGCCATGCACCTCGACGCCGCCGACGCGCGAGTCGGGCCGGGCGAAGTAGACGTGCTCGAAGATGCACAGGGCGCGCCGCCCCGTCGGGACCCCCTGGGCGGCATGCAGCCCTTCGTCGTCGACCCAGACGACCTCACCTGGCTGCACGTCGCGGACGGCGTCGGCGCCGATGAGGTCGAGCGCGCACGTCTCGGACGCGACGGCCCAGTCGTCCCCGAGACGTCCCAGTGTCAACGGCCGAAAGCCCATCGGGTCGCGGAACGCGACGAGTGTGCCGTCGACGACCGCGGTGACCGAGTACGCGCCCTCGAGCTTGACCATCGCGCTCGCGACGGCCTCGGCCAGCGGCGCCTCGTCGCGGGCGATGAGCGCGGCGATCACCTCCGAGTCGAGCCCCGACTCGAGCCTCACGCCCTCGGCGATGAGTTCGGAGCGCAGCTCCTCGACGTTGACGAGGTTTCCGTTGTGTCCGAGCGCGACGGTGCGGGCGCGACCGTGGTGAATGAGCGGCTGCGCGTTCGCCCACTTGTTCGCGCCCGTCGTCGAGTAGCGCGTGTGGCCGATCGCGACCTCGCCGGGCAGCGCTTGCAGCTGCTGCTCGTCGAAGACGTGGGCCACGAGTCCCATCTCGCGAAGAACCGTCAGGTGACCGCGGTCGGACACCGCGATTCCCGCAGCCTCCTGGCCACGGTGCTGGAGAGCGAACAGCCCGAAATACGCGAGACGCGAGACGTCCCGCTCCCCTGAGCGGATGCCGAAGACTCCACACATCAGTCGGTGCCCTCCCGGGCGCTCCGCAAGCTGTCGAGCGCCACTCCCAGGAGCGTACCCCCGCCTGCCTCGCCGATCCGCCGAAGCGGGACGCGCAACTCGTTCGCAACGGCCTCGAGTTCGTCGCTGCGATCGGGCGCGCAGCCAACCACAGCTCGGCCCCCGACCTCGCCGAAGAGCTCCGTCGCGTCGTCGCGGAGGTCGAGCGCCGCGCCCGAACCCGAGAAGACGGCCGCCTCGGCGAGGCAGACCGCGAGTCCACCCTCGGAGGCGTCGTGGACCAGCGTCGACGCAGGCGCTGCGTGCCAGAGGAACGAGACGAGCCGGGCCTCCGCCTCGAGGTCGAGGGGTGCCGGCGTGCCGCTGACCTCGCCGTAGCGAGCCTGGTACTCGGACCCCGCGAGCGAGACGGGCGACGCGAATGCCGCGAAGAGCACGTCCCCTTCACGCCACCCCTTCGGAACCCGTCGAACGTCCTCGACGAGACCGACCGCACCGACGACCGGCGTCGGATCGATCGCGCGGCCGTTCGTCTCGTTGTACAGCGACACGTTTCCGGAGACGACAGGGAGGTCCAGGACATCGCAGGCGGCGGCGATCCCGTCGATCGCGGATGCGAGTTCCCATCCGATCTCCGCCTTCTCCGGATTCCCGAAGTTGAGGCAGTCGGTCAGACCGAGCGGCTCGCCTCCGACGCACGCGACGTTGCGTGCCGCCTCGAAGACCGCGAGCGCGGCGCCTGTGAACGGGTCGAGACCGGTGACCCGTCCCTGTCCGTCGAGCGAGACGGCGAGTCCGCGCAGCGAGGGCCGGAGCCGTAGCACGGCTGCGTCGAGCCCCGGCCGGCGGACGGTCCGTGAGCCCACGAGCTGGTCGTAGCGGCGGTAGACGAACTCGCGGCTTCGGAGGACAGGCGATGCCAGCAGCTCGACGAGTGCCTCTGCGGCCGCCGGTGGCGCGTCGATCGAGCGCAACGGAGGCGCCGCTCGCCGTACTTGCTCGACCTCGTAGCGGGGGCACTCGACGGTGAGGAGCCGCGCGGGGATCGCGCCGACGACGTCTCCGTCCCAGAACGCGCGAAGCTCTCCCGTCGTGGTCACCGCGCCGACGACTGCGTGCTCGAGCTCCCAGCGGTCGAGGATCGCGACGACCGCATCGAGCATCGCCGGGCGGACGACCGCGATCATCCGCTCCTGGCTCTCGGAGATCATGACCTCCCACGGCTCCATCCCCTCCTCGCGGAGCGGGACGCGATCGAGGTGGACGTCGATGCCGACCTCGGCGGCCATCTCGGAGAGCGAGGAGGCGATCCCCGCCGCGCCACAGTCCTGAAGCGATTCCACGAGCCCGAGCGAGACGAGCTCGACCGACGATTCGATGAGCTTCTTCCCGGTGAACGGATCGCCGATCTGCACCGACGGACGCTTCTCCGCGGAGCCGTCGTCGAGCTCCTGGCTCGCAAGCACCGAGGCACCGCCGATGCCGTCACGCCCGGTCGTCGCGCCGTAGAGGACGACGAGATGACCGGCGACGGTCGCCTTCGCGCGGATGAGCCGCTCCACCGGCAGGAGACCGACGCACATCGCGTTGACGAGGCAGTTGTCGCGGTACGACTCGTCGAACACGGCCTCGCCGCCCACGGTCGGCACACCGACGCAGTTGCCGTAGTGCGCGATTCCTCCGACCGCGCGGGAGAAGTGCCAGTCGGGCTCCGCGAACCGCAGACCGTCGAGCAGCGCGACCGGGCGGGCACCCATCGAGATGATGTCGCGCAAGATGCCGCCGACGCCGGTCGCAGCGCCCTGGAACGGCTCGACGGCCGACGGGTGGTTGTGGCTCTCGACCTTGAACGCGACCGCGACACCGTCGCCGAGGTCGAGGACTCCGGCGTTCTCGCCCGGGCCCTGGAGCACGCGCGCGCCCTTGGAGGGAAGCCGCCTCAGCAGCAGCGCCGAGTGCTTGTAGCCGCAGTGCTCCGACCAGAGCAGGGAGAAGACGGCGAGCTCGAAGTCGTTCGGCTCGCGCTCGAGCAGGCTGCGGATTCGCTCGAACTCTCCGTCGGTGAGACCGAGTGCGCGATGGAGCGCCGGATCCGTCACGCTGCTCAGGAGCCCAGCCTATCCTCGCGGTCAGACCGCACGCCGCGGGTAGCCTCGCGCCGTGCGCTCGTACTGGCCGTTGATCCTCATCCTGGCCGCGATGTGGGGCGCCTCGTACCTCTTCATCAAGGTCGCGGTCGACGACATCCCGCCGGCCGCGATGACCGAGCTGCGGGTCCTCCTTGCCGGGTTGCTCCTCCTCGGTTACCTCGTCGTACGCACGGGTATGACGAGAGCGGTCGGCGAGCTCCGGGCCGCCTGGGTGCCATGCGCGGTGCTCGGGGTCATCAACGCGGCACTTCCTATGGGGCTCGTCGCATGGGGCGAGACGCACATCGACTCGAGCATCGCGGGGATCGCCCAGTCGACGGTTCCGCTCTTCACCTTCATCCTCGCCGCGCGGTTCCTGCCGCACGAGCCCGTCGGGCTCACGCGTGTCGCCGGGGTCGCGATCGGCTTCGTCGGAGTCGCACTCCTCGCGGGATTTCCGTCCGACGGCGGCGCGTGGGCACTCGCGGGAACGCTCGCGGTCGTCCTCTCGTCGCTCTCGTACGCGTCCGGCGGGATCTACGGGCAGAAGCAGGTCCGCGACATCCGGGGCCCCGTCCTCGCGACGGGGAACATGCTCGCAGCGGCCGTCGTCCTCCTCCCTCTCGCAATCGCAGACCCGCCGACCGAGGCGCCGGGGCCGGAAGCGCTCGCCGGGCTTGCGGGCCTGGTCCTCATCCCGACATTCGCGGGACAGCTCGTGCTCTTCCGCGTGCTGCGGCTGCACGGCAGCCGCAAGCTCTCGATCGTGACGTACCTCATGCCCGTGTTCGCGGTCGTGTACGGCGCGATCCTGCTCGACGAGCCGGTGACCGCGGCCATGGTCGGCGCGTTCTCGCTCATCGTCGTCGGCGCCGTCCTCGCATCCGGCCAACGGCTCTTCGGCTACCGGGCGCAAGAGACCGCGGCGTGAGCGTCTCCATCCGGCGCGCGACAGCCGACGACGTCGGCTTCCTCGCCGACCTCCTCACCCACGAGGAGGTCGAGCCGTTTCTCGCTGCCGTGCGTCCGCGTGAGAGGGCCGACCTGCTCGCGGAGATCGAGCGCTCCGCGTGCGAGCCGGACGCCTTCGGCCTCTTCGTGGTCGAGGTCGACGGCGAGCGGGCCGGCACGATGCGCTTCGAGTGCGCGAACGCACGAAGCCGCATCGCGAGCCTCGGCGGACTCGCCATCCACCCGGACTTCCGGGGAGCGAAGGTGTCGGACACAGCCGCGCGGATGTTCCAGCGTCACCTCTTCGACGACCTCGGCTTCCACCGCCTGCAGATGGAGATCTACGGCTTCAACGAGCGCGCGATGCGCCACGCCGAAAGAGCCGGATTCGTCCACGAGGGAGTCCGCCGGAAGGCGTACTGGCGCAACGAGCAGTGGGTCGACGGCGTCCTCTACGGGCTCGTCGTCGAGGACCTGACGGCCGAATAGCCGCAGCGCAGCTAGTGGTGGCCGTTCGAGGTCGTCCGGGCGACCGCGCGGAGGAGCGCGTCGCGGATCCACTCGGCCTCGGGCCAGCCCGACGGCCCACGCGCAGTGCGGTAGATCCGGTCATCCGCGCTGTATGCGTCGTAGAGCGGCTCCGGATCGACGTCTCGGCCGTCGACGAGCACGGTCGGCGAGCCGAGCACACGGTGCTCCTCGGCGTCGTCGTCGTCCTCCACCTCGACAACCTCGATCTCGACGGGGATTCCCGTCTCGTCCACGACCCGCTCGACGACGATCAGCGCCATCTCGCGGTTCGGGCAGTCCTCGCGCGCGAGGACCTCGACCCTCACAGATCCGTTGTCGACCGTCACGTCAGCGCCCCCTCCCCAGGTGAGCGTTGCCCACATTCCTGCACTGACGCTATGCACCCCTTCGGGGGATGCAATCCCTCGAACGAGGGAAGGCTCGCCCCGTGCGTACGATCTATCTAGTATATGTCCGATGTCTATCGGACAAAGGATCGAGGCGGAGGTAGTTGCGGGGACCGCTTTCTCAGCCCTCCTGGGCCTCTCCGCCGCGTGCCGCGCTCCGAGAGACGAGCTGCCGGCTGCGCTCGCGGGCACGCTCGAGGACGTCGGCGACAACGAGGGCGAGAGCTGGCTCAACCTCCTCGGGGTCGCGCTCGAGGTCGGATCGCCGTACGGCGTCGAGGAACTGCTCGAGGCGCTCCGGACGATGGACGGCGTCGACCTTCGCCGGCACCTGCTCGGGCGCTTCGCGTGGTCGTGGTGCACACTCGCCGGCACCGAGGACATCGA